>OMLO01004555.1_pt1 | contig 11597 bp, 4 predicted proteins | sample 1674811 | NCBI WGS metagenome assembly OMLO01 (sample SAMN06265003, study PRJEB25207) | coral metagenome | isolation source: Coral host | place: Mexico:La Bocana,Puerto Morelos, Mexico | collected 2008-11-13 | reverse complement strand
TTACTTACCCTAACAAGTTGCTGAAGAAGCAGCTCCATGGGGCCCGGAAATCGCCCCGATCCCATATATATATATATTATTATATTATGATTATAGTATGTTTGAAATGGCGGATCCCCAAATGCAGGATGGCAACTCATCAATCTAGTAGCAACAAAATTCTGAGACCTCAAATGAAAGTCGTTGAGAGCCGTACTCACCCTGATCACAGCGGAACTCATTGTTGAAGTCAGAGCCGCAAACATACAACATTCCTCCGGCTCTCGTAGAAACGTGGCTTCATCCTATCCCTCGTGGCATGGTTTGATTGTTAAGAACATCCAAGTAGAAAAGACAACAAAAAATGCGAATCAACAAAACACAAAAGCGTGTGTTAACTGCAGGATTTTTCCACTTGTCCTATCGATAGTTGAAGCTGTGAATTTCCGAAAAAAAACAGAGCCAACATTGATTCCAGCAAGTGTCCAGGACTGGGAATGTGCTGGAAAGCAACAGCTTCAACTTCAGGATTCTGTCCATGCTGTCCCTTTACACATAACCCTCCGCTATTTACAAGGGGAATACTTTCGGTATTTTAAATCCACTACAAAACAACATGCTTTACCCCTTTTTTTTTCAAAAAACAAATTACAGTACATAGTCTGGCAATTTTCCCGGAATTATTTCATAAGGTTCGTTCTTGAACAGCTTGCTAAACCGGAAGGATGGACCCTTGCGTCAACCTCATTTGGAATCCTTTGGACTTTCAGTCTATTAAGGGGGGGCTCCCAAAATTGGAGGTGTTTAAGGGGGAACCTCTGCCATGCTCATGTGACACCCATGAAGCTGCCACCCAGCAGCAAGGTTCCTGTGGTAAAATCAAAGGTTGTAGCATCCATTCCGCATCCCAACAGCCCTCCTCATCCTTTGGCTCTGTTGGCGCATGAACCAACAGTTCCTCCCTGCCATCAGCCAACTTCACAGCGCGAGAGATACATTGCCTACCCACACGGTTGGGAAGTCCAAAATACATCGCTTGCACCAGGCGAGTGCCTGAAATGGGGAACACAACTCACTGCTGCTTGAGAATGAGGGGGTTGGGGATGCGGCGTTGATATCCTGTTACTAAAGCTCCCAAAAGAAACACTTCTGCTCGAAAACAAACCGGCTATGCTACCGAAGCTGCAAACGGTCTTTTTCCAACTAACAATAAGTCTTGATGCATCACGGCTACCACGTACCAACAACACTTCTGGTTGATTGGCATCTCGGTGATCTTGCAATGTTGCAATGATCAGGTCTTCGGCTCTTCAAGGATCAGCGGCGTATGAATGTTCCACATTCCACTCATCACGGCATGAATGCTCTCGCGGTTGATGGAACCTTTCGTCAAGCCATCTGAAATCATCACTCGGGTGTCAGCCCACAGAAGAAAATCAAGGACTTTGTTTCGAAGATGATTACGAAGCCATGCCACTGACACAAGCGCCGAATTCTCAGCTGGTGCTTTCAACACAGGCGCTGTGATTGCAAGAGTGACAGATCTTGCATCCACGATTAATGCCAGTTTGGTTTTCATGTTGCTTGGATCATTCTGCTGCATTTCTCTTGCCCTTTCCCAAGTCAAGCTACCAACTAACAACTCTTCAAGGCTTAAGATTTGTATCAATCCATAATCCATCGAATCTGTGGCAGCAAACAACTCAGACGCAAATGTGCTACGAGTTACGTGTCTTTGGGTCTTGCTGACTGTGTGCAGCAAATGGCACTTCAGGCTGCCAACTTTAAGCAACGATTTGCTGGCTGTCCTAAGTGCTATCATTCCTCTCATTGACAACCCATCATCTTCTCGAGCTTTGAATGCTGAATCACTAACTAAAGCGAGGCAATCAGGGTATTCATCAAGCTGATGATAGGTTATCTCCTTGGGATTCTTTTGAGCCCACAACAACACTTTGTTCAAACGCCTGGCTGCGGCGAATGTTGCTGTTTTGGACTCTTTCTGCAGTGCTGCGATGTACACAGCAATGTCAGGCCTGCTTTGTACTGCATACGCCACGGTCATTAGCAAACTCAAGAAGTGACGTTGCAAAACTTCGGGCATTTGAGTTTCGCTTTGTCCTGTCATCACTTCTGGTTGGCTCATCGGTTTGATTGCTGTTAAGAATGCTGTCTGGTCTAATGTGATCTCTTTGTTGCTTGGGTCTTGCACATGCTTTATGCCACAAAACGTGAAATTATGCCATTCTGTGGTTAATTTTCCAAAAGTTTGGCTTAGGTGTTTTACTAAGGCCTCTATCTGCTCTTTTGGACCGGCCATTTTCACGTCGTCAACATGTTTTAAGATCATCATACACAGCTGTCCCTCTTTATACAGCAATTCTAATTCGCTATCAATTAACGAAGACACTAGGCCGAATGCTTTGGTGGCTCTCCTAAACTGCATGCTGAAGGCTCTTGGTGCATCACGGCATCCTGTACCAGGCTTTAAGCAATGCAACACTTCTTCTACTGGATTCCAATCATGAAACCCAGGCAGTTTCTGTACCAGCGGCACAGTCCGACTGCACACATCGAAGTTTACGTCTCGTTCGGGCTGCCCTGTCTCTGCTGCTATTTCTGAGTAAGACACTCCTTGAAGAAATGCTTTGCTTATGTCTGTTGATGCCAGACACCACGAACGCAAAACACATTCACTTACAATAAGTCTCTGACTCCATTTTGTTGCTGTAGCTGCAAAGTTCGACTGATTATCAGCCCCGAATTCTTTGAAACCTCTTAGGGTGAGTCGTGCTCTGATAGTTCGTTTACCGTCAACATATTTCCACTTAAACACCCATCTGGTGTCTATGGTGCAAGCTGCTTTTGACCTCGGCTTACGTGAAAAACATTTTAGATCATGCCAAGTTTTCAATTCACGAAACATTGCATCTAGGCATGCATCGGCATTTGCACGCATCTCATCGGCGGTCAGAAGGTCATCGCTTCTGTCAATGACGGCTTTCCTGCTGTGACTTTCATAGCATCTGATCTCAACTACTTCATTTTCTGTCGGCTGTCGATCTAGACCTTCGACACACTTTGACTCTGGCCATGGCACTTCTATGGCAACATACACTCCTTGCTCATCGGCATCGATGATTCGGTCGTCACGACACTTCTCTTGATTTTCGAAGGCTGTTTCCCCTAAGGCTGACACCACATAGCTTAATCCATCATCTTCAAGGTTAGCTATATGGCTAATGCAGGACCATCCAAAACTGGTTTCTTGGTCTGGCCCTTCGACTGCATATGACTGTTCGGCTCCTACCTGTTGCAGCTCTTCTGCCGCTTCTTGCAGATACGACAAGTGTGCATCATTTCCATTAAGCGACTCTTCGCCAAACACCTGAATGACTTGTTCACGATCATCACTTGGTTGGTTATGTGACGACTGGTGAGTTCTTGGGGTGCTCAACTCTCTTTCTGTCTCTTCTGGAATTGTGGACAACCTATCTACTGGAATGTCGGATGCACGAACATTATCCTGCACTGAAGTGACTGGACTGTCACCCTGAATCCTCCAATTTCGTGCAACACAGGCTGCATTTTGGGCACAACACAAATACTGCACTAGCCTAACTTCTGGCCAACTGTCTCCTGCAAAAGCTGATGTCAGTATCTTAGTCTCACTTGATTCATGGTATCTTATGTTGCGGTCACCGGGCAGCAACCACCACACTGTGAACGAATGCGTGTAGTTATCACGACCGGGCAATGACTTGATCCCTTTGGCCAGCCTCACTGCTAAGACATCTTGTAGTTGAAATAACACTTCGGCAAGGTACAATGCTGCATGCAACGTTATCCTATGCTTTGTGTTTGCACTGCTGTCATTCCATACTGCATTGTCTTGCTTGGTCTGCCCTAAGGTTATTGTTGCTCCGGCTGTCAACTGTTCAAGTGCTTGCTGCAACTGCTGTTGTGCTTGTCCTGCTTGGCTTGACATCTCTGTTGAGAGTTCTGCCAGGTACACTAACCTATGTCTGATGTCCTGGGTGCGACAATTGAGGATTTGATCAGTGCTCGTTCGAATGCCAACACGGCCTGACTCAAGTCGGGACATATCAACGATGGTCGCTGGACCTCTCCAACCACTGATGTCCTTGTTGCTTGGTTCTCGAAAGTACTCCACACTATCACCTACTTTGAACTCCATCTCCTCACCAGATGGCCTAGTGGGCGTCTTGAGTGCTGTTCGCAGGCGTTGTCGAGCAGTCTCTTCAGTGATTGTTTGGATGGCCAACTCTCTAACCCTTGCTGCACCAACGATTGGACAAGACTGGTCTCTGTCATCATTGGCGGTTTCTCTTGGACCAAGTTCTGGCATCAATGCTGGTGCTCTACCCATCACGGCAACATACGGACTCACACCTGATGTGTTGGACACGGCATTTATGACGAATGTTGCTTCAGCGAGTATCCGTTTAAAAGGCATTGCTATGCCATCATGGCTTAACTGTGTCATTATTTTATGGATGCTTCCTCTGAGGATCTGGACTCTCCTATCGGCAACCCTCGGGTGCTGATTAACGGCTGCAGTCCTCTTTTCGATCCCACGAACTTGGAAGTACCATGTTGACGAATCATTGTCAAGCCCAGGTTCACCATCGAAGATGAGGACTTTCATGGGACCGAATATCGACACCCAGGTCAATTGCATCCAGTAGTACATCTGTTGACCTATCTGGAATCTCACACGTGGCGCACCATTTGACTGCTCTGTCGACGAAATGTAGGAAAGTATTTTGCACACCTTGGTACCTAACATAAACGATATCTGCTTCTACTTCGTGGTTGAATGATGTTACCAGCCTACCACTTGCTATGCTGTTTGTTGGCTTGGCCCAAGTGCGACAAATCCTACATGTGTCCACGATGCTTGGGATCAGTTCTAACACTTCTTTGGGTGACCCTGCCGCTCTCAGCAGCTTTAGCATCGTGGTTGTTCCTGCATGCCACCACCTCAAGTGCAATTTACGAAGCAATCTTCTCCGTTGCGCTGGAGAACCAAAATGCAGGTCTCGCAACGCATGTTGCAGATCAAACTTCGTCCACTCATCATCAAGCGCAGGTGTCTGTGTGTCTGCTTCTGCATGTCTGACGGGTGGTTCTCTAGGTGCACTTTCCCTATGTCTTGGACCTTCGGCTGAAGGCCGTGAACCTGACGATGGTTCTGCAGGCAAGCTATCATCTAACTCATCCGGACTGAAAATGTCAACCCCTTGTTCATCTTCTGGCACTGATCGCTTATCAGTTCCACTTGCTTCGGCCCGAAGTGAGCCGGTGGGATCTTCATGCGCTGGAACACGGGCTGCTCGAGGTGCTTTTGTTTCACGCACCCCTTTTGGTCCACCCGTTCGCGATGATGTCAATGCATGTCGGCAACCTGGTTCGAAAGTGTGTCCATCATGTGATCTGGGCTTATCAGTTTGACATGCTGGGCATTCGAACTCCATTGGCTCTGTGTCTGGATACTTGCACTCCCCCCTTACCCTAGAATGCTGGGAAGAGAACTTGTTCAGTCTCCACAGGCATCCTTTGCATTTTCTCCATGGCTGTTCATGCCCTGCTGCTGGACCATCACTTGTATCTGTGCCGACTGCTGGATATGCTTGTCTGTGCTGTTGTCTGTCTTCTTTTATGGCAAGGTCTCTTATGGATGCTGCTATCATGTTACACATCTGTGGTGTCCATCTTTGTGTTGCTGCTGCTCGGCCACCTACTAATTGGATATGTTGATGTTCATTGTGACAAATCTTTCCACTGAATCTTCGAAGCAAAATCTCATCGGTTGCTACAAGCTCGGTTGGTTTCTTCACTGGCATTCCTTCACTGGTCTGTCCTACTTGGCACTGGTCAAAGATTACACGCAAGCACTTTGGGTGTTTTCTGATTTCAGGCCAAGGATCAATCATGTAAAGGTTTGATGGGAATGGTTGCTCTACAAGAAAATGACGTCCTGCTTCAAGCTGGCACCTGGCAATTTCCCCACAAAATTGTGCTAGAGGAACTGCTGTTTCACATGCTCTTAGCCAGGCTTCATGGTGAAGAACCCTGTTGCGATTCCCTAGTGGCCCGAAAGGACCGCAGATGGGCCCCATCACAACGACCCTCGGTTTTGCCATGGCTATGTACTGCTTGACCATTCTTTGGGCTTGTGGGTCTGTCAAATCAACACCTGTAATGAGCTCAAAATTTGCACCTGTCTTGAGGTGTCTTTTATGGCACATGAATGTTGTCAAACCCTCGCCACCGCACAGCTCTACAATATCTGCGTTTGTTTGTGATGGCGGCATTTGCTCCAAGACTATCATAGCTTCTTGCAAAGTTTGGGCTTTTACATGTTGGGCACATGATTGAGGCACACCTGCGAAATAGCTTCCATAACCACCATTATTCCTGAAGTTATCAAGAACTGCTGTAAGGCTGGGCTGTTCTACTGTCTTACCTTCTTCGTCGGTGGTGACGGGCTCAATCAAAGTCAGCATTGGAATGGACAAGCCGTCCAACGACTCACCACAATCATCGAAATGCTGTTCAACATGCTTTTTCTTCTTCCTAACGACTCTCTTCTTACCAGTGCTTTTCTCATGTTCTCTTTGCGCTATCTTCTGTTCTGTTGGGAACGACAAATCTTCTTTCTCATCATTGTTGTGGTCATTTTCAGTTGTATGGTTGATTGGCATCTCGGGCTCTTGAGGCCCACAACAGGCTCCAAGAGCAGTCAATACGGCTCTGAACGCTTTACCTTCTGCTGTCGCTCTCAAGTGTGCTCTAGATGGCGTCTGTTTTAGCTCATCCAAGTCGAAGCAATGCTCCTGACCTGATTGGCAAGCGCACGAATGATTTGGCAATCTGACTGAGCTAAGCATCTTCAAACACACTGCACTGGGAGTTGGCGAATCTGGTGATAGCTTGATGCCAAAATGGCACCAACGATGCGAACTTTGATAAAGGATTCGATCTTGCACTAACTGTTGGATGGCGGGATATGACCATGAGCTCTTACGGACACCCGCGAAACAACAATATAGGCCTGATCGCAGTGCATTCTGCAAAAGAATTCTGAGTTTGCTCCAGACGGCATTCAAACGACTGGCTGGGGCAAATCGTTGTGGCGGCACTAAATCCACCCACAAGACTTGGAAGTCATGATTGGCAAACTGTGTCAGCAGTGCATCAAAATCCCTGCTTAACAATTCTGCCGGGCGAAGTCGGCGTGTGGTGCATCCCAGGCTTTCCCAAGTCACACATGCTGTTTGAAACACTGAAAGGATTAGGACATGGCTGCCTGGATTAACGTGTGCCAGAGGACGACCTCTGGTCTTATGCTGTGATTCTGAAGATAGTCAAGATGGGCCGATCACATCCCACTTGGTGGGACTCTCGGTCTGCTCGGCTTCACCGACAACTTGGCTATGTGAGCTTGTCGCTCCTGTTGGCGCAAAATGCACAGACTGGCTGCTTCTGGCTCCGGGCATTCTTTCGGATCCTTTGCTTCCTGAGGATGGTGCTCTGGTAAATCTGGTCACACCAACCCACGGCTTCACGTTGCTCAAAACTGACGACTCTTTTGACCAACTATCTTGAACAACTTGCAATGTCTCACGATCTGGCGCTACTTCGGTTACCCTCTCTGGTGTCAACTCTTGCAGGGGCACCGGACAATCTTCGACCTCACCTGGATGAAACAGTGAAGTCCTTGGCACTGCATGGATTCTGACGATTTCACCTGGAAACACTTCCCACCGGTCACGCATAGTGGGTGCATAACCTGGGATGGTTGCTACTGGTCCAACACTTGCTGCTCTACTAAGTGCCTTGGACTTTCCTTTCGACTGACCTTTCTCTTGGCCTACTCCGTTTCCATCAGCGAACAAATGCTTGGGCGCTGTGGTGCCTCGTTCTTGCTGAGCTAAGGTCAGGCTCCTGAAATCATCGATGGGCAACAGCAGGTGACCTGTTGACGACTTCTCCAAAGCATACACCTCTGATCCTGGTGGTGCTTCAATTGGTGTGTCTTTTGGCAACAAGATCAATCTCTGTTCTGAAAGGTCTAACACTGCTCGATGCTCAACGAGTGACTTCAGGCCTAACAATGCTGGGCAAGTTGACGACGGTATCATTGGTGCACTAAACGATGCCTTGGTCATGGTCCCATCGGCACTCCGAAGGGCAGCAGGCACTGTGATCTCCTGCGTGCACCGTTGTGTTCCTTTCCCTACTCCACCAACTTCAAGGGGAATCCTGGAAGTCTTGCTTGTCTGATATCCGTTCTCACCTGCAACACGTGTGGCATCCTGAATCCAATGCTCGCCAACAAGGTTACCATAGCTTCCAGGGTCAACAAGCAATCCTAGCTGACCTGCCTCAGTACGATGGGTGCTCACATGGAAGGCGTCTGACTTGTTGGCTCGTGATGCTTCTGGCACAGGCCACCATGGGAACGATGCTTGACGTTCAACGTGCTCAGTTAGCTCAGCTTGCGGTGTGTGAAATGCTGTGCTCACTTGTGACCTAGGTGACTGTGCTGGTGTTGTCATTTGCTGATTTTGCTCTTCAGTCACAGGTGGTTGATTAGGTTCTTCTGACACTGGTGCAATGTAATGCCAAGTTGCAACGACTGTGGAGGCTCCACGACAATTTGGGCAGGCTGACTCCTCATCACGGGCAATCATCTCATCAATGCACGTTTGATGAAACACATGTCTGCAGGGCAACCTACACACTACATCATGGTTTGCAAACTGAACCTGGCAAATGGAACAAGTGTCTTCATCACCTTCATATCTTGTTGGGACTTGGTGAGTTTGCGGCCCAACACTCGGCTGCATGGGCTCATCCTGGCCTTCTCCTATAGGTCCTGGCATGAAGATGCTTGGGATCTGTGATCTTGCAGTGGTGGTCATGTTCTCCTGTTCATTGTTCTGTCCACCATCTGACTGCTGCCGGCTGCGACGAAGCTGGTGCACTTGGTTAAACATGACCGGCATTTCATTAGTCAGGTTCGTGTCTTGTCTTGCTGCTGGGCCTACAACACCAAAAGCATGCCTATTGTTATCACGATCCACTTGATTGCCTGCTGCATTCAGCTGTGAAAACAATGTGTGCTGATGAGGCTGCATTTCGGGAATACTGTCTTGTCCTGACTCTTCATGTGTTTGCTGGTGTTGTTGGGCTACCATACCGAACAGCTGGGTTAATGTCTGTGCTTCGGATGCTGGCAACAACGATGGTCCTAACTCAGGTCGGTTCATGCTTGGCTGTGCTGTGGGAACTGACGCACCTGGAAATCTCTCAGCTGTCTGCATCGGTGGCCACAGACCTACAATACCTTGACCTGGCTGTGGTGGAAACAACACACTCGAACCGGTTGGCTGAAACGAACTCGCTGCAGTCACTTGTCCTGGTCCATAGGCTCCAAAGAACGGATCGGCAAATGCAAACGAACGGCTGCTCGGCTGTGGTTGATGAAGGTCATCAGGCGGCACATCTCTTCTCCATGGGTCATCATGCCAGTTCATCCAAGGGTCTTCTGGTGTCATGGAATGAACTTCGGGTGTGCCACTTCTCTGAGGCGTTCCGACATGTGCTTCACCATCTGCTTGTGACGTGGCAAAATGCAACGAAGCTGGGCCTATTTGACCATCGCTTTGGGTGACTTCACTCTGAGCTGTCACGAAACCTGCCATGCTGGGGGTGTTGGTTCTGGCAGGTGGTATTGGTAACTGCGATGATTGAGGCCCGGATGCTGGTTGGACAAAGCCACGCTGACTTCTGTTCTGAGGACAACGAGCTCTCAGGTGGTACTGGGAACTGCAAATGCTACACTTCAGAATTTCACCATCTCTTCCTTTTGGGTTTTGCTTACGCCCCCATCCTTTCCCACTGCTTTTGCCACCTTTTCCTTTGGATCTGAAGTACGACGACTCGTGCAATGCATTGGTGATGTCAAAGAACGAACCCTTTACTTTGCCTTTGCCTTTGCCCTTTCGTCGGAGGACTCTGCGAAGGGCTCTTACTGGTTTACCAGTGTACTTACGCCACCTGCGTTTTGCTTCTGTGTATTGCCAAAACAGGTGTTCGTCTGCTTCACCTGCTGTCAAACCATCTAGGTCCCTATCTTCATCATGATGATGTTGGAAGTCATCACTTTCAGTGGCTGAATCCGTGTCCGATGCAACATTTGGATCAACATGGTATGCCCAGTCCGTGGATGACTGGCTGTATTGCCCCGGCACTTCCCAGGTGTCATTTGACTGAGGAGGCAACGACTGACCTACGTACGACCATGACGTCTGAGAGGGGTCGGCTGATCCATCGGCACTGTGTACAACGAATGCTTGACCACTGTGGGATGCTCCTGCGTTACGATGTAGGCTGTCTGCAATGTTTGACGGATGGTGCTCAATGATGTGGCCCATGCGACGCAATTGATGCATGAGTTGGGCTAGTTCTGCTTCACTGTTCGGCAACCTAAGTCCAAATGGCTGTGTCAGTCGTTGGAATTGTTCTGAACTGACACCAATGGCTCGAAGGAGAATCAAGCTTGCCGATTCAGTGCTCACATTGGCACCGCCGCCTTCTGCTCTTGCACGGGAACGAATGGTCTCAAATCTGGTGATTAGGACATCCACTGACTCATTGCCTTTGCGCTGAAATTGAAGCAAGTCCTGGGCAGCACGAATCCTTATTTCATCATCTAGTGGGGAGAACCTTGTACTAAGCCCATGGATAAGGAAGGACACTGGGTCTAAATGTTGACCATTGATCACCCCTCCATTGAATATCTCTTGAGGCGTTAAAGTACGTGCAAGTTCTCTGACCGCTCCACCTAGCTGTGAAATGATTGCTGCTGCTTGACGATGGGGCTCCAAGTCACTTGTGATCGTCCACAGTAGAAGGTCCTGAAGCCAAGTACGAAAAGGCAATGCATTCTCTAATCCTGGCTCCCATCGTGGCGGAAGTCTCATGTTGTTGTGCACTGTCTGGTGGGGTATCATGTGGCATAGGGCGGTGAAGGTTATGCATGCCGTTCCAACCCACACTAGCAACCATATTCCAGACATGTGAGATATGTCTAGACATCTTTCCAATTTCTTCAAGAATCCTACGTTGTCCCGAAACATGCTGAGGCGTCGGGGTGCTTCATCACGATCTGCTGTGCCTATGGTGTTAGCACCTTCTAACGAGCTAAGGGACCAATTATCTCTACTCTTCTCAAACCCTCTGGAAACATTGCTATGCAAGTGATCTCGAAGGATTGCATTGGGCTCGGATGCAACGACGTCTGCGGTTGGCTCATTACCAAAACTCGGATGCTCACCTCCCTGCTCGACAGGGACACTCAAGGACAGATTTGCGAGATGCAGGGAAACTGCCATCAAGAACGACATCCACTTGGCCATGGCTTCTGATCGCTTTGCCCCAGATCGATACTGCCAACTGACCGCAGCCAACGCCACGGGCAGTCTGCAGTCGACCTAGAGCTCCGCTACCAGCTCGAAAACAAACCGGCTATGTTACCGAAGCTGCAAACGGTCTTTTCCAACTAACAATAAGTCTTGATGCATCAC
>OMLO01004554.1_pt1 | contig 11598 bp, 5 predicted proteins | sample 1674811 | NCBI WGS metagenome assembly OMLO01 (sample SAMN06265003, study PRJEB25207) | coral metagenome | isolation source: Coral host | place: Mexico:La Bocana,Puerto Morelos, Mexico | collected 2008-11-13 | reverse complement strand
TTCCATGCTGAACGAACCCTGCCTAGGCATTGCGCGATACAGTCTGTGAGTCACGCAATATATGTGACTCTTTCCCATATCTGCACTCAGGTTAGCTAAACTCCTTGTTGTCCCTTGAAATATAGTTATTTGTTATCCGCTTTGCAAGTACGCATGTTTCGAAGTAAAGTGAGCATAACATAACTCGGCGCTCAAAACTCCCGTCGGCCAACCGCTTGTGGGACAAGAAAGAAAAGGGAGGCGAAAGAAAGCTAAAAGCAAGGAAAATGTTGGTCAGAAAAATCGACTGTGCTAATTCACCAGCGTGGGATACTTTCTTCCAGCGTTACACTGCTGCTAACTTCTTACGCTGCTCGATATGAAGGGAAAAAGGTTAGTAATGCTTTGCTGTTTATATGTAGTAGCTAATTCTAGAGATTTGATAAGAAAGGCCAAGCAACTGAAGGTGTCCAACGTCGAACAGCGCTTTGAAGCCAACAAAAATAATCAGAAATAAAGATGTTATCACTTTGTGGGTCATTGGTACCATGAATTAGAGTATTATTGTCTGATACTCGTCTTTTGTATAAAACATTTTTCCTTGATTATGCATCGTAGGCAGTAAAAGGAAAGTCGCTTCAAGTGGCTCATACTGCTATGCCTTTCTACAAGCACAGTCGAACTTCCACAAACAGCCACTTCTTTACAACGGACACCTCTGTACAACGGACACCTCTGTACAACGGACACCTCTGTACAACTGATTGTCACCTCTTCATAACAGCTACCTTTTTTGTCCCGACGAACATTTCATACATTAATTCTCTTTAAACTTCTCTACAACAGCCTCCTCGTAAAATTGGCCACGACCACTAAATGCGTCCTGACTGCCAAAGTAACTTTTCGACAACGGCCAGTTAATCGATGATTTACGGTGCATACAAAACCCTATTACTTAGTGTAAAAGGTACCAAACTTGATCCGTTGGTCTCTGCTTCTGTTTTGTGTTTCTTCAGTTTATATGCTAAAATAAGCATAAGAAAAGAAATTTTAAACCTACCCCCCCTCAAGGTGTCATGTTACAAAACTAACTAAGTATCCCATCACGGCCACCTTTAAACAACGGCCATTTTCCTTTGTCTCCTGGGTGGCCGTTGTGGGGAGATTCCACTTTATCACGTAAAATCGAAAATCGAAATTCTCAAATATTTTCTAAATATAACACCACAAAATGTTTTCTACATGTTTCGAAAAACTCTCAAAATATCTCTTATTTTTGGTTTAAAAATAATCGATTTTGAATCACTTAGGCTAAACTTTTCAAACTTTTCTAGCAGCAACAGGAGTTAAGGAACTACAATACATGCACTTCCATGTCACCAGCATCCGCCGCTTTGGAAAATTGCTTCTTTAACGCTGGTAGTAATATGCCTTCAGGGAATTCATTTTTCGAGTGGAAAATCGCTCAACTGGATTACTTCTGACATAGAACTGACCATTATTGTTGCAAGAAAATAGCGAGGAAAACAAAGGGCTCAGCCCAAGAAAATCAATGAATATTTTAAAATATCCCTAACTTTTACGAGATTCACCGTCCGCCTTGCCCAAACATTGACTATAATTTTTTGTGGTTTGCCCCGCGTAGCCGCAAGACTTCGTTCGTTCCCTATGCGTGTTTCGTTTGGGCTGTGTCTAGCTATGCGGGCGAGCAAAGTAATCATCATTGTAGTTCACTTGTTTTGAAGCCATTTAGTACATGTGGCGCTATTTTGTTTCGTATCGCCTCTGTTGTACCGCTGCACGACTCGTGTTTGTCGTGTCTATCGCATCGTCTCTCAGACAGACTACGGTTTGCTGCTGTTTGATGCCGTTGCCCATGAATTGCAGAAGGGAGACACGAGCTGTAGCAGTAAATTATATAGAACAAACAAATTGTATACTAATTGACCTCAATCTCACCTCTGCCTAGGCTCCACGATTTCTCTTTTTATATCAGCTGTCTCCTCCTGTCTTGCGTTTAAAATGGCCGCTCAAGTAGTGCGACCGCAGTGCATGATGAACTGAATTTACAAACCGCACGTATACAAGCTTATACAACGTGGGCTCACACTTGGAAAATTCTCCACCCATTCCACTTCCACCTAGCCTCTTACTGTCTTAGACGGCGTTTACACGGGCGCGATTTAAAATGGACACGGTTACATCCTTTCGAAGCCGAATAAAAAGAGTGCACGGTTTCCAAGGCTGCATACGAGCCAAGTGGGCCCATCAGACCAGAATTTATCCGTTTCTGTAGTATGAAGCAACAAGGAGTATTTCTACTCCCCCCTGGATAGGATGCTAGTCCATCGCAGGGCTACCCACAGCATTATGTTATACACCTGGGGGGAAAGAGGTACTGCGCGAGTATCAGGGCTCGAACCCGGACCGAGCGATAATAAGCGCGCTAACCATAAGGCCACCCCGCCTCTCACATTCAATTTTAAAAGCAATAATGAACTGGAACACTGAATTAGATCGCACTAAGAAGAGAACGGGAACATCTCTATTTTGGCTTGAGTTCATCGAAACCGCAAGCTTAGCGAAATATTAATCCGGCGCGTGGGATACACGTGCTTAAACACGACGGGGTGGGTTTCCGTTTAACTTCACGCGCGCTCGAAGAAAAATAACTCATTGCAAAAACATAAACGTCCCTGGACAGACACAGGCTAAGTACGCAAAATTATGTCCTCTGATTAAGTTATTATTTTCTACCTACCCCGATTTCAGGCTAAAGTAGTTATATAATATCATTGGTTAGTCTGGTCTCTAAGATCTTCGGAGAAAAGTAAATTACGATCACGTTTTTGATAGATTGTTGAGCATAATTTTAGTGACAACAATTGAATTTGAAAATGAAATTTGACAAAAATGTGCATGGATGAATAAAATTGCACAATACCTTTAAGGATTTATTATCAAATCTGTGGGTTTCCCGCCAAGTATTAATTTACATGTACCTCTGAGAACAAAAAGTATTCTTGTTGTTAGATTACAGAGTATGGTACATGTATTTCAGTTGAATAAAATGGATGCGATCAGGAATTAAATTATCAAATCAAGCTTTAGGGTGTTTGTTAGGTCCTGCACTGTGTTACAATATGCATGTGCTTTCAACCATTCCAGTCAGTGTAGTAAAACTGACTATCCAAAGAGACCATCTCATTAAAATTTCTTTATTCCAACCTTAAAATTACTTTATTTTACATTTTTCAACATAATTATAAAAAAAAAATCAAATTCAATTGGTACACTTTGCATTGTTCAATTCAAGAAGTCCCGTGTTTTTCTTTTCAACTAAAAAAGAAAAGAAACTAATAAAATTAAACAAGCAGTGGCAATTTCAAGCAAATGTACTCTCGAGAACCACTGTACACACTTTAAAGATAAATGAGTGTACAGTGAAGAACAATCCGATTATTAAGACTTTCCTGTCCTCTTAGATTCTTGATGACTCACAAGCAGTAATTCTGATCTCAAATCAGAAATCATAGCGTGAGCTATTATTTGTATATGCAAACTAATTAAACTTCTGATTAGGAGCTCAATATTTCCATTTAAACAATAGAGTGTTTCTGTAGAGGAACTTTCGGCTGATAGTTGTCCTGCAGAAATTTGATGTTCTAAAACAAATATTTGCACAAGAAGCGAAGCTTTGAGGGCAAATATTTGTTTTAAGAACATCAAATTTCCAAGGGGCAACTATCTGACCAATAGTTTCGAGATATAAACACTCTAATGTCTTTATTGTTCACCACTAAATTTTCTTCCCCACGCGAATTCGAAAATCATACGGAATTATTTTGAATTTTTATAGATGAAATCTGTGACAGCCAAATGTAAAATTTGGAAAAGAAAAAAGACAAAAAACCTACTGAATACAATTTCAATAGTTTATTTTCTATAAGTCTGCTTGTTTACAGAAAAATTTCCACAGACGAGTACTATTAAGCGGACAGGCACTATGCACTGATAGTGTTTCTCCGCAGATGAACACTATTCACATGATCAACTTAAACCAATTAGAATCGGAGAAAATTTAGTGGTGAAATAGAAGATGTCATGACCAAAGGTCAAATTAACTATCTCTTCATAGAAATTGTTTATTCCACAGCTATTCTATTTGTTCTAATTGACTTCTAACTATTATTTAAATAATGATTTCCAGTAATTTACTTTTCATTTTGAGCAGTATCCAGCAGTATCATTATTTTAAAGTGAAATTACATTGTAATTTGAAACTTGCAGCCCTGTTTGTAGCCTCATCAGTTTGTTCAACATCATCCAAAAAAAAAGTAGTGTTACTCTTACAAACATTACTCTGGCTATAAATGTTACATCATCATCATCACCATATCTACATCATACCACAGCAAATGTATGCATTCTAAAACCTGAACGCCATAATATCAACATTATGTCTTATGGCACATCTAACTCAGCATGGTTCTCGTATCATAAATGTTTTTCCTCTGCTCAGCTACTGTTCTTTTCCACTTGGCCAGCTTTTCATCAAATTTTCTTATACTTCTGCCCCTAGGTCTAGTGCGCAGTCTTTCTTGTATCTGAAAGTTAACACAAACAATCTTTAAATTGTGTAATTTTTACGTCCTTAACTTCTTCTCTACAGTTTTGTTGTGCAATTTCAAGAGTAACAAGAGTAGTAGAACAGTAATAATAACTGATTTTGCCACTGAGACTGCATGGCCATATTTTGTAAATCGAATTAAATTAATTTAACTTTCGCATGTTTCATCTTTCAAATGTAAAGATAGCGCTAACTTTAATTCAACAAAATTAAAAATTAATTTCCAACATTTTGCAAGAAAAATAAAATTTTTGAGTTAGCACAGCTAAAATCCCAAACTTCCAGGTTAGGTTTGGGCTTGTATTTGGGGGAAGATTATAGTTCTTAAAATAGTATTTTTTGATAAATGTGAAGTTAGCCCTATGCTCATTATTTAACTAGAAAGAATAATAAACTAATTAATAATAATTACCTCATCTGCTGCGACGCTTAACTCAACTGGTTTCCGCTTGGAATCGACAAACAGATATAACAGGTAGAATAGCAAAAATCCAAGAAGAACAAGAATGAAGATAATCACTACCTGGAGAGAAAGAAATAAAAGATGATCAAAAGCAGTGACAGAAAAAGGTGTAGGCCAAAAGGCTGTAAATTCTTAGCAGGCAGAGTTGAGAATCACTACAGTCCTAACACTAAACCATAAATAAATCAAAAACTTTGAAAGGCTAAATAAACATGAACTAGTGTATGCAGGTCACCTGATTTATGTGTCAAATGAGTCTCTGAGTCATGAGTCAACAAGTACATTGTAATTACTCATGTTGCACTCCAGTTAGCCCTAATAGCAGTCTTGTTAGCCTTAATATATTTAATAGCCTAAAGTGCTCATAATAATTATAATAAGCGCATTTTTCATGCTGAACATGATCAAATGCGCTTTACAATTTGATAAAGGGATAAAAAATAAATGAAATTTACAAGCAGTTAAGATTGAAATTAAATAAATGAATAAATAAAAATAATAATAATAATTACAAAGTAAACAATAAATATTTGACGAATTAAAATATGTAAAATTTACAAATTAAAAGCTAGTTTAAAAAGATATGTTTTAAGGTGGCACTTAAAACTTGAGAGGGAGTCAAGGCTAGCTATTTTGCAGGGCAGGTTGTCCCACAGCTTCTGGGCTGCATAACAAGATGCTCTTCCTCAAAGTGTTGAGAGGATCTTGCCACTAGGAATCCCAAGCATAATTCTCTGGCTGGATCTGAGCAAACATCTAGTTAATGATTTTCGATCAATTTACAGATGTAATCAGGTGCCATGCCATGAATAGCTTTAAAAGTAAGGAGCAGAATTTTTAAATTCAATGCGGTACTTAATTGGAAGCCAGTGAAGCTGATGTAAGACTGGTGTGATGTGGCTGAACTTTAGTTCCTTGAAAATTAGTCTTGCAGCTGCATTCTGAACTCTTTGTATCTTATCAATTTGTGCCTGTGGAAGTCCATAGAGTAAGCTGTTGCAGTAATAATGTAATCAGCTCGACACAAACGCATGAATTAAGGTCTCCGTGGAATTGTGCGATAAATGTTTTCTTATTTGCTTAATGTTATGAAGATAATAGCATGATGTACTACAAATTTTGTTTATGTGCGAGTTTATCGACAGCTTGTCATCAATAAAAACACCGAGATTCTTCACATCTGACGATCTCATTACATCAGAGTTGCCCACGGTAGACTGAACAATGCTTGGCTATTTATGGTCACCTCTTGATAATGGTAATGGTAACTCCATGTATATTTGAGTCATGACTCATGGACTCATTTGACTCAGGGTTGTTGTTATGCCAGCTACTGTATGGGTGAATTTCACCAGCTGAGAAAGAGTTGATTACTGGTTGGATTTTGGCAGGTGATCAATCAGTAATGGACTTTCAACAGTATTCAAGTCACGCACATACAATCATTCAATATCTGAACCATTTGGAAATTTCTAAATGAAAGTTTTGGAATAAATTCCTGACTACGTTGAGTATCATTGCCACTATAACAAGTAAAGTAATGGAAACAAAATCTTGTTTTGAGTACTTGTTTTAAAGTGTGTTCTCTTTCCATGTACTGTACCCACAATAATGTAAATGTGAAGCTTGGTAGCCCCGCATTGAAAAAGACTGGGGACTACATGTAAGTGTTCTACTAGGTCTCTCACGAAAGAAGGTGACCAGCTCAATGAAAATCTTAGCCAGGAGACTATTTTCCTAGCTACAACCCTGTTGCTTGTTAAAGACTTTGATCTATAAATTACCTTAATGAGGGTTGTGTTCCTAGCTTCATACTTGCACTGACATCTCAAACAGAACTTCTCTTCTCTTTTTACAATATGCTCACAGTTGCTGGAAAACAAAAGTCACTTGTACTTGTAGAATCCTACTATTTGTCTTACAAAGCTTGTTGAACATGAATTTTACAAGCATGTACATGGCTGAGAACTTGAGAACTCTTGTGTTAGTTCCTGTGGAAGTCTAACAATCTTGGTGTACATGTAGTAAGTGAAGTGTCTGAATAGAAAGGGACAAAAAAATGCGCAACCCAAACGCCGGCTAGAGAAGAAGAAGACATAACGTCTTCTATCCACATCCGACGCACCTTAGCAATCCTATCTATATGATAAATATGCTTGTCGTTCTTAAAGCTAACTTGTTGAATGAATTTTCCTAATCTGAACATAAGCTTACCAATCCTTTGGCTCAACAGTCTGGACAAATACATTCGGGATCTTTGTTGTTTTGTTACCTTCTTTAGGGCAAACACACTTACACCTTACATCATCATACTGGGCCTGAGATGAAACGTTGAAAATAGCGTGAGGACTCAGTAGCTTATATGACGAAGTGAGTTTCAGCACAGCTTCAAACGAAAGCTACACGGGAACTTAATTGATCTGTCAGTATGTACTAAGTATCTACGATTTAAAGAAAAAGGGACTTAAAACGTTAACTAATCTTACCTCAGAAATTGCTATTAAACAGACCAACGAGGACAAAACCACGATGTAACAGAGGTTCGAAGAGATCATGATGCTCCTATCTCAGTCAATCATCGGCCATCTTGAAATCTCCTCGTGCAATTGCCGATGGGTAATTTGAGTGATAGGCCCGCACTTGCATGCAAAACATGTGATTAATACTGTATTTCACCTTCGACTTTATTCAAATACATAGATTCTCCTATTTCTTTCTCAACCTATTTTCGTCTTCCTTGAACAAGACTGCGGTGTCTCTTATCTCGCAAGAAATCACACAGGATCGATTTTATATATTTTAAAAAATCCTAACTTTCTTCAAGGCTTTGGGGAACAAACAGATGACCCTATTACATTGAGGAGACTCAAACCCTGAACACTTTACATTTTTTTACACGTTTTTTAGCAAATATAGAATGAAGGATCTTCCTATATATTATTTGCAAGATAAACGCTTTTACTTAACAAATAAAGAAACCTAAGCAGCGTATTACACTGTGATAAGACACGAAGGGCATTTGAGAACGCATTTCTCGAGCGTTCTCAAATGTCTGGAGTGTTTTATCACAGTGATACACGGCTTAGGCTTCTTCATTTGCTTTACGATATAGAGATAATGTTGCGAAAAACAATAAAACACGCTTTTTCTATGTTTTATACTCTAATAAAACATGGGCTTTGACCAATCAGAGCGCGCGCATGGTGCCCTCATTTAACTTTACTCAGTCTTCACGGGTCATGATTTTCCGTAATGGCTACTAGACATAATGTGTATCTTTGGGAAAAGAAATTCAATTCCTGTCATGCCTTCAAGAAAATAATTTGTCCAGGTACATTTCTGGTAATCGTATGAATGCCAGTAAAAAATGACAGTGCTCTCGAAATTTCACAAGGCTAGCCTGCGAGTGTAATTTCAAATATTTTCAAATATCCCGAGATGTCTTAAATTCCTGGCCATACGAGTGTCTTTTGTTAAATGTCTGAGAAAAGTACGTAAGAACGCCTTCATATTGATTTTAAATGCTGCACATTTAAAACTTACCGGTCGTCGACGACGAGGATTAATTTTCTCGGTCATAGCAGTAGGGTCGCTAATCTGATGTTAGTTTATAAACAATTATTGGATGAGGTTTTTGTGATAACCCTTACCGAGACCTCGATTATTCCGGATATCACAAAAACCGACTCTAATAATTGTTTTATGATACATTGAACGACGGCAAGCAAGACAAAGACAAAGACTAAGCAAGCCAGACAAAGCGAGGGAACTTGACATTATTACCCTTAGAAGGCCCCAGAGTTCTCTTGGAGTAGAGAGTGGAAGGAGAAGAGCTATCAAGAGAGCTGACAAATTGCTCGCACGTCAGCTTCGAATAGGTTGCCTCGCGCCAAACCATCCTTTTAAAAAGCATCACATTTGCAAGAATAAGTTCGAAATGGCTGAAGTTAAAACATAACTTACCCAAGCACGGAACATAAGTCGTGACAAAAATAACGCTGTTTAGTAACAACATCAAACCACACCCAGCTTGTGGACTTGTAAGTTTATTATCATGCTACTGCTCACACTGGAATATTCGAAGTATTTGACATTGAAAAAACAAATGGAATTAAAAATAGGCCGATTGGGAAACCCTATAAATTACAGAATTCTCCGTAAAACAATATTCTGTACAGTCCGTAAGGGTCCTTTATCTCTTCATGCTCTTCATAAAATAAGACAAATTATTTAATATAAATATATACGTACTGCACATGCAATGAAAATAAACACAGGTTCAACTCTGATTCCCAACCCGTCATGAGATGTACATACCGCGGTCGTATTGCGTTCGTACCGCGGTCGTGCCGAACAGCCCGACACTATTATCACTGTATAAAAGGTTTTACATAACTCATGACAGTGTTGGTTCTTGAATAATGACAATAAGGCATACCAGTGTGCTTACTGCCCTCTCATGGTACCTTTTGACGACCTTATCAAATCGGGAAATTCTGGTAGGAAAATGGTTAAGACAAGCTGAAGGATGATGTAACTGAAAAATACCAGTTAAAGTAAACAAATTTTGTCCAAGTTGGCGAGCACCTAGTCATAAACAATAACAAACATACGCACCGGTATTGAAGGGCTATCTACCCCAAAGAAGAAATATCATTGTTACCAAGCCACGTTCTGTCACAAAAGCCTGGATACTACAATAAGGATATTCCCGGGGGTGACGCGTTGAGGTATCTATGTCTAAATGGCCTGATTTCATCTAATTTCAAATTTGTAACACCAATATTTCCACCGTTGGACACGAAAAATCCAAATGTGTCGGTACGAAGATTCAGTCGATTAAACTGGATTATTTAACCATACAAATCGACCCTGTGTATCTGGCATATCGCAAGATCCTTTCAACATGATTGCGGGAGCCCTGGAGGTGGGGACAACGATCAGTAGGGAACGATCGGTCAAGCATGACTTCAGTAAAACAGAATCAAGGTTGACCAATCGTGAAGTCACGTCATCTTCACTAGCCCTGTATTTACATTAGCTATCAAAGCAGGAATAAGGTACAGAACAATGACGAAGAAAATCACAAACTAGAGAATATTACATTGATGTGACCCAAAATTCTCAGAGTTAGCATCTATGGCATTTAGTAAGGAGAATCTTCATTTCGAGCTAGGCGGGCGATATTTGCAAAGAGTGTGAATTTTATATAAAAAGTTACTGCCTCTATTCAATCGTCAAAAAATAGTCTCTAATAAGAGGTCGCCTGCATCATCTTTTCTTTTCCGACCCCTTTCTGGCCCTTGGAGTCCCAGATCCCTTGCTAGCTCCTGAACTTCTTGTAGGTTGCATATAGCCTGGAACCGACCTGCCGCTACTAGAGGGCGAACTTCTGGATGGGCTGAGGGAATCTCGTGCGCCGGGTGACGGAGGCGCCATGTAATTGGTCACATTTCCTCGACGAGGGGTCTGATTTGACTGTCGAATAACACATAAGAAAACAAAAATTATTATGAAGACATCAATGATCATCGCAGTCAAGACACAACTTGTAATCAGCTGTAAAATGCAATCCTTCAGGCCTGAACAGGATTGAAACGCACGAGTTCTGTGATACCGGTGCAGTGCTCCACCAACTGAGCTATCAGGCCATCTACGAGCTGGCCATGTTGTCAATTCGTAATATACCCGTAGATGGTGAAGAATACAAGTGAATATATGAAAGATCACATATTTGAACTCAGCGCGAAGAAAGGTATGACCACATAAATGATCAATGTATATACATTGTTACACGACTTAAGCAGCTGTGAAACTAAAGCCTGAAAAAATACGATGATCATTAATGTCTTCATATCTTTCTCTGCAGCTCAAAAATATGATCTTTCAAATATTCAATTGCAACAAAAGTTGGGTATTGAAATAATGGTGAAATTGGTACTTTGCTTACAGCAGCTAACTTCTTAATCAATCAAGTTAAACTGTGGACAATCGAAGAAAAAGCAGAAGCCTCAATTTTATAACGAGGTTTAATTTACTAGTTTCTATTTTGGACACGCTAAAATGAGAAAACCTTCATAAGCAGTGTCCATACACAAAATAATATGGCGTCTCTCGCCAACATTTGCTGTAACATTTTAGTCACTCCTTACTCAACGAACAAGGGGAAATAAGAAGAGGCTTGTAATGTAATTTACACCCACAATATATTCTAGGCGCCTTAGAATTCTTTTCCTCTGGCTTCAAGGTACGAGAATAGTGCTACCACGAGGGAAAACCACTTAATACAGCTCCACCAAGAAAACTACGCATCTTTATATGGGAACCGTACAACTCGCAAAAAAATTACAAATACAGTCGAATCTCTCCGCAACGGTCACCTTGAATGGGAAAAAAGAAAGTGGTCGTTGTAAAGAGGTGGCCTTTATAGTCTAATCAAAGGCCTCTTTGAGGCTACGACTATTTTGCATGATGAAGTACATGCATCAGTATAAGCAGAAAAGTTGAAAATATTTTGGCTTTGTTC
>OMLO01004553.1_pt1 | contig 11601 bp, 7 predicted proteins | sample 1674811 | NCBI WGS metagenome assembly OMLO01 (sample SAMN06265003, study PRJEB25207) | coral metagenome | isolation source: Coral host | place: Mexico:La Bocana,Puerto Morelos, Mexico | collected 2008-11-13 | reverse complement strand
TTAGAAGGGTTGCCACCCTACTCAGCGCTGTCGGCCCACACTCCACCGAGTGTGGCCGACGGCGAGCAGCCGTTCAGCAGACTATTAGACCCACGTTGGGCAGAAATCTCCCTCGCCTACCTGAAGGACCAGGACGATTACCTTCAGCGGAGGAAGAACATCTCCAGGATGGTGAACCCGGTCAACAAGGTGAAAGATCCCGAGGAAGAGACAGAGAGCGAGAAGAAGAAGCGCCTGCGAGCCAAAGCCAAGGCAAAAGCTGCCAGTTCACAGAACCAGCAGGATGCATGACGAAGTCGAAGGTGGCTTCTGGTTCCTTTGTGAAGCTCAATGGAGGACTGCAGGATCCTATGAATCATCCTTGTTCCGGCCCTTCCACTGTGCGAATCCCTGCTTTTTTGAATTCGTTGCCGAGATGGCTGTTGAAAATCCAATGCGGCTTTCAAGGTTTTTTGCGCTCCATCTTAAGATCCCATGGGCGCAGTGTCGTTCCTACATCCAAGTCGAGCTCTACATGGCCTATGCCGTTGCCATACCCGGAGGTGTTTTGCAGTGGTGCTCTATCTGCTGTTGCTGACTCCTCACTCGTCCAAGAAGCTAACTTTTAACTTTTTTTCATTTTACGTATACATATGTGTATGTATATGTAAATGTATATGTTGACTTCCTTTCATGATCTTTTTTGCTTTTATACTTACCTCCTCACAAGAAAGTCTGTGTAGCACATGAAAGTCTTTAACATATTGTCAACCTTAGGGCAGGTAGATGTACAATGAAAAGCCGCTGAAAAAGTGGCCTTAGATGCATGTTTTCTGTCGCCACCGTCCTTTTTCAGATGGGTGATGGGCCCGAAAAATGTTTCATTGGTTTAGTGCAGAAACTATGGATTCAGTTGAGCAGCGCCCAAGACAAGAGGTTGATAATCTGATAGGTACACTACACCTGCTATTGGGATTAGATTTACATAACCATGATGCTAAGACTCACTTGGTGTTCATTTTCTTCGCATTTTACAACTGCAAATCAATTTGGCGCCATGGAATCCTCATGTTGCCAGGCAATACCACAGGGGGTGCGGGGGAAGGTTTGTTCCGTTTCTTACCACAGGGTGGGTGTTCGTTGATCGGCACTGTCTAATAAAAAGAAACATAGGCATCAAATTTTGGCATGAATGGTAGAATTTTACGCAAATCTGTTTCAAACCGAGCGATCTAACCTTCCAGGCTGCCATTGGCCTGCAAGGCCGCAGAAATCAAAATTTGACAAGAGAGAAGAATGGGTCGGCCACTGAAATGTGGATGCGCCGAAATGCGCACAACTACCGAAAGGTAGTCTAGACCCATTCTTCCCTCTTGTCAAATTTTTGGGGATGTGATGGTGGGATTTGAATTGAATGGCCATGACACCCACTGAAAATGTGGTTCCTGCTGAAAATGCAGTTGTGTGCTTGAAGCACAAGTCATGGCCATTCAATTCAGTGGGAGTGACGCTGTAAGAGTGTCACAACATTTTTTTCCTTTCAGCAGTTGTTGCAAAATGGGGGTGAGGCTGTAAGAGTGTCACAGCATTTTTTCCTTTCAGCAGTTGTTGCAAAAGGGAGTGACGCTGTAAGAGTGTAACAACATTTTTCTCCTTTCAGCAGTTGTTGCAAAACAGTGGGAAAAAACGTGTTTTTCAACATCCCCTTCAAAAGTAGCAGTGTGGCAGGTGAAGTATGGAACCAAACTCTCGCCAATTTTTTGCCAACATGTGTCAGCAACATCGCAACTTTTAAGAAAAACACTTATGACCCAAACATTGCAATTTTTCTCCTTTTCAGCAGTTGTTGCAAAACAGTGGGCGAAAACATGTTTTTCAACATCCCCTTAGAAAGTAGCAGCATGGCAGGTGAAGTGGAACGAAACTCTCGCCAATTTTTTCCCAACAAAAGGAAAAATGGCCCAAGCGTTGCAATTTTTATCGTGTTGTTGCAAAAGTGGTAGCGTGGCAGGTGAAGTATGGAACTAAACTCTCGCCAATTGTTTTGCCAACATCAAAATGGCAAATGCTTCTGACCCAAGCGTTGCAATTCGCAGTTGTTGCAAAACAGTGGGAAGAACGTGTTTTTTTCAACATTGTCCTCTTCAAAAGTGGTAGTGTGGCAGGCGCAGTAAAGAACCAAACTCTCGCCTTTTTTGCCAACATTTGTGAGCAACATCGCAACTTTTAAGAAAAACACTTATGACCCAAACGTTGCATTTTTTCCTTTCAGTAGTTACTGTTGCAAAACAGTGGGAAAAACATGTTTTTCAACAAGTAGCACCTTGGCAGGTGAAGTATGGACCAATTTTTTGCCAACACTTGCCATCAAAAGGAAAAAACGCTTATGACCCAATCATTGCATTTTTTCTCGTTTTCAGCAAATTGTTGCAAAACAGTAGGAAAAACGCATGTTTTTCAACATCCGATTAGAAAGTAGCAGCATGGCAGGTGAAGTATGGAACGAAACCCTCGCCAATTTTTCATAGAGCAAATGCTAACATGCAAACAAAATTCTCGCGAAATTTTTCCCTGCAGATTTTTGGAGATTGTTCCAGATTTTTGGGAAAAAACGTTTATGAGCCGAATTTTGCACACTTTTTTGGTGATTATTAACTTGATATTTTGGTCCGTGTGCTACTGATTTTCAAACACCCTCACGTGCAAACCAAACGCTCGCGAATTTTTTTCCAACACATTTTTGGAGATTGTTCCAGATTTTTTGGAAAACAACCGTTTATGAGCTGAATTTTGCACAATTTTTTGGCGATTTTTAATTTGATATTTTGGTCCATGTGCTAATGATTTTAAAACACCCTCACCTGCAAACAAAATGTTTTTGCGAAAAATTTCCAGCATATTTTTGGATATTGTTCCAGATGTTTGGGAGAAAAAAACGTTTATGAGCTGAATTTTGTACACATTTTTCGTGATTTTCAATTTGATATTTTGGTCCATGTGCTACTGATTTTCAAACACCCTCACCTGCAAACAAAACTCTCGCAAAATTTTTCCCCAGCACATTTTTGGAGATTGTTCCAGATTTTTTGGAAAACAACCGTTTATGAGCCGAATTTCGCAGACTTTTTAAGTGATTTTCCATTTGATATTCTGTTCCATGTGCTAATGATTTTCAGGAATCATCTAACTGAGCAACTGAAACAACTATTAAAATATATGTTTTTTTTTTGGGGTCTTTCTCCCCGGAAAATCTGCCCGCTCTGCAGTGTTTGACCATAAACAGAAAGCACATGTGAAAGGACAAAGGTGGCTACAAAGTTCAAATTTTGCAAAGTTCTTAACATATTGTCAACCTCAAAGCATGTAGATGTACAATGGAAAGCCGCTGAAAAAGTGGCAATTGAAAAAAAACATCGCTATTGTCATTTGGTTACAGTCAAACAGGAGCCGAGAGGTGTTTTCATACATCCAGTTCGGAAATGTCATACATATTTGGTGGAATTGGGCAATCCAAGGCAATCTTTGGAATGATGCTTCATAATTTTTGGTTGTGACAGCGCCGATCCAACCGGCCAAGTTTGATCAAGCAGCGGTCCAGCCACCAGGCTGCCATTTACAAAACAACAAACCTAGCAAGCACTTGGGCCAGCGCAAACTTGAGTTTTGGTCGAAAATCCAAAGTTTTCCAAACCATGGTCGAAAAAAGTTAAACTGGAATTGCCTGCTTTATAAGAAACCGACTTCAGGTTTTGGATAACGCGGGCACCGCCGGCGGTGCCTGCTTTAATCAATGTTTTTGAGGGTCTACGGCTTGTGCGGCTAGCAACTTCCTAACGCGGCTACCAAAAAAGTGACCCGCGAAGCCCAAAACCCAATCATAACGCAGGCACCGCCGGCGGTGCCTGCTTTATGAAAAATCAACAAGGGGATTCAATTAGCGCGGCTAAGTGGAAAATAACTTTTTTTCTGTAATCACAATTGCGCCACCCTTTGCACAATTGCACCATGCTTTGGCGTAGTCTTTTTGCAAATCCAAGCCCAACACCACCTATCTCTCACAAGAAGCCAAGCCCAGTGCCATCACGTAGGCAAAGGATCAGTGGGATGAGAGCAAATGTCAATTGGGTCGCGCTCTGTACGTTTCCCACCAAGAACATGGATTGTTCGCAGGATGCGGTCGCAAAATCATATCCCGAATGCCATGCAAAGCCATGAGTTCAGATGGGGTCACCAACCCTATGCAACATATGGGACCACCGTTCTGTCACCTTTGTGATTGTGCCTACTTCTTTCGTCCTACCGTGGCCTACTGTCCGAGAAATGTCACAAATCATGTGCCGGGGGCCATCCCGATCATCTGTCATATCCGAGTTCAACTTCAACGCAGACACGCGGTCCTGGGCGATCCGGGGAGCTAGAAACTCTTGGGTTCCAAAAGGTTTTGGTATCAAAAAAACATATTTTCTCTACCAAAACTTTCATCCCAGTAGCAAGTGCTTGCTAGCCAGAAGCTAATTTACCTCTTACCTTTTAATGACAGCTACTACTGACCTTACGGTTCCTTACTAAAAACCACAGTAGCATGCAAAAAGGCTTTGGTAGCAAAAAAGCATATTTTCCCTACCAAAACCTTTTGGTTCCCTACTGAATTTGCTGATGCCAAATTCAGTAGGGAACCAAAAGGCGTTAGTAGCAAATAAGCATATTTCCCTACCAAAGCCTTTTGGTTCCCTACTGAATTTGACAATGTCAAATTCAGTAGGGAACCAAAAGGCGTTAGTAGCAAATAAGCATATTTTCCCTACCAAAACCTGTTGCCGGGCTACTAGAACCTGCTATAGGCAATTTTAGTAGGAACTTTTTCAGTTCATCACGATGTCCTGGCTAGCCGAACATCAAATCCATGGCTGCATACCATGTTCTAGTAGCCTGGCAAAGCCTGTTTGGCAAGTGTTGGAATGAGGGTTCAGACTGGATCAAGTGGAACTTCTTTCAACCTAACATTGTTTCAATTCCAATCCAAACGAGGTATCAATTGCAATAAAAATTGAGAAGAAGATGCCATAGATTTGCAGGTCAGGGATGGGTTCAGGCTGCAAACCGCTCGCCCATTCGTGTCTGACAGGCTGGAAACCGATACTTCTGCGTCGGACTGAAGCTTGCAGGCATAGCGCTATTCGATGGCCAGAAAAAATTGTTCAAGAAAGCCATGGAATTCGATCTTCAACGAATTTACACAAGCTGGATGCAGCAGCAGATTCCGGGCATATCAGATGTGTGTGTGTGTGTTCCATGATTGCCAGGAAGATGATGCTGAGATGCTTGACATTTTACAGCCGAGAAGATGTGAAAAAATGTGTGCCATTGAAAAGCTGCTGGGGCATATACGTAATTTCCAAAAAACGAAAAACCAAAAAACAAGTTTACTTTTTTCAGCCTGCAAACTCAGCAGCCCAGGAAATGATGATCCGAACTCAGTTGATGTCACATCCGACTTGCTGAGGTTTATTAAACTTTCAAAATATTAAACACTGCTCTTGTGAGTGAGGTTTCCCCTAAAGGATTCCCGGCTAGAGACTTGTGCAACTCCCAGATATGCCCCCCAGATATACCCACATGACTTTTGGCGCACATGTGCTTCAGTCGGATCACCATATATATCATTTTTTGTTGCATACGGCCACGGATCAAAAGTTGCAGCACTCTAAGCTGTCCTCAGCCCCGGACCTTTCATGGCTTGGCATTTTCACAACCGGCGGCAAGACGTATACCAGTTGCGTTGCTGATTCAGCGACTGCTCCGAAGACAGACGTGCGGCTTGAAAAAGAAACGCCGCGCTTCGGGAATCAAAGGTTCCCCGCAAAAGGTTCATTTCCGTGGTTTGGTTCCTGGTTTGGTTCCTGACATGTGCCTGTACAACAAGCGTTTTGCCGTAGATGTACCTAGGGTTGAGAGGCAGGGTGAATTTGGTACAGTCAAAATCAGAGGTCCAGGTTGGTTCCTTGCAATGTGTGGTGGTGGGAAATGGCCTTGGCAGATGCAGCATGTTCATGTTTTTTCTGGCTGGTGCCATTGTTTTTAATGTAATGGCTGTTTTTTTTGGGAGAAAGTTAAACTTTTGAAACCCAGGGAGTTTGGACAAGTGAGACTCACATCGCAAAAGATTGGTTTGCCTGCAGGTGGCGCTGCTGGATTGGTTTGTTCTTGGAAGGCCTAGTGCAGCTCGTAAGGACCTGGCTCTTGGCACCAAGCTCACTTCAAGGCAATGGTCAGCCGTGAGAATGTTGTTGGAGCTCGCGATGGATGGCAACGCCCCTGAATTCATAGAGGCGGCAGACATGGGCAGATCGGCGGCTAAGAATCAAGATCATGAAGCAATGCTGGATTGTCTTTGCCGAGCGGCTTCTATGGGGCATGTTTTTGGCTATGGCGGTGGCAATGTTTCCCGCCCTGACTTCTTTGAGGACGAGTGGTTTCGTTGTGGCTCTCTGGTTGGAAGGTCCACGAGGGGAGACAACGCCAAGGCGAAGTCGTTGGTTGCTGACCGAATCACAGTGCCTGATCGTCCTCGCTTTGATCCGCTTCCCCACTTTGACAGAAGAACAACAGCCCGTTATCTCTATCCCCTCTCTCAAGGCAGGAGGCCTGATGATGTGATGGAGCCGGTGCCAAATGTTCAGATTCGTGCTTCGGCAGATGAGAGGCTTAGACTTTTCAAGAAACTGGCCGTTGCTGGGATGCTACAGCCGGTGGCGAAGGACTCATTCCACCTTGGATTTGAAAACGGCATGTTTGCCGTAAACAAAGATGCTGACCGAGACAGATTGGTGTTAGACAGTAGGGCATCAAACTTGCTGGATTTGGGGCAGAGTGTATGGAGCAGGGCAATGGCGGCTGCTTCTTCAGTCGCCCTCCTCTATCTGGATGATGATGCAGTGCTCCTCTCAAGCGGAGAGGACCTCAAAGACTATTTTTATCAGTTCCAGGTCAATCAAGAAAGAACTTCTCGCAACATCCTAAAGGGCAGCCTATCCCTGGACGACTACATCCAAGTTTTTGGACATGCTCCTGCTGCTGGTGGTAACGGCCCCTTCTATGTGGGTCTCTCTACGCTTGCAATGGGAGACATTTGTGCGGTTGAGTATGCACAGTGCAGTCATGCTTCGATATGTCTGAAGTTCAAGGTCTTCACGACTGAGGAGATCATCACCCTTCGAGGAGCTGTGCCCAGAGGCCTGCTCCAGGCAGGCATCATAGTGGATGACCTCGTGATTTTAGAACATGTGGTGCGAGCTCAATTTATGCAGGGTGATCTTCAATCGACTGAAGGTATGAAGCGCACTGCAAACGCCCGGATGGCCTATGAGAAGTTCAACCTGCCCCACAACCCTAAGAAGGGCTTTGTGAATGAACCCTTCTCCAGGTTTTGGGGAATTGAGCTGGATGAATTGAAAGGTACTTTGAGAGCTTCATCTCTTAGAATGTGGCCCACCGCAATCATCACGCTACGGGTCTGTAGTCTTGGTCTGGCGACCATAGGCTTACTGGAGGCTTTGGCTGGTACGTGGGTCTCGCTCCTTGGAGTAAAGCGGAGGCTTTTTAGTGCAATGGAGATTGTTTTTGAGCCCTTGGGCATCCCTGACCAGAAGGCCATCATCAGGCTGTCGCCCGAGCTCAAGAGTGAGTTGATCTGTCTGGTGGTACTTGGATCGTTGGCAGTTGTCAACCTTCGCTCGAAGCCTTCAAGTTTCATTGTGGCTACGGACGCTTCAATGGATGCCATGGCTGGAGTGGTAGCCGATGTTGACCCGGCAGTTGTGAAGGAGATTACTCGCTACTCTTTAAAGAAGGGCAACTGGAGTCGTCTTTTGCCGGCTGCCGCAGCTTGGGAGAAAAGTCATGGCCTTTTGGATGCTGCTGATGAACTACCTGGCGACACCTTCAAGTGCAATCCGCTATGGGACACCGTTGCCAATTGCTTCTCCTACCGGACTACGTGGGTAAAGAAGGTTGACAAGCCTAAGCACATCAACCTACTGGAACTTCAGAGCTATATCACTGAGGAGAAGCGACTGGCCCATCGGTGCAGCTCTTTGCGCGTTCCGGTGGGAATAGATTCACAGGTGTGTTTGGGAGCAGTGGTGAAGGGCAGAGCCAGCAGTGCAGCGTTGAATTCTATGCTCAGGCAGAGCATGCCCTACAGCATTGGAGCTGATCTCTATATGCACTACATGTACTACCCGTCTGAGTTCAACAGGTCAGACGGCCCCACTCGAAACCGAGCACCCGATCCACCTTCGGTGCCACTGCCCGCTTGGGCGCATGATTTGACGGAGGGGGACTTCAAGAGTTTCGATGCTTGGATGATGATGCACTGCCGGGACATGGTGGTGCCCCCTATGCCCTTGGATGAAGTGGGTGGCAACAGCGGCATTGACCTTCGTACTGAAAGAAAATGCCGTGATCGCCGTTTTTTCAACCGGGTGACTCAGCTTTCTGCTAATAGGCATTTGAAGCAGGGTCCTGCTGGAGCAGCACATGTACGACCTCAACAGCAAACTGATGAACCTTCTTCTTCACCACAGCGTGTTGTTGGGTCCTCGCCCGGATGCCTTGGAGTCGAGCGCTGCCCGACTCCTTCGTTGCCGAGTGTGGACCCTAGTTCTGATGTTGGACAAGATCGTCGTCTCGATGCTGACTCTGACTCGTCTTTGCTGCCACGAGAAGCTTTGGATATATTGTACAGTTTTTCAAGGAGACAGTTTTTCTTCAAGGATCACCTCTCTTTCAAATTTCCTGGAGGTCTTGATCTTTTCAGTGGAAGATGCGGTGTTGCAATGCAGATGATTACTTTTGGATGCCCTTGGGTGCTGACTTTTGACTATGAGAGAGGTCCGGGTCAGGACTTACTCGATGATGAGCTGCGGAGGAAGCTAGTGCGGCTGCTACAACTGAGAGCTTTCGGTTCTTTTGGGGCTGCTCCTATTTGCAGCAGTTTCTCGATTGCCGTCACTCCGCCTATTCGCTCTGCGAGACACCCGCGTGGCATCAGGGGCCTTAGAGCTTCCATGCGTCGGAAAGTTGCAGAAGGTAACTCCCACAACGATTTCATGAAGGACCTCATTGACCTCTGCATCTGCCTACAAGTGCCCTTCTGGCTCGAAAACCCAGATGGTAGCTGGTGGTGGCGACAACGGCGATGGAGAAAGTATCGTGATGCAAAGAGTCCTCATCTCTTTCGTTGCTGTTTCTGCAGGTTCGGGACCAAGTGGCGAAAGGCCACTCGCTTTGCTACATCGACCTCCTTAGCAGGTGTTACTATGTGGTGCCAGTGTGGGAGTAGACCTCACATACCCTTGCGGGGCATGCACCCTACTAAGAAGATTCCATGGACGCTGGTGGCGCAGCCATACCCGCGAGCACTATGTCGTCTGGTAGCAGCTGCTTTGTGCGTCAACGCTGGGTGGTGTGGTGCGGAAAAACTCAACGTGGTGGGATGTTCAAAAACACTGTCGCTACGGGTCGGCGAGGCAAGCAATCCTGGACCATATCGAGGCCCACGTGCTGGAACGCTGGAAGACATGCCGGTGCAAAGACCTGAGACCCTTGCAAGAGAAGCCAAGCTGCTTCAGGCCTTTCTTCAGTGGTGCCAGGATCACTTTACTTCCTACGCCGTTGAGGACCTCTTTGAGCTCATCCCTCAGTTTCTTGCTATGGCCTTGAGGAGGTATGGAGACAGAATGTATCAGACTGGTGGTGCTCTCAGCAACCTTCGACACCTCTTGCTTGCTGCCCAAAGATGGAAGCCTTCAGTGAGACCTCACATGCAACAAGCCTGGGACATGGTAGAGCGTTGGGAGTGTCTTAATCCCACAGTCCACAGAAATCCAGTTCCTGAAGTTATCGTCAAGTCCATGTGCTGTCTTGCATGGCATTGGGGCTGGTATACGTGGGTAGGGGCCACGGTATTGTCTTTCTATGGCGCCGGCAGAGTCGGCGAAGTGCTACGATGTTCTCGAGAAGATCTGCTGTTACCAAGTGATATCCTGGAACCATCGGGCTCGGCAGTCTTCCTTCGTCTTAGAAATTTCAAGAGCAAGAACCGTCAGCCAGCTCGTGTTCAACACATGAGGGTCAGTGATCCGTCAGCCTCCCGCATCTTGACCAGGATTTTCCGGAAGCTACAAATGGATCGGCCTTTGTTTGACACGACCCCCTACCAGTACAGAAAGCGCTGGGATTTGATTGTGGAAACTTTGGGTTTCAGAAAGCCCTTCACCTTGACGCCCGGGGGGCTGAGGGGAGGGGCTGCAGTTTACCACTACAGGATGGGGAAGCCCATACAAGACCTTCTTTGGCTTCTACGACTTAGGAGTCAAGCAACTCTTGAATCGTATTTGCAAGAAGTTGCTTCCCTCAACATCCTGGCGAAACTACCTCCAACAGATCGGCAGAGTATCCTCAGCATTGCAGCTACGTTTCCTTTCCTTGCGGCGGCTACTTCGCATCCAGGGCCATCGGAACAGACAAATGTGGCACATCAGTCGCGCTCGTCCCAGTCACCTGGACCGCTTTTTCTATGAGTGGTGGATCTACATCCTAACCATGCTCTTTGTCCTTGCCTATGTCTCCAGCATTTGGCTTCGCTTCAACTTCGTGGCCGACGCATGCTGGATGGCAATGACCTTTTACTCTTGTATGGGAAAGATGGAAAAAGTGGTAGCGTTGTCAGCTTTGCCGCTGCATGATAGAGCACTGGAAATGGAGTAGATTTACATATATATATATAATGATATATATATATACATATATATATACATTCACTATTTGAATATGTCAATATAGACACAATGGAAGGCGTCTTCGCATTTCTGCCTTGGATTTTACTTCGATTGCAGACGCTTGTTTGAAGCCACCTTCGACCAGCAGGCTCATGGGTGGACTGCAATACTGTATCAGATGAAAATGGACCCAATAATTTGTCAGGCATGGGAATTGATCAGCATGCAAATCTGAGGATGTAGTCAATGACAAAGGCAACTCATTTCTTGGCAAGGCAAGGATCTCTGTTGACCATAGGGAACAGATTCATTTTACAACTAGGCTTCAAAAGATAATCTTCCAACCCGCGAGCGACAAAGACTGGCTAACATGGGGTGCCAGCATGGGACGACAGATTTGAGACCATCTTGCAAGCATCCAGCGGGTGTCAATTATATTATATATATATATATATGTATACACTTTGAGTATAGAAAGTCAGGGATATGTTGCTGATTCCTGGTGCGCCATCACCTGTACCTTGCCTCGACCGCAGCGACCTCCGGCTCTGAGAAAGCCGACAGAAAGGGGTTGGCTGGAAAAAGGTGGCCAGCTTTTTTGAAAAAAAGTCTGATGCAGGACGCAATGTCAGCAAACAAACCCTTCTTCACAAATCATGGCTGAACCTTGATATCAAGAATTGATGAAAACTCGACATTGAACCATTGAGAAGTTATGGCACTCAACACACACTCCCTGTGAGACCTTGTCCAACATCTGTGCTCAGGGGTCCAAAAGCAACAGGTCTGGATGTCCTGATGTCCTGATGTCTGGTGTCTTGAGGCAACCACTAAGGCTTTC
>OMLO01004552.1_pt1 | contig 11602 bp, 11 predicted proteins | sample 1674811 | NCBI WGS metagenome assembly OMLO01 (sample SAMN06265003, study PRJEB25207) | coral metagenome | isolation source: Coral host | place: Mexico:La Bocana,Puerto Morelos, Mexico | collected 2008-11-13 | reverse complement strand
GTGCTGGAAGTTGAAGGAAGACTCCTAGCCTGAAGCAAAGTCTGAAAGTCCAACGAAAGGAGTTTGCAATCGGTGTCTGCTACAACATACCACCTGCGCACAGCAACATGGGAAAGGACATCCAAGCTTGATAGTGTGCCTCATGCTGATGCTAACTAGGAAAAAAAGAATAAACAAAATCAACGAACATGCCAACCGCAAGCCACCTCAGTGGGAACTGCCTGCGCTGGGGTAAACAACAGCCAGCGCAAATCACATCTCCTGCAAGATACTTTGCATGTAGCCTGGCAATTTTTTGCTTCACATAAGCAACCCAAAATTGGACAAATCCAGCAACGCTCTGTATCAACGTGCCACCTCGAAGGATCCCCAGGATGCTCGCCAGAATCAAAAACACCTCTCAACCTTCAAGTGACTTCATCCAAAAGAAAATTGACACAAGGTTGGCTGGCTTTGCGAACCTCCCCGTCTTTACCAGGAAAATAGAGCACACCATGTCACCTTTGGTGGAAACCTCAAGGATAGGCAAAGGAATCAGCCACTTGTTGGGAAGGAGAAGGTACACTGTTCTCAATGAGGTTCAAACAAGGTCACCAGATTTAAAAACCTGCTTGCAAGTGAAATCTAAAGACAGGAAATACTGTAGACTGTAGATACATTGCTACAAAAAAGAATGTTGATTGCATCTAGAGTTATCATATCTGCTTCTAAGGCATTCTCCTGTCTCAACAAAAGGCCTGCACCCGTACTGGAAGCTCTGTCAAACGCACCTGAACATTCCCCAGTCTTATTCAAGCATGGAAGATAAAACAAGGCTGCAAAACACACGAATGTGTCAACACTGTTGGCTCCTTGTGCTTGTCAGGCAAGAAGTCAAAGATGTGTATTCTTTCGATCAGCTTCCTCCAAAGCAGTACATGGTACAGATGCTTCAATCTACTTTCTCAACAAAGAGGATCTGCATTGCCTTCCCCATCCGACTGCAAACAAGTGTCCTGTACTCAGCATGATGCCTGAGTCCGCAGAGGTCCACAACATTCGCAGATTCTGTATCTAGGTTTCACAGCCCTGTGTCACAGCTCCATCTTGGACAAGCAGACTGAAGACAACCAAGTCTTTTCTAGGCATCAACTGCTTTTCACACTCAATTGGCAAAGCTTGGGCTGGTAGTCAGGTAAGTCATCATTCCCACCGCATACCAAGGATTTTCAACCAAGCTGATGGATACAAAATCAACACACTTGGCATTGTGTGGAGTTGCCCAAGCACCGTGCTTTTCCTCCCACTTGTCCAGTAACCTGCGAAGGAAATCACTGAGCCATTGAGCCATGTGAACCCAAATGACCTCCTCCGGGTGCCTGCGAATCTCGTCAACACCGACTGACCACACGAGAGCAAAGCTTCCAGGAGATGTGCTGATCGTGTGCAAGTGCGAACTGCGCAGCCTTGGCAGGGTGCATCACCCAAGGCGCAGCTTTGATGTTGAGATGTCAAGCCCTGTTTGTAGCTGTGGTCTTTGTTGCACCCACAATCAAGAGAGTTCAAAGTCATGAGATTGCCAGCAAGTAGACCCGTACCAAGATACAGTACAAAAAGTTATTCAGGGATACACAGAGCCAAGAGCGCAAATTCTTCATTTTATGATCCCACAACAGGAGCATGGGGTTGCTGTCTACATGTCCGATTCATTCCATTTGCTTTTGTTGCAGAAAGACTTGAAAATTTGCAGTGAAGGCGAGAATATAAGCTTACGATTTGTAGCTGCTGTCATTGAAACTAAAAGCCTTCAGGATTCTACGCAACATAATCCAAGCTGTTTCTTCTGAAAAAGCACAAAGCCAGGAACAGGAATGAAACTGAGATTTTAACCTCAGGTCCCCACACCCCAGCAGTACCAGCACAAGCACCGGGTCTTAGAGTAGCCAAATGCCTGGCACAAAGGCATAACTGCACACCGCGGCAATGTAAGTTTCTTTTGGGTTTGAACTGCGGCAATGCAACTCTCGTTGTGGATTGAAAACTTGAAACACTCCTTTCAGGCCTTCCACAAACACTAACATCTAGGCATCCCTCCTGCAAAATATCATCAAACTGAAACTGGTGAAGGTTGCAAGGAACAAAGGTATATATACGATGTGTTTTGGTTTGCCACCTGGAGCACAAAGACCGTGTCGGCTTTTGTTCCTTCTTCAAAAAGCACCCCGGTGACTTTGGCAAAGTCCTGGCTTTGGCCGGCATAGACTTGAAGAGGATGTGAGTGGAAATGCTACAAACAATATGCAAGTGATGCAAGTGCATCTTAAGCACCTAATGTGTCTGAAACCCAGAAACCCTATCGGCCCTATCGTTTTTTGCCCTCTGGGCACAAACAATTACAAGTTGATTGGTCCAGCTTCTGCCGAATCTGTTTCAACTCTTCATCATCCAGAACGGCTGTGAACCTCACAAGAAACAGAGCACTAGTTTTGTGACTTGCTTAACTCAACTCTCAAAAAAGACCTTTCTGAAAGGAAGGCACTAGTGGACCTGCGAAAGCAGGAGGGCACATGGAGGATCTGCCTAAGATCCATACGGGTCTCGTCTGAGCGCGTCCAGCAACAATAAGGAGACTTCCGAATCTGCAGCGGATGCCCTGCCATGCATCTGAGTGGAAAAGTCAACTTTCCCCAGTCTAATTCAACGTGAAGTGCTTGCCTGCACACATCGGTGTATGGACCTCAAATTCCATGAATCCAAAGCACAAATCTGCTATACAATCCAGCTAAAGGAGCCAGCAGTGTGACAAATTGTAGTCCACGGACAATGCAAAGTAGAAAGAGGCCACAAAATGTTATTCAGAATCGACTCGAACTTACACAGGAAACCGCATCATGTCCATGCTGTTTTGCTAAGATCCAGTCTTCGCAGTGCTGACGCTGCGTGCATAGGTAGTGGGGTAGCTGCAATTTGTAAAAAACATTTCTTGGTGTCTGAGAAAAAGAGATACCAAAAATTGATGGTTCGAGAACCAGCCTGGCATGTACACTTGTATTGAACTCACCATCTACCGAACTGTTTCGAACCATGAATCTATGGGACACCTCTTTCGACAATACCTGCGTGCGTGCCACGGCCATCCTTCACCCTCTGATTGAGCCAAAACATACCATAAAATACGAACGCTCATGCATTGTGACTTCTCCCTATGCTGGAGAGCGATAACTTTCCAAGGATTTCTGAGGCCATCACAGACTGTCTGGATTGTTGTTGATGACCTGTTTCACCCGCAAACTTTTGACTCTGCAGCACGTACACACGATATGGTTTCCAAGTGCAAATATTGCTCCCACAGGCGTGCCAAAACAGAAGCCATCAGGGCGCAGTCTTGGAAGTCACCTGGACTAAAGGTGTCGTCACAGTGAGTATAGAATAGTTTCAAGTCTTGGAATCAACATCGAGCAAGCCAGGTCAAAAAAATCCGTGCGTGTTTCTTAAATACCATGACACTGAAAAACTTATACTTCAAGGAAACTTGCGAACGTCAATGCATCACCCAAATATGAAACCATTCAAGCATTTGCACTTTTGGTTTTGTGAATGTAAATGTTCACAACAAGAACATGATTTCATTTTGAAGATGGATGAAAACTGGGCCAACCCATAGCTGCCAGAACCGGCTACGGCGTGAATCAAATTGTTCATTGCATTCAACCATATCTGCAACCCCACCTGTATTGTCATCGGCCGCATTCCCCATTGCCGCATCATCACAAAAACAACTGATCAAAACACACAAGTTTCAGTGATTCATATCAATTTTGTTGAATCGGGTCAATCTGTCTTGACTCCGTCTGGAATGAAGCAAAATGCTTAATACCCTGAAAAACGTTTGTTTTCTTTCGGAAGCAATTTTGGGTATTGGTTGTGAGCTTTGAACCGCAAGATGCACTGAATCTTTGTGGCGGATCAAATGTGTGTTAAAAGTTAACAATAAAAAATGACAAGTTTTTTTGACACGCTCGCCATGCGGATCTCCGAGGATAGTGATGGTCAAACACAACTTTCAACTAGGAGTTCATCAACTTTACAACAACTTTTGTGTCGTAATGAAAAGCAATGCCCAAAATAAAAGGAAACAACCAATAAAACACACAAACACAAACACCAAAAAAAAATCCGCCCGCCCGTAGGTGCAAAAGGGCATGTCTTTCCGGAGGCACGGATGTGGCTGGATTGTGGAGTCAAGGAAAGGTTAACTCTGGATTCCAGCCTTTCACACTGCTCAGTCCCCTTCAACCTGATTGGAAGAGCTAGAATCAACATTGCAACCCGGTCATTCTGCACACAGGCGGTTTCAGCGGCAAATTTGAGATTGAATCTAGATTTCATGGACACAGTTCATCGCTCTTTTCACCAGCAGCTTGGCATCGAATTTCATCTGCGGGTTTTTCAAGTCTTATGAAGTTAGCAAGCTCTTCAGCTCACCTTCTCATGCTTGATTCGGATTGTCGTTTTCTTGGTCGGTCCCTCTCCTGGCTTTGCCAGAGGAGCTGTGGCCTCATCATGGCTGGAATTCAAATATGCGATGTAGATAGGTGGCCCCCACACCGACTCATGTATCACCGATGGCGGCTCAAAACGCCGCTCACCTTCACGGTCATCGTCACTCAAAACAACGATTGGTCTCAATAGCAAATGCGAGGACGCAGCTAATGTTAACTCATCCCCCCATGTGCCAGGTCTGCACATGTGTTCAACGTATTGTTGAAAGCTGCGGAACTTGGAAGCAACTTTGTCTGAATATATGTCTGCACAATGCTTTAGATATTGCACCACTTGACAACGGAAGTCTTGAACATCTACAGGTAAACCGGCCGAAAAACTCACGGCCAAAAACTGGCAATCACCTTGCGCAGCTGTATCCACCCTTTCTAACCCGAGCTCAGCCAAGCGAGGTGCCAACTTCTCAATGCTGTCTTGTCGTCGTTTCATGGCACCTTCGTTCTCTTCCATAGATCTTTGCACTGCAATGTGCAGTTGCTGGTTCTCAAAGTTTATGGCAGCTTGCTCCAGTGCTTCTTCAAGCGAATTCCAAGATGCATTCTGCCGCTCAGGCTTCTTCATTTCATGAGCATGTTGTTTGCAAAAGTTGCCATGCGTGCGGGTACGTTTGCATCTACCACCCTTGACGACGCTAGCCAAACAACAAGGGTCATCCTTGTCGAAGGCACCACGGCAATGAGATTGAGCAGCCTCACCGACATGGACAGGAAGGCCGGGCATGAACATTTCGGCCTTCGCAGCTGTGGACTTCACAGGGTGCACCTTCTCATCCTCTTTCTTCTTGGGAGGTCCAAGCATGCGCTTTGTCAGAGCTGAACGCTTCGGCATAGCCTGGCAAACGAAATTGGGAACGGAAAACAAGGGGAAAAATTTGAGTTGAGATGGGAACGCACTTCTTTCACACGTTGAACCGTATTTGCCCTGTCCTCGCCTTGCTTTTCCCTTTCTTTGGTTGGGAATGCTTGGGACCTTTTGGAAGCGGTGATAAAGAGTCGCCCACAAGGCCAGCAACAAATAAGCTGCGTTCACTGAAGCCACCTCCAACAACATAGTCCTTGTGACAGTCAATGGCACGGCGATCCTTCGTGACAAAGACTGCCGTGAAAGTCTGCCGAAGATACTGGTGTCTGAATACACAATATGAACCAGTGGTGGGATGGGAGCAAGCAGCTTCTACCTCTGCTGGTGTGGTTGCGAGGGCCAGATTCAAGGCTGCAGCCATGTCCTGTGGCCGTTCACTTGCTAAGCGCATCTTGTGTTTCGGCAATATGTAAACAATGTCGCAAGAATCTTGTGTAGACAACACATGCTTGCACGTCGCGGCAAGGTACGTGCCCCGCGGGCCTTCCTCTCTGTAGTGCCTCAGAATGCTGGCCCTGTCAAGCCGTTTGACCTGTCAGGAATCGGGGATTGTGTGGTGGCGCACGAAAGGATTGGAAGTTCATGGTTTTACTAAAAACTTTTTCTTCGGCGTCTACATGCTGCTTCTATCTCATGCTTCAATTGAAAACAACATGCTTCTCAAAACGCATCCGACCCAACCTGCAAGCTACCTGTTTCAGGTTCATCATCGGCAGTGTCAGGCAACAAAACTTGTTGCTTTTTTCTGGGCCAACGCAACATGCCTTTCGGTGTCTTCTCAATGGCATGCACCAAGTGCGAATAAAAGCCGCTTTCGGTCTTGGACTTGATCCCATCGCCCACTTGCTGCAAGAGCTGTCCAAGATTGCGAAAAGCTGCCTTGCCGGACAGCAACCGTTTGAGGCTTTTGTGGGAAGCTTCAATGGTGTTGGGGCAGTAACACGAGTAACCGGCTGGTACTGCTCCGAGACCGCTTGCCCATGGTGCACGTAGATACACTCCTCCAGCGTGCGAACTGCTTTAAGTCTTGGCCCTAGTCTAGGCTTTCATACTTGGTTCTGTTGAACTGATTTAAAAGAAAAACTTGAGCTTGTAATTGCAGCCAGGTGGCCGTTGCTATCCAAAATGTTCTTTTTCAAATATTGCGCCATTTGCGGCTCATTGAGATCCGTCTCCTCAACATTGGCAAGCATGCGGCCCAGCACGCTAGACCAGAATGTGCTAAATTCCATGTCACTGGGTAAGAAGGCGCTAAATTCAATCCACTGCGTCAAGACAGATAGCAACTCTCTGTTCTTGAGCCTTGCTCGACCGGCGGCAGCATCACGACGACCAGCTTCGTCACGGACATTCCATTTGACATGTTGCAAGCACCTGTGCACATAGAACTGCACGTTCTCTTCCTGACAGAAAGCCACGGCTGCTTGCATGCAAGAGCAATCAAAGAAACCATCAGTCGGCACTAATCCTTTGCTCTTCATGAACTGAAAATATAATCGCAACAGAACCTTCGTTGACTCCTCATCCTCCGCAGTTGCCGTCACAAAGAAAGCCGGAATCATCCTCATTGCAGGGCCACCCTCTGTTTCTCTCAGCCCGCATGGGCCGATACAGCCTAACAGGAGGCCTTCCTTGCAAACTTTGTATGTGAAGTCACATACAAAGCAAGTCAACTGCATCTCTGCAAGAATGGAATCCAAAACCGGGCATGAGAAAGGGACGCATAGTCTCCCTGATTCCTTCACCACAGCTTGCTGCTGGGTGCGAACGCAAGCCGGTGGCTCTTCCAAGAATTTCTCAAGGTCTTCGAAACAATCCACTGAAAGGCCGGTGCTCTGCTGGAACTCCATCTGTTGTCATTTTCAATAAAGCCTGCTGCGGTGAAAGATGCTGTGCGTACTGGCGGGCATAGTGCTGCTTCAATCGCTTCGTGTCCTGAAGCACAAGGAATGAATGAATGCAAAGGTGTTCTCCCCCTTTGGCTAAACAAACCCTTTACTTGGGCTATTTGCTGTGTGAATGAATGCGAAACCGTTTGGAAATGTTTCAGCCCAACAAAAAACCTCCAGTCAGTATTGGTCGACTCCTAACCACCCTTCTCGGCCGCCTAAAACACAGTAGCTAAAGCAACATGATGTAATGATAATTACCAAACTAGTATCGGCACATGGACCTCACTCCGTAAATGACCCTAACTTTTAAATCAACCTAGTTGTTTAGTGGCTTGGGAAAAAAAGTCAAAACTTTTTTTCTTTTTGAGGGCAAATGCTTTTGATGACAGTGAGGAGATCTAAAGGTATTAAACCGAATTTAATTATATAATATGATGATAATAATAAGACAGGTGTGACAGAAGCTCTCGAGGCCAGGCAACCAACTGGCATGCCCAAGCAAGATCAGAGTGCACAACTGCACATGCACAAGTGCACATGCCATGTCAAATGGTTCATGATGTCAAATTGGCACATGTTGCAGCTGTCACCCTTTTTCATTTCCTCCTAATTGGTCCATACAATCCAGGAAAGCACATACCAGGGTCAGCACAGCAATTCAGCATGAAGGCATTGATGCCTTGGAGTCAACAAAGGACACAAATAGCCCTGAATAATAGTGAGTCTGAGTAATTAAGACTAAGACTGGACCACATTGGCCATTGGATTGTTAAATGATAATCAGGTCCAGGGTTCTTTTATAATTCCATGGCTGTCTGATGGCATCCCAGACTCTTCGCAAAAGCTTGCAAAGATGTGGCAAGGGCAGGTGCGTCATTCTCTGCTGAACATCTATTGAAATTCGAGCATCAGTAAGAATTTCGCTCCTGAGTAATCAATGGGGACACCACCAAGTTTGACATTGATATTAGTAATAACAGCAATCTGACTTGACTTCAGCCCGGCCACAGTACAGGGTCGCTATCGGGATAGAAATCAAGCCGCGGTTCTTGCCATTTTCCTCGTGGCCTTGGATTTTAACGGTTCCGTCAATGACGTCTCACTGTGCAATCTTGAAACACAATGACCTAAAATAGCCTGGTCACGGCCAATTGGTGTTGCAAACTCTCTGGTATGTAGCAAATACATGTTCACGCACGTGGTCCCACTCAGCCAAAGAAGAACAAAATCGACTACGGGAAGCAATGGCTGTCATTGTCTTCCTTGGCAGGGTGATGTGAGTCAAGCGAAGCAAACAAGCTTAGACTGAACCACCACAAAAAAACACCGGAAAAAAAGAGCAGTCAGATTGTTTAGTTGATGACATGAACATTTGCCTTATTGATGGTTCAAAACATCTCCTGCTGCACAAACTCCAATCAGCAAGCACACACACACACATCAATACTAGGGCCCTGGTCTACCTGGAGTGACTCCGACCGAGCCAGAACCCCTGCCTCAATCTCCAAAAAAATCATGCTTCACTTTCATTGCCATCAAACACGGAACATGGATCCCTGTCCATTAATTTTCATCCTATTATGTTCCCAAATGGTTTTCTTTCATGATGCCCACTGGCACACTCTGTCAAAACATGCAGGCTTGGCGAGATCACACCCCATGGATTCGACTTTGCTGCTGCACCAGTGATCAGGATTGTTGAACCTCAGAAAAAGCGTGAGTTAAAAAGTAGGAAGCGTGTAGAAAACAAGAGCCTGCATCATTTTGTTATCAGGGGCAATCCATTTCTATCCTTGGCTTGTGTCTTCTTTATCTAAGACTTGCAAAAAGCATCCAGATTTTTCCAAGTTAAAACTGGCCTTTGACATGACGGCAATCCACTTTGATCTAAGCCGCCCAAGACCGACAGGAGTCCACCGAAGAGATGCGATGCAGCATTGAAGACCTCGTCAGTGACGTGCTCAGCTCCATCGTGGCTCGTTTCCCCAATCAAACCTGCACGGACACGAGCAGCATAGACTACACGAAGACGACGCTTTGGAAAGTTACGTAGAGCATGTTATATCACATATCATGCATATAATTACTGATATAATTCATATATCATGTAATCATGTAGTAGATGCGTCGGCAAGCGTGGAGGGGAGGCAAGCATCGAGAGAGCCTATGTTTGAGAAGCGAGTCTGCTGGGCAAGATCTGTGGGCTCTTCATAAGTTGCTCCACAGCAACATCGCCCAGGCTGATCTGTCTCCTCGTGGCAGTCAGACTCAATGATGAATTCTTGTCAGTTCTTGTCATTTCTTGTTACTATTGCATCCTTGTCTTTGATATTATGATGTCTGTGTTCACAACTTGTAATGACTCTCAAAGGCTCTTCTGTCCCTATCACATGTTCTATCATCCATGCACCTTAATGACACTTTTTCCCTAGTCATTTGCAAAGCTCCAAATTGATCCTCTTCACTGTCGTCTTCAAAGCCCATGTAATCTTTCTGCAGGGGCTGCATGCTGCAGCAAAGTTTGCTGTTTCAAATCACACAAATCACATGGTCAATCCCACATGGAAGCCAAAACACTGCATTCAATCTCTGGAATGTGGGCTACAATGATCCATTCTTCCGAATTCTTCCTTCAAAATTTCTCTGCTTGAAACAAGTACAACTTGAGGGAGGTGGAGCCGGTGGAGTCAAGCTTGATTTTTCCGAGCCGCAAAACTGCAACAAATCAACGGTACTGGGCTGAAACTGATTGAAATGATTTCGTATTGTAGCACCAACCATTTTTCCCGACTTGTCGACTTCTTAATGAGGCGCATCGGCGCATCTCCGCGCATCTCTCAGTCTAAATTTTCGATGACTTGATGCAAGAGTCGCTGCTTTGGCTGTCCAAGTGTTCTGGACTTGCCAATTTGCTGGCCACTTTGTGCTCAGAAAACGAAAATCGCCGCATTTCGCCACCTGCACCATGATGACGGAATACTTGTACACTGCATAGGTGCTAGACTCCTAGACATCACTGGAGCCAGGAACTACTCCATACTGCAGCCAAAGACAGCAAGTTGTGAAAATGGTCATTGAAATTGTCATTTGTAGTACATCTATATCTACTACAAGTATGTTCAAATTGATCTCAAATCTCAACACATCCCAACACATTTTCAACTACCTACACATTCACATTCTGCTGATCTTGAACATCGGCATCCGGCAAAAGCTCAGCTGGAAAGTTTGCTTCCCGAGTCCTGTGGCTAAATGCCGTCAAGTCCAGCGAGAAAAGTTCATCTGGTGTCTGACATATCCACATTATCCACCCTGTTTGGAAAACAGTACGACAGTACGACACTCTAATTTTTGTTAACGTTTCCTGGCTCCAACATGCTCCAACTGTTTAGTTGCCAACTTCCATTGTTTTCCCCCTGTCCTCGCCATGCGTAACTGTCTGCGGCGCATCCGCCGCCTGCGATTGAGATCCTTTAGAGTCAGACAACCGTCGCCACGTTGGCCAGCCACCTCCACCGTCCAAAGAAATGCAAAGACGCAAAGACGCATGCTCTGGGAAGGAACAACATCATTTCACAGCACCAAATCGTTGCGTTCCCCAAAGGGAGAAGACAAATTCACTCTTTTGACAACACCAGATCATCAACATCTTGATTGAAGAATGCTCCTTACATGGCGGAGTCTCAGCCCTGCCTTCATGACTAAGTCAGTCAAGGTATACTCGCCCTCAAAGGTTTCCATCTGAGCCACGCTTTTGACTGCGCACATGATGTCCTTAGCATGCGCTTTCCCATATTGTTCAATATGTTGATTTTCAATATGTCTTATCAGTTTTATCTTTTCATGGTATCTTAAATACATGTTCTGGATATGTCAGGAAGGTCTGAAGTCTGAAGTAGTTCTCACTACATGAGTCGCAAACAATTCGTTAGGTCAACATCATCCGGGGTGGGGGGAAAGGTGCTGGTCACTGGTCAAGTCCGGCTCTTTTCTCTGAACGACAGACAAGCAACGCCGTGGTTCAGTTCGCCTCTTCCAGACCTGATTTTGTGAGTCACCGTTACCGTCATGACTGTCACACTGTCAGAATGAGAACGACATTCTGAAAGACATCCATTTTGATTGACTGCATTGCGGCATTGTCGTTGCAGGTTTATAACACGCTCCAAGCGACCTGTCCAGTGCCTTGGACAGAACGACAAACATGTGACATCAAAGCATGGTGTAGGTTTTGACACAATACAAAAGGTCAAAAAATCTATAAATTTGACTTCGTTCTCTAGGTTTTTCTCGCCTTGATTTCTTCA
>OMLO01004550.1_pt1 | contig 11604 bp, 6 predicted proteins | sample 1674811 | NCBI WGS metagenome assembly OMLO01 (sample SAMN06265003, study PRJEB25207) | coral metagenome | isolation source: Coral host | place: Mexico:La Bocana,Puerto Morelos, Mexico | collected 2008-11-13 | reverse complement strand
CTAGTCGCTTAATGCTACAGAAACCGGGATAAGCTCCGGCCTGATGAGCCACTTAGGCTCGTATGCAGACTTTACCTTTGTCCTTCTTACCACTGGATTTAACAACTATTGATCTCTATATGCATGATACATAGTTGACTACAGTAGGCCCAGCTCTTGTCAAGGGAAAGAAATCTGACTCAAGCTTATAGACATAATTGTAAAGTATAAGCTTGCCAGCCTTTTGTTGTTACACTGTAGACTAAGTGTAGTTTGAATACATTTAGAAGCTATAAAGCTGAATTCAAATTAATAATTTGTAAACTTAAATTAATAATGTAATTAATAACTAAATGGTATGACTAAAATACAGTTTAGCCCTACTATTTTGAATTCTCAGGAGAAGTGAAAATAAGTTTGAAATAATGGAAGTTCAAAATAAGCCAATAGTGAATGACTGAAGGCCAAATCCAAGGGAAATGGTTTTGAGTGAGAAATAACCAGGAATAGGGCATTTTGCAGTAGTGTGCTGGCCTATAAAAGAAAGCAAGGCTGGAGGTGACCTTGCTTTGATACAGACCTCTACACAACAAGAGCAGCTAGTGGGGTATTTATAATTATCAAAACAAGGTCACCTGCAGCCTAGCGGCCATTCAAAGGTCACGACATCACTGAAGAGGCAACTTTAACCAGGTTCAAATTAGCAGATCCAACTGTACATGTATTTCCTCGCAATAATTATCACTTATCGCATTAAACAATACCTTGTGGTACGCTAAAAGCTGGTGTAGTGTCATCTGTCTGTTGCATGGCATTGTAAGTCACTTGCTGGCCCACAGGGGGTGCATAGCCTTGCTGCTGAGGGGGCGGGGCTCCATAACCTTGCTGTTGAGGGGGTGGTCCTCCAAGACCAGGTTGTTGTTGGGGAGGTCCATAACCTGGCTGTTGTTGGGGAGGTCCATAACCTGGTTGTTGTTGGGGAGGTCCATAACCTGGTTGTTGTTGTTGGGGAGGTCCATAACCTGGTTGTTGTTGGGGAGGTCCATAACCTGGTTGCTGCTGAGGGGGAGGTCCATAACCTTGTTGAGGGGTAGATCCATAACCTGGCTGTTGTTGGCCTAAATACAATAAGAGGTACAATGCATATACCTTAATTAGGTGCTTTATGAACAGACTATCTTCTATTTGAAACTTATCATAGACCAATTTTAATACAAAGAGGTCTTGCCTTGACTTCTGGCTAGGTTCTTGTGACGGATTTTTAAGTAAGACATATTGCATTAACTCTTACCTAGACTTGTCGACTTCTTCTATCTACCCAGGAGATATCAGCATTATATATTAGGTAATTACTTCATATTATGGCAACCAGGCTAAATGTTGGGATATGTGGGGGATTAGGAGGTATGGACAATGTGCAGATCCAAAAAAATAACAACAGTGACCGTACCTGCACATAAATGATAATGGATTGTGGAATTTCCTGGGGGTGGGGCTAAATATTGGAATTTCTAAAGAGGTGAGGATCTTTTAAAAATCTTTATGTTGTATAAATACCTGGATACATGGATTGTCCTGGCTGGGCTCCAGCTGGGGGATATGGTCCCTGACTCATGACTCACAGGAAATTACTCAAGATTGACGCCAAACCACTACAAATGTCAGACAAAACATGATCAACATGTTCAAGGCATATTTGAACCAGACTCAACAAGTAGTCTTCCTTGTGGAAGTATTAAACTGGCAAAGCCATACATATACAGTATGTACGGGGAACTAAAAAAATGTCCAATTTAATAAACTATGCCACTGATCATGAGTACTAGTTGCACAACTTATACTCGGTATTTGTCATAGTCATACAATTTAAAAGGAAATATTTTCTGACTCCCGGACATGGAATAGTTAAACCTCTGTTCGGCTGTCAGACATCTGGTCATTGTGTTATTTACAAGTACTTTCGATATTCAGTATAGTTTTCCGCAAAATGTTCTAGTCCAAAGCAAACAGCTAGTTTTATTGCTTTGCTGTTACTCAAATATAAAACTCACTTGTTGTCTTGAATTTCGCAATAACTTATAATTATTTAATCTTTAACCAGCATTACCACGGAAATTTGCATTCTTTATTTGGTTGAAAAACCATTCATAATGAATGCAATTTTGACGACAAACCCGCTCCATCCTTCATTCAACAAGTCATTCATATACAATTTACTGATGAACGTTAGAAGGGAAAGGAAAGACTCTGTTTTCGTAAAAATCATAAAGAGCTCGAGGCATATACTGTTATCGATACGATCATCGGATGGAACGATCACTGTGTCAACAAGATCCATTTCAAACCGATTTAACCAAAATGTACGCTTAACGCGACTTAAAGTAACGACCCAGCAAAGTTACTTTCCTTAATGATAAGTGCATTCTACCTTATCGCCTGACGTGAAATGAATGAAGACAACTTTACCTGCACCTGATGTTTGTTCACAAGTCCTGCAATGAAGCCGGCTCGCTTTTCAAAGCGATCTGGGTACGAGGAAATTATTGATGCAGGACACCCACCCCGGATATATCCAGGCATTTTCCGCGTTCTACTCACGTATACTCACGTAAGTACGTGGCCACCAAACATGCAAATTTATTGGAACAAAAGAAAGTATTCACATAAGAAAAAAGCTCAACTCCAACAGCCGTTGGTCTGATATGTACAGGTTGAAGTTTTCTGCCAATTTCCTTCCAGTTCACCTGACGACCTTCACCCTTCACCCACTAGGTGGACTATACTCCAAATTCGTTTACCACTTTTCGATTTTCAAAAAACTGTTGCAATCACTAGCTTACTAGCCTGCGAACGCAGACGTATTTCCGGAGACAAGCAACAGCCGGAAATACGTTTACATCTCTTTCGCCTACTTCTATCTCTGCACGAAACCGGAAACTAGTATATGTGTAGCTTGAGCTCGAGCGCACAAAGCAGTTCCCAGGCTCCTCGAGGCTTCATCGCTCATTTACGCGGCTTCGATGGAAGTATGGCTCCTGTAAGTAACAACTGGTTGAAGTTGTATAACGTACTCCTTTCGAACCATTCAAAGGGAAGGAATTCTAATAGCGAATGAGAGATATTAAGTTTTTGGACACTGTTCTCTCTTGATACGTATAAAATACCTCGATGCATTCGAGTGGTCTCTCTTGATATTAAGCCAAAAACTACTAAGTACGCTCGATTTCCGCCGCTCTCTCGTGTCTGAGCGCGGGCTCCTTTCCCGAACAGCGGCTGGTGATCGAGCCTAACTACCAAGGTGCTTTTCATGAAAAGTTATTACACCCCAAAGATCAGATAAGATTTCGTTATAACTTCGAATGACTCAAAAGTAGGGGATTGTATTTCCAACAAATATTCTAATATCAAAAGATGAAATATATATTTGAAAGGCATTCAATATTACCCTGAATTTGGAAAAGAGCGATAATATTATTAAAAAGTTATTACGGGTGAAAATCTATACAGTTATGTGTGCTTCTTGGTCAGGGTACATCAAATTACATTTTTTGCTGTGCATTTGTGTTGTTTAGTTGCGCATGTGCGCAATTTTTTTTTCGGTTTTCGTGCGGGGGTAGTAAGCTAGTGATTGCGTTGGTTGTGTAAAATCAAAAAGGGAACTTCCCTTTTTGATTTTACAAAACTGATGCAAAAAATTGGTAGTGTACTCAGTTCTAGCGGGTGAATGGGCAGACAACTTTAGATCATAAGTTATTGCAGAACTAGTAGTTATTGAAACAGTACGTTATCCCGCTGTCTTTTAACTAACAAGGCGGATTAAGCGAGGAGTCGTTTCTTTTAGAATAAACAATAAAAAACACTCTTAGGCTCGATGACCAGCCACTATATCGGAAAGAAACCCGCGGTCCTCACCGAAGCCTTCTTCTCTTTCGGTGGGTGGAATTCTACAAAGGTCAAGGATAGTCAAGGATCCTCTCCACCACCCCCTCCCCCATCCAGAAAATAAACCCGTGTCACTGTAACCGATACCACCATCCGTAAGTACTTTGTTTTGACGCGGATTAGAAAATAACAAATTACTAGCTAGAAAATGATAAAGAGAAACAATAAACAGACAGAAAGCCAACGCCATATTTGGACAGGGCAAGAAAGACAGGACATCTACTCACTTATCCTTGGCCTGCCTGACACAAACATAATACCGAATCTGGGGTGGTATGGCCTTATGCGTCCGATGGCGCGATGAATACTGACTGGGGGGTATGCCGGTATTCCTCGAAACATTGGGTGAGTGTGCGCTGCCAAACCGTGCGATTTTCGCTATTTACGGCCTGACCAAAAATTTGATGCATTATTTAAGACCTGACCCTTTAATCAAAGCCCGTTTCAGACCTGCTTAAAGTTAGTTACCTAATTCACACTATTAATGTAAAAGGCAATATTTATATGCTTTTATTAGGTACCATAGCTTCTTCTAAAAACATACTCAGTTCAAGAATAGGGTGCAAAAGACGAAAATGGCCACCATACTGGTATCCTCTTTCTCCCCAAACCGGCCAAAAATCCATATATCCATATAAAGGAGTACCCACTCCCCCGCACCGAGCATTGTTTGAATAACAGTCATTCTTCTCCGGGTACATGTTGTCAAACACAATAATGGCAAATAGCCAAACTTGATTTAAACTTGAAAGTTTTTTGTTGAGATAAATCGAACCGTGATAAAAACAACTTATTTATACACAGGCAAAGGATGTCTTTAATTCCAAATATCAACAATCTTTTATCAAATCGCTCTAAATAGTTCGTATAAAGACCTTATTAAGCACATGTGGACACCCACTGTCCGTAATTTTTCCACCTTAAATATTTCAGGTTTGTTGACATAGGAAAATATTACACGCATCTTATGGGAAGCTTTTTCTGCAATTTCTGTTCTTCTCGATCTTAAGAAAGCCTGCAGAATGTTATGAAGACGGATGTCTAAATTTTGCGCAAAAGAGCACACATATTTGCCTAACCTGTCATTACGTTTATAAAGTGACAGGAGAAATCGAAACCAAAAGTATTTTTCTAATGTGTCAGTGTGAAACCAAAACCTTGCTAAATTTATATCAAGCGAAATTTCCCCCAAAACATAAGTATTTATTGTACATAGTACTTACAACAAGGAGTACTTTTTTCGCTTACAACTGAACGAACGAGTACAGTGAGTCAATAGATAAAAATGTGGTATAAATACTGAATACAGTGTACGACCTCTAACATGCAAATCTGGCTAGATTTGTTACGGATAAGTTAATAGAATTTGTTCTCATAGAGAATAAACGCGAACTTTACATCGCTTACTAGGTTATTTCTGCCTCGAATTACTGATTAAACTGGAACTGAAAACAACTGAAAATCAATTTTTTTATTGTCATTTTTAAAGTGAGAACCAATCAGCTTGTCAACCGCTTAAAAACGCCGCCATGCAGTTGAAGTTCAAAGCTCAAATTTAAAGTCAGGGATTCAACTGCCTGATGAAAACTGCGCGACAAATGCGATACACATGCCATAAGTAAATGTATTTTGCTTAGTATATCCTCTGTCCTATATTCTACCCAAACACTGCGGATCCATGTCTAAATCTTCTTTGTTCGTTTGTGTTTAGATGTGTTTAAATAACGATACATGTACAATTATATTGCCATCAGTGAATTCCGCCATTCTGGACTCAAGAAAGACGTAGACTTGCGTCTTCTATTTACGCTAAAATCATCAAGAAATAACAAGCTTGGCGAATCTCCCCTTGTGCTTCCACCAGACGAGATCTTACGGCGGCATTTTTGGATGATTTCCTTAGCAGAGGCAAACCTTACACTACTGCTGCCAGAATTAACAAGCTCGAAGTCCATGTCTTTTGTTGAAGCATCGTGGTTCCCCATCCACGTAGTTGGGTCGACCACCAACGCGATCGCTTTGGCTTGGAGAATCTGCGACAACCATTCGTTTCTTTCATGCTCAGAGAAGCAACACAAGAAAAATGTCCGAGCTGTGACCTTAAGCGGCAGTGATCGTTTCACAAGCTTCAAACAGTACTTAGTTTGCTTGTCTGGTAACTCATCTATGTACAACGACATGTCGTTGAAGAATATAACTTCCTTTGGTGCGTTTTCTAAGGATTCCTCCTCAGTTCGATAGTAACACAAACATTCTTTGCTGAGAACAAAATAGCGCAGATGCCACTGCTTCAGGACTTCGCTTTGCTTTAGCAGGTAGCCATGCTTTAAGGTGCTTCCCTTCTGATTCTCCCTTGCACTCGACATTTTAGCCGGCGTCGTTGCCTAAACGCAATCTCCAGAAGGCTGAAAATGCTTAAAATGTTTTTTCAAGTGTTTCTCAGATACGCTAGCTGAGAAGCCATACCAGGATTAGGCCCAATTATCGTAGAGAAAGCAGTTTCAAAACTTCTACAGGCTGCGCAAAATCTCCGGCCACTACCTTTTCAGTGGAGCAGGTCAGAGAAGCACAGAAACGTTTGTACACACCTTCATAACACCCACATACGTAAAACTAGAAGCCAAGCTTTTGACAGTCCCGTGCACAAATAAGAAAAGAAAGGTCAAGAAATGGCAACACTTTAAGACTAACAGGATCGCATGTCATATGATAATTATGCGATTAGGTTCGTGTTTTTGGCTTATCAATTGAGTGGTTCCATTTGTGACAAACAACACCGCACTTGTTTTGTATCGTTTTATCTCAAAATAGCATATTTTCAGCGCACATGACAGCAGTGCTTATCAGCAGCATGTTCGAAAACATTTTGCTTTAGAGATTAAGAGCAGACAAACGACATGACGCAATTCTCGGGGAATTAAATCATTGTCTTAAAACCATGCTTTCGCAACAATTTAGCATGCTAGAAGCTATCTATTATCGCTTGTTACCGGTAGGAGTCAAACAGAAAATGGGTTTTAACCAGGGGTTGGGGTTGAATTGAGGTTTTAACCAGCAGGTACGGTTTGTTTTCACAAATCGGTTTGTTTGGGAGGAGGCAAAGGCGATTAATTGAAAGATAGCTAATAAAAATAAAGACGATGCTGATGTTGTTCTTGCCTCCTTGATCGCATACTCGACTCGAGAATTCTGAGCTTGATTTCACGAAGAGGAAACAATTTTGTGAAGAATGGTGCACTCACAACTATTGTCCTACCTGGTGACACTTACGAATGAGTTGCCTGCTGAACCTCAACATTCGGCGCCAAATTTAAATATTGTATTGAGTGCGGAAAGTTTTCAAATCTTTCTCTCTTTTGTTACCTGATTTGTTACGGTTAATTGTCATGGTTTCTCTGCCATTTCAAATCCCTTTTCGTGAATTTTCAAGATGGTCTCCAGAAAGATTGAGCCTTTCTGACATCGGGACATTACATACTTTCTCCGGCATACTGAATACTGATTGGTTAATTCGGATTTCAGATGTACCGGCCGATTTATAGCAATGCTATGGCTGGAGTAATCCTGATACCATAAGAATTTTTAATCTTGATTGTACAAAATCAAAAGAATGCTTACAATCAATCGGACAAATGCAATTTGCCCAAAAGTAAATATTTGTGGTTTTTTTTGCTGCATGCTCACCTGTTTTACAGAAGTAAGATTAAATAAGTGTGTACATGTAAACAGTGGTAAAAATACCGTGCAAACACTTAATACAGTGCGTAGAACTGAAAATACAATTTCTCCTTAACAATTTCGTACTATAGTTTGGAGAATTTCACAGGTGATATTTGACGTACCTTAATTAATAGATGATTGGCCACTAAAAAAATATCATTTTTGTGATCCTGTGACATATCATCCTATCGTTTATAGCCAGCAAACAGAGAAACGTCTTGGCTTATAAGTTCAAAGCTCAAAGTTTAAAGCTCGCCTAAGTCCTGATTCCATCGACGAAAACAGCGAAAATGTCGCTATTCATACGATAAATGAAGAATTGTGCCTACGTTGGAATATGTTCCTGAAATTGATTTTTGTCACACAATTGTCGTTCCTCGTACACATTTAAATAGCCATAAGTGTTTTCCGCCATTCTTTATTCAAGCAAGTCGTAGACTTGCGTCTTTTGATTACGCTAAAATCATCAAGAAATAGCGAGTTTGAAGAATCCTTTGCGCTTCCATGTCCACCAGAGGAAAGCTTGCGGCGGCATTTTTGAAAGATTTCTTTAGCGGAAGAAGGCATTGCGCTGTTGCCAGAATTAACAAGCTCAAAGTCCATATTTTTAGCTGAAGCTTCCTGGTTCCCCATCCACGTAGTTGGGTCGACCACCAACCCGATCGCTTTTGCTTGGAGAATCTGTGACAACCACTCATTTCTTTCGTGCTCAGAGAAGCAACACAAGAAATATGACCGAGCGGTGATGCTTGGCGACAGAGATCTTTTTACAAGCTTTAAGCAGTACTTAGTTTGCTTGTCAGGTAACTCGTCTATGTACAACGACATGTCATTGAAGAATATAACTTCCTTCGGCGCGTTTTCTAAGGATTCCTCCTCAGTTCGATAGTAACACAAACATTCTTTGCTAAGAACAAAATAACGCAGATGCCACTGCTTCAGGACTTCGCTTTGCTTTAGTAGGTAGCCATGCTTTAAGGTGCTTCCCTTCTGATTCTGCTTTGCACCCAACATTTTCTCGGACATCGTAGATGGTTCAAGTCTGTAGACGCAAAGAATGCTTTGAACAGGTGCTGTTCTTTGCCCAGCTGAGCTAAGTGAAGTGCGCCCGCTGCGAGCTATTGACAAACAGACATCAACCGCATCAATTCGCTAACTTCTGCGAGAAGCAGGTGAGCGGAACGCAGCAAAGTTTGTGCACACCTTCAAAACACCAACATGGACTTAGAAGCAAAACAAAATCCTGTGTATATTTAACGAAGTAAAAGGTCACGAAATAACAACACTAGTATCACATGTCATACCGTATGACAGTCAGGGGATTATTTTCCTTTATGGCCAGCCGTTCATTTTAACGGCATCAATTTTTGTTTGTCAGTAGTCCTGTAATTTGTCTCCTTACGTATCACACTCACATGACAATACTGCTGTGCTTCTCAACAGCTTGTTCGATAGCCGTTTGCTTGTGTTGCAAATTAAAGTGTTCGGAGGTTGCTACCTCATAAATGCTATGTAGGTATGTCCACGCTATAGGGTATGGTGTTAAGCTGTTTTGGTATATGCCCTCTTATCAGCGATAATGTATGATTCCTAGAAAAAAGTTTTCATTATCATTTTTTATAGTATTCAAATTTTGAATCGGGATATGTAGCTCTTCCGAAAAGTTACGGAAATCGAAGCAGTTTAAGATCTGATGTAAAATGAGTATCGGGTCTTGGCTTAGTTCCGCGCGAAATAGGTTAAGGAAAGCACAAGTTCGTCAGAAGAAGACATACTCCCCTTCCCAAATTGTCGAGGGGTGTCATATCCCGCCCTCCCCTCCCTCCCCGAGATTCGGTTGAGACAGCCAACATGATTTTGGTTCTCCAGAAAGACACATGGTAATGCGTGGAAAATAATTATTTATTCTTCATGGTACTCTGTTTATCTACCTCTGCTGTGTGTTTATGTAGTGAAATTAATAAGACTGTTTATCTTCACGATTTTAAGTTTGTCTCTCAATTTTGCTTTCAGTTGAAATTTTTTTTGAGTGACTTGTTTTGTTTGTAAGCAGGATATACAGGACTAAAAGAAAGTTGGTTTTGTTTTCTGATCGATACGAAGTTTGCTTTAGTTTTTCTTGTCCTTGCATTTACATTAAGCGATTGTAATATTAAGCGCGAGAGTATTCACAGTGTTGATTTGTCATCACTACTTCAACACCCAGCAACTGTAGTTAAACGACACGCGATATAAACGTGAACGGCGTTCGGCGTTTCAATTTTCTATAGTTTTACTAAATATTTACAGAACGTTGCTACTTGACAGGAGCATGTTTTGAACACTACTTATCCAGGTTGGACGTGCTTGTGGTAAAAACTCTAGCGTCTAAATACATCTCTATTTCCTTTGAAGATGCAACGCTGCCAGAGGTCGAACGAATGTGGACACGTTCACTGTCAGATTCAGATGGCTTCATTCTCCAAGTCACGATTTTTCTGGCCTTTAACCGTGATGTAACGAGAGCAGATGCTATTCTAGAAATAAAGATATTGTTAGGACTCGCTTCTCCATCATCTGTTGTGTTAAATCAACACTACAGAGCGAGAGAGGACTGTAACCTCTAATCCTTATCCCCATATCCGGTATATAAGAGGTATATACCCGGGTATATGGTGGGTAGAACACAGTCTTTTATTCTCTCTTCGTAGTTATAGGGATGGTCGTATTGTGGCCAAAAATTGGTAAACATATTTTGGGGAAAAAACGGAACTCTCTAATAACCATGTTGAAATAGGTTTAGCTGAAACAAGGAAAATATAACAGCAAGAACAAACGAAAAGTGTTAAGGACACTTTGTGTGAACTTGCTTTCCCCAGAATATCTCTTCTCCACTGCCCTTTGTGATCGTGTTGCATTTGTGTAGGCGGGCGATTGCAACACAATGTCACGCATATAATTAGTTTTTTTTTTCGGAAAGGGCGTCACGACGTAGCTTTGTTTCTAACCACAAGAAAGATTTTTTATTCAAGCTCGATATCATTCTGCGAAGAATTATTTGCAAACTTTAAGGCAAGACGTCCTGATAACGAGAACTTTCTATTGTATATTTTACAACAACTAACAATTAAACAAATTGTTGTCCAGAGTTTCTATTTTGGGAAAAGTTCTCTTGAAACAAAGGTTGTCTTCAGTTTTCAGCGAAACTGGTCTGTCAGCATTAATTAGCCAGTGGTGAACAGAAGCATAAGGTGGTCATGTGCTTGCATGACAAAGACTTGCATGACTTGTATTTGTCTGATCTCATTAAAATTCTTGGAAAGGATATCTGTGTATTTCAATTCAAGGACGAATTTCCTGTTGTTCTTCTCGCAAGCTAGACTGCCCGGTAGTCCACGCAGAAGTGTGTGAAGTCAAAGATCAGTAAATGACAATACGACGATTTTTTCTATTTGACAATCGGTGCAATAAGGTTCCTTTTTGCGGTCAAATATGTCGAGAAAAATGCCTCTCTTTGTTTGTAAGGTTTTTTTTGCGAAGTAATTTGTACTTCACATGACCGGCCGTACTGCTTACAAGAACCTTGCTTTTGTGTAATTCTCACTCAAAGTTTCGTCATTCCACACATTTTCCTTCCTTTTGATTGGCCAAAAGCTAATCACGTGGTCTTCCTACAAATACGGTTTGTCGCCTCGCAGTAATATTTGAGCAATATGCAGAATAGGCAATTACTACAAGACCAAAAATCAATCTCAGATTGCTTATGAACGATAAAACAGTTATCACAAAATATAATATGATGACTCGTCATTGGTACGAAGTAACGATATCAGTACTCAACTAAGTGCCAATATTGTTAATTGTCTTTTGAGGGTAACGATTCAAAAGACCGTTTGAAAAACAATACACCAGCTTACTTTGTTCATCCGTATCTATAAATAGCATTGAAACTTAAGATATCATGCGCTGTTTGCTTTACGACTT
>OMLO01004549.1_pt1 | contig 11604 bp, 8 predicted proteins | sample 1674811 | NCBI WGS metagenome assembly OMLO01 (sample SAMN06265003, study PRJEB25207) | coral metagenome | isolation source: Coral host | place: Mexico:La Bocana,Puerto Morelos, Mexico | collected 2008-11-13 | reverse complement strand
TATCACGTACTTGTTATTCACTATTAAACTGAAGATGGCATAAGCATGCCGAAACATGTCTTTGAAAATAGTTGTCCATTTTCTTCAATATTTATCTATATTGCTAGTATTACGACCTTATGGAAATATTCTAGACTCGTTAGACTTAGTGAAAAACTTGACTGAGTAAGGTATTTTAACTTACAGACTTAAGAGGTGTGGTTTGGCTCATTGTTATTAAAAGTGAACCCCACTATCTCGAACTCTAAGGGAAACAAAAAATATAGTTGAACATCTTTAAAGCAGCCACCTTTTAAATGGCCACCTCTATTAAGCAGCTGGTTATCAAATTCTAGAAATAATTGACAGTAAAATACTGCAAATAAAACCCCTATGAGCAGCCACAGCCAACATTTGGTTGTCCCAAGGAGGGTTTTGCTATTGTCTTAACCCTTATTAAACAGCCACCCAAAACTTAAAACACGTAGCTTAGCTTTGTTTTGGAAAAGACAAATATAGATAATAGTTCAAAGTAGAAAGTGACGACTGGTAAAATCATTCAAACACAGTGATGTTTATTGTGACCGTCTTGACGTTATACCATGTTCACTAAGAAATTAACCCAACGGTGAAATGTGTTCAAAGTACGTCAACCCGGCTACAAGTTCAAGATGTTGGGTTTTAACAGATAGTAAGTGAATGAACCAGTATATCCAAGAAGAAATGATTAGAGTGCGAGATAGTGGGGAGTTCGAGATAATCAAGTTCAAGATAGCAAGGTGCTAGTGTAATACTTAATCACGTATAATCTCTTAATATGCTCTAACACTGTTTTGTTTCCCTTTGCCTTACCAGGCTGCTTTAGGTTCTGCTCTCATGACAGCTGTAGAACAAGCTGGACTGCCATTTAATCCTGCAAAGGTTGATAGTTGTGAGACATTATTAAATAAACACTTATCTAGAGTATCATTTCATTTTTGTTGTTAGTTTGGATTTGGTATCAAATTTTGGGTACTCTTCAAGCATTTGAGTCCACTCTTTTTCGACCAATATGTGCCTATTTCAAGGTAAGTTTAACAGAGGGAACTGTCAGGAACTAGATCTAGGTTTTCTAGTAATCTGTGTTAATTTTACTCACTTTCTTAGTTCTGTCATTTCTCAAAATATTATTTTCTTTTTGTTGTTGATGTTTCTTATATAAATTAAAATTGAACTTACATACTGATTAAACTCCTCAAAATAACTCTAAAATTCCATGACAGTGTTCCCTTAATTTGTTGTAATCCTTTTTCTAGATTCTTCATGGTGAGCAGTACCTGGAGCTCTACAAACCTTTGCCAACATCAGGCACCTTGAAAACCAAAGGAGAGGTCGGAGACATCCTTGACAAAGGAAAAGGAGCACTGGTGCTTTTAAATGTCACCAGTTATGACGACAGTGGGGACACAGTGTGCTTCAATCAGTTCTCCCTCTTTATTGGTGGTGCTGGAGGGTTTGGAGGAAAGAAACAATCAGAGCATGTCAAGCCACTTGTTGCCATACCAAATCGTGCACCTGATGCTAGCATCCAGGAGAAGACTAGCTGTTGCCAGGCTGCCATTTATCGACTGAGTGGCGATAGAAATCCAATTCACATTGATCCAGATTTTGCCAAGATGGGAGGTACAGTTTAACACTTTCCTCCTTCTCAATCATGAATGTGTGGTTTCATAACAGGGTCCGAAATTGTACTTTCCTGGTCACCAATGCGACTAAAAATTTTGCACTGGTGACTAGAATTTCACAACTGGTCACCAGTGGGCGATTAACTATGCTATTTCATGCCACGATAATTACACAAACAATAGCTTACAATAGATTTTCAGCCAAATTGATCAAAATAAAATTCAAAGCCACCTGCCAATTGGTCACTTCCTTTTTACCTTTCCATTGCTTTTGAAGTACAAAACTGATTTCCTTTTGTTATAAAAGTTCTTTGTTTTAGTTGCTTGGAACCATGTTGTGCTTCTTTAGTGCTTTGTGGCATGTGATACGTTAATGTAATATACCAAGAATTTTTTTTTGCTTCGGATGATGGGCAGATGGAGCAAAGATGCTGTTCTCAAATACTTTCAATAATATTAGTCATGTCAAGCTCCTGCTAAGAGACTGGAAAGATGAGCAAATGCTGGTAAGGAAGTTTCTGCTATTCAGTTCAAAACAAAAAAGGAGAATTGCCTCTAGTACCAGTAGTCTACAATTTTTTAATGAATAAGGTTTTCCCGTAAAATATTACTTTTTCGTTTGACTTTCAACAAGACTTTCTGGATTTTTTGGTTAAATGGTTAGTAGCCATTAGTAGTTAGTAGCCAGTGCTATGTTTTTTGTAGTTCTTGGCATGCATTGCAGACCTATAATACATGTTATGTTACTGTTGTAGTTAAAAATTAAATTCAGGTAAAAATTAAATTCCTTTCCTTAACCCTACTTATTCATTGATTAGAAGACAAAGGAAATTGAGAATCCAACTACTAGGGTAAAATTATTTTTACCTGAATGTAATTTTTAACTACAACATTACTATTATTTTCATATCACAATTTTACTTGTAACAGGATTCTCAAGCCCTATCCTTCATGGTCTTTGCACATTTGGTTATGCTGCACGTCATGTATTGAAGCAGTATGCAGGCAATGATGTGGGTAAATTCAAGGCCATCAAAGCAAGGTTTTCCAAACCTGTTTATCCCGGTCAGACAATCCAGACTGACATGTGGCGAGATGGCAACAGGATTTCTCTTCAGTGCAAAGCAGTTGAAAGTGGTCAGGTAGTGCTGTCAGGTGGTTATGTTGACTTGAAGGATATTGATATTGCCAAGAAGACAATACCAGTGAGTATTGAAATTATGTTATTGTAATTGGAGGGAATATTGATATTGGGGCAGGCGTTCAAAGGTGAGGGGGGAGGGATGTTAAATCCAGCACAAGCAGAAGGCAGTCTCTGACTTTGTGCTGGAAATGTTTGAATTCAACAGTGCTGCTTTTTTGACAAGTAATGGATGAAGCTACCACCATTTGCTTCCACCATTTGACCATAAAAAGTGTCACAGACTTCACTGACCTATCTAGCTGTGAGCACATAAGTCTATTGTCAGCAGCAGCAAAAAAGGCAATAGCACCTAATTAGCAAGAAACTAAATGCTGTGGTCGTCCTTGAAAGATATTCCAAACCAACAGAGAAAAGAAAAAAAATAAAAGTATTTTTTTCTTTGAAATATCTTAAGATGCTTTTAAATGTCTTGTGAATATATAGTGTGTATGCTAAATCTGCCATCAATGGTTGTTGTTTTTCTGAAGACATCATCTTTAAAACACGTCTTGGAAATTCTCTCAGGGATGTTTGAGTAGAGTTTTGTTCGCCAGTTAATCTTGTTTTCATTTATTAGTCCCCACAGGATGTTGACTCATTGTTGTCAAGGCCAGGCAAGTCAGGTTTGAAGAGCGAAGTCCTTTTTAACGAAATCAGGAAACGGGTCTCCGATCACCCTGACCTTGTCAAGAAGATCAAAGGCATCTTTGAGTGGAACGTGACAAAAGGGGGCAAGACTGCTGGCCAGTGGACAGTAGATCTGAAGAGAGGGGCTGGTTCTGTGACAGTAGGTCCATGTAAGCAAGTCAAACCAGACTGCAGTATAACTGTTGATGATGATGACTTGGCCGCCATAGCTTCAGGAAAATCAAATCCACAACAGTTATTCATGAAGGGAAAGTTGAAAGTAAAAGGGAACATCATGCTTACTACAAAGTTGGCACAGTTGTTCAAAGATCATGCTAAGATGTAAAGAGCGTCCACTGACTGATGTGAACGAATTTTGCGAACGCAAAGAAATAATAATGTAGTCTTCTGTAGTCATCTCTATGTATTCAAGATTAACTAACTAAATGTTATATTTTTCACTCTTTTTCAATGTATGTCACAACTTCTGAATTCAGTTGCAAAGGTTGTGTTGTGCAGGTATTGGGTGAAGTTAAATGCATGATTAACCAAATTCACTCTCTGGTAAATTAGGTATATTTTCGGAAAAAAAAAGAAAGACTGGTTGACCTTAAAAGTTTAATACTATACTATAATTGAATAGAGGAAGAAGATTTGAACCTCACCTTACGAACGCTTTTATATCACATTTCTTTTGGTCTCGGAGAAAGCTGTGTTTTGATGTGGACGCTCTGTTTTGCCTTTTTGTTTTCTGTATAAGGTTAGACTAACAAAATGCCAAGCAATTGGATAGTTTTTTAACCAATCAGAGCGCAGAGCAAAATCGTGCAACCCGCGCTAAGCGCGGGAAAACTCATGTAAAGTCAAGTTTTCAACGTGATTGGTTTAAAGAAATAGCATCTTTGTTCTGGTTGGTTACGGTCAGGCCATCATGTGACATGCGATTCTTAGACCAGTAGAATTCTTAGCGCAGTCTTTTAATTGTCTTTTTGAGCGTCGAAAACTAAAACCAAACCAATTCCTTACCAATTAGACTAAAGGAAATATATCAACGGAATCTCAGCTAAATACATATTGATACAAAGAAAATTAAAGTGCTGGCAATTAAATTTAAACAGGTGTTTGGATAAACTATGTAGCTGTCAATTATTGGTTTGTTCAATAAACTTATTATTGTGCAAAATAGTTTGCGCCATTAGAATATCAAGTCCTTCCTCTGCTTGCCAAGAGAATTAGATAACAGGCACACATTGTATGTAAGACGTCAACATGGTCAAGGTATAGCAGTCCGAGAATTCCAGAACGCGCGGTTCTCCTAACAAATAACGAATAACCATCTTTTTGCAAACTTGGGACACGCTCCTGATTGGACATCACAACTGGGAAATGTAGAAACTCGTTAATTGCTTTCGCAAAGATTCGCCGAACAACGTTATGTTTAGTGTTGAGAATGACCTTTAAACGCAAATATTTTCCTCGTTTTTTTTCTGCCTTTCTCCATTTGCAACTTCACCTACTTCAGCGTTTTCCAGTTCCCCTCAGTGGCGTTGCGCACTAAAAAATATCACCATTTCACACAAAATGTTTACCTTTTTGAAACCTTTTCAACACTTTTATGCTATGTGAAAATTAAATTCCCGTTTACTCTCTGCGGTAGCAGTTCTACTGGAGAGATCCTCACACGATTGTCGGGATGCCATCATTTTCGAGGTGCCGTTTACAAGATGTTTCTCGTTTACACTAAAACGCAAGGCTGGAGTTTTCAAATTTCCCTAGTTTGAAAAACGCTTTGGAAAAGCACCATTTTCGTGCAGAATTATTGTGGACGATAGAATAAACCTGCGTTTTCAACTTTCTCCAACGCAGTATGGACGAGGCCTAATGCATACTTGTTTCTATGAATGTTACATTCTTACCTTCTACGGGTATATTACGAACTCACAAAGTAACCAGCTCACTGATGGCTTGATAGCTCAGTCGGTAGAGCACTGCATCGGTATCGCAGAGGTCATGGGCTCGAATCCCATTCAGGCCCGAATTTTTTTTCAGGCTTTAATTTCACATCAATATGATCTTTCATATATTCATTTACATACTTAGTTCATTCCTAATTACCCAATGCCAAGTTTTCTCTCATTGTAAGTGAGCGTAAAGAATAGTCAAGAATTTAAAAGATGTATAGTGACCAAAAGCTTATAAACAACTCGTTTACTTTCGTCTCCTTTAGTGGAAATATAAATTTACTGGTGATCGACAAGTCACAAAAGTCGCCTGCAGCGCTGAGTTTCTAGTTGCCATTTAAGTTAACGAAAACCATCGGAAAACGACTCCGGGTGTTTAAAGATACAATATTTAAAGAATGTTACACCTGTTTAATCTAAATTGAGCGCATTGTGTTCTAGAATTATCCACCAATTGCGCATGGTGTGGTTAGCAACATATCACAGTTAAGTTACGAAAACATAAGTATTCTTAACTACGAGAATTCCAAATGAGTTTTGATCGGTTTGTTGACTAGGTTTTCCCTAGTTGGTCTTTCGCAGCTCAAAACGACTTTTCGTAGTTTTCGTTGTCAACAAGCATTTCTAGATAAGCTTTTTTCCTGTGAAAAAATTGTCGTTGCTGTCTCTGTTCAGTGTTTGTTCGGCATTTGTCACAGATTTCCTGTGTTTATTCTTTGCCGACAAGAATTCACATTTTTATAAATCGAGCTTCGTTCCCAAAAGCTAATTTTTTACGCACACCAAGTTAGATGTGTTAATATTTGCTCGTCGGGTAAAAATTAACGTTCCAGAAAGCAGGGTCGTGCAATCCGCCAGTGAATCATGGATTCCCAACGCGCTTGGGAACAGTACAAATTCTGGTTTTCATATCATCTAAATCACGTTCATTTTGAACGGAAAAGTCGCCATGTTCACCGACGTCCGTGGCCACACTGCGAGAAGTGTACGACGGCTCTTGATGGAACCAAGTTTGAGGACAAAACGGGAAAATTTGGTTTGAGGTCCAAACACGCTCGGGAAAGCGCGACGAAGGTAGGCGTGCTCAGTTCAAATTTTCGATTAAATCTATTATTATAGAAAATACATGGTTAATTTCTGCATTATTCAGTAAAAGAACTAGGTGTTTGAAGGCGAGCGAATTAAAATTAATGGATTGAAAACTCGATCTGTTTATATGTTTGCTCGGCGGTCTGAGGATGAACTAAGAGGGCTATTGTTCCATGCTGGTAAGAGTATTTTAAAAGCTCTAGGGAACCTTAAGACTATTTGCATAATTATAAACTTGATATTGAACCTGAAAATGAGTGTTTTTGCTGACCAACAAGCAAGCATTTCAAGTTTTTAACTGTATACAGGAAATCTATCAATAAAGACATACTGTAATTAGAAAAGTCATTTACACTAGCTCCCGGCGAGCCTTGGGTTAATTGAGATCAATTTCACCTGAAGCATATATTAGCTAGATAAATAAACCCGCACAATGGAACTGAAAATCAGCGCGGGGCAAAGTAGAAGTGTAGAAGAGTCAACGAAGGATGGTTAAAGGAGATTAGCCAGCGATTCAGTGCAGTTTTTATCGCAATAATTATGTCAGCCAGACAAAGTACGTCTGTCATCACAGTGAAGAATTTGTACTAAATGATACTCTTGTATAAAGAATCAAATACAGTATAGAATACAAGTGAATATATGAAAGAACGTATATTTGATTTGCGGGAAAAGATATGAAGACATGATCATCACAGTTGTACACACAACTTTCTCCGCAGTTCAAATATATGATCTTTCACATGTTCACTTGTATTCTTCATCATCTACGGGAATATTGGGAACTCACGAAGTGACCAGCTCCCAGATGGTTTGATAGCTCAGTTGGTAGGGCACTGCACCAGTATCGCAGAGGTCATGGGTTCGAATCCCGTTCAGGCCCGAGTTTTTTTCAGGCTAATTCACAACTGCTTAAGTTGTGTGTATAATTGCGATATCAGATCTTCGTAGTATAGAATACCTGATACTTGTATCAGTTGATTTGTTCGAATTCTTCTTTGGAATATCATGATTTTGTTTCTTTTCATAAAGCCTTTGATTTTTACTTAACCGTTTTCCAGTAATTGTTTGTGAATTTTTGTTCAAAGTGAAAGTTACAGTTGTCCACAATAATCTTCAACATTACTTAAAACTTCCACAAGTGGCTTAACCGCTTTCAGATTTTTTCTCTTTTTTCGTGTGAAGCTCACGTCTTTGGTAGTTGAGAAAGAATCTTGAAAAGCCGTGAAATTCTAAATACACCTATTTTCCAAGACAGCCAACCGGCGGCAGTCTGCAGTGAGAAGATTTTCATTTACTGACCACGCTGTAATCGAATGTTCGGCACAATGAACAGGAAACATGTCACTGAAAAGAGATCAAAATATTTATTCAGTATTCTACAACAACACAAAGGAGTCTCTGAAAAGAAAGCGCTCTGTTATCTTGTTAGCTCAAATGCACGCGTTTATTATAATAAAGATCCTGTTATTTCACTCTTATCTCACTCAAATTGCGGGCCTATTGATACCATCTCTTCCCTTCAGACTAACCTGGCCAAGCTTTTTAAATTCTCTTTCTCCATCTATAACGTTCATAGTTTCATCCAAAATGTTCTTAATTAGGTATACATTGTTGATGTTTTGGTACATAAACACTCGATATGTCTGGACGGACTTGCAAAAATTGCTTATCTTAAAAACATTGTTTACTTGAAAAACTAAATCTTAAAGACGTTATGTAAGTATACATCTTTGTGAAACTAAGGAACATTGATCAGTTTTGAAATCCCGTTCATGGACTCGGTTACTGATACATACGGCTTTATCGCTGTTTGACGGGTCCAAAGTTACAAATTCTTTTTCGATGTCCTGTCGGTTGTCACTTCTTATTTCAGCTGGCCAGAGTAAAAGAACTAAACACTTGCTATTGAAAGCTTGATTTTTCGCCCTTATGCAAAGGAGTTAGATGAAAATTGGATGATATATAATGTCAAACGAGACCAGACTGTAGATTCGTTTTGTAATTAATTATTAAGAGACGAAGACGGTCTCCGTGTACAGAAGTTCTGAAAATATCGGCTCCAAACTTGAATTTTGGTTAGTCTCCTTCGGCATGTCTTCAACGTAACAAAGCATTTGGATGTTCTTCGATAGATGTCTTCATTTGTTCATACATGTGAGCTATTTGCGTGTTTGCCAGAGACCGCCAACCCTCAAAAGGACTTCTCTTCTCTATGTGCCATTCTTTTACCAAAGTCCACTGTTCCGGCAGAGGATTGTTTACCTTAATCAGCGTGTTAACATTAATGTTGGTTTGGGAAGGAGAACTCTTAATTGATGACATATCTCTTCCTCGTTCGAAATAGTGAGTTTTTCCTTTCCCGGCTCCGGCTTTGCTTGCCACCGCTATTTTTAATTGACACACTTTCCGGTTGTCACGACAACGTACAGCGCGGGGTCTGGAGCGTGGATATATTCTGGAGACGATGCCTTTGTTCTATCAGCGCTTCTGATTGGTTAACAGATTTTACCGGCTAGAAACGGCAAACAATGCTTATGCTTGACTGACTTTTACTGTCACAATGGCGACAGAATAACATTGACTTTATTGCTGTGAAGCTAAGCGCATCAAACTGTGGGAGATTTAAGTCTAAATCCGCTTATTCTTGGCCTGAAATGATGTCAACATGGGGTAGAAGTTTTATAGCATCGACTGTACGCTACATTCCATTGCTTCGAAGCGAGCGGAGACCAGGTTTGTAGAATCCACTTTGTTTAATTTATTATTTTTGCGCATCTTGTTGTAGACATTTGACTTTTTACCGTTATTTCTGCTGTTTAATAGTAACTCTTCGTCTTTCCAAGGGAAAAAGCAGCGCTTGTATTGGCTGATCTTAATTGTCGTTCATTAGTGATCTCTCTTTCTCTGAATGACTTTCGAACTTAGCCTGTGACAATGTGCATGGACGCCTTTATATGAAAACGATCGATAGTTCTTTTCATAGCTTGTAAATAAAGCCTATTCACTTGGGACGATAAGAAAATAATGAGAGTTAACTGCTATGACGAAAATTATTTTCTATTCTGTGTTCCAGAGTTATAATTACTAAATCAAAATGAGATTTTCACACTATACACATACACGTATAAGCGGAAAAGAGAACATCGATCGACATCCTCTCTTTGAAATCAAGCTTATTTTTGACATTTCACAACGAAGAGTTAATTATGAATGAAAATTGTTATGGCTACACATTCTGCTCTGCAGCTGTTGTTGGTGTGTCATAATAATTTATTGCATTAAAAATTCTTCATTTATGTGATTTGACTGCCATTATACAATTACAGAATGCTTGTAGTGTACTGAATCGTTGTTTTCTTTTGAACATAGAGTTTTAAATATGTTTCAGTGAAGTGCAAGTTAGTTCTTAAACAAAGTTTGCTGGCTGTGGTTAAGATGAGTTTGAATACGACGGTAGCTAAATTTCATTCTTTTGTAAATGTCCCACATTGAAATTTTTAATACCAGGCTAAAATTTAAATACTACATAATTATACATCCACTGCAGGTTGAGTGATAAATAGTTTGGTTCTTATTCAAGGTACTGGCTTGTTTTTGAGGTAGGGCGTTTGTTTGATTGTGTCCCTGTGAAACTAAAAATAAATTGTGGTCAATAAGGATGTGTACAGGGACCACCAGCAGGAGTCCTATTAATTTATTTTGGTCATTCTATCAAAATGTTTAATGGGTTTATGAGTAGAATTACTGGTATCTGCCAAATAACTAAGCAAAATGATCAATTTGGGGATCGCATGAAGAAAAGACAAGTTCAAACCTCCAGATAAGATTACTGTTGATTGAGAAATTTGAACTGCTCTAATATAATTTTTAAGAATTGAATGAATTAAAAGTTTTTATCTGATGGTAATCTTCTGTTTACACGTAGGTTACACAGAAGTCAACCTGTGATGACATGATGAGGTGATATCACATTTAGTACCTGGAAGATGTGGACAGACCTGGAATTTCTTATAGAACATTCGATGCCATAATATTTCCCATATTTGCACAGTGGTTTTTTGATAATTTTTGTAACTACTCAACAGCAAGTGTTAGGTTGCCTTGTTTGATTCATTGTACCAAAGAATAGCTGTATTGGCGAGTCAGTATGGCCCATGATCAACATCTTTTATGGACAACCAAAGGATCTAAGGTTTCAAAGAAAGACTCTAATCTAGATCCTTATTCACTTTATGATTTCTTCAGCAATGCAAATGCTGCCAGGCTTCAGCAAGGCAGGCCTATGCAGCGTATTAAGAGTGCTGCTCCAAGAATCGGTCAAAGACATGTTGATGGCAAAGATACTGTTGCTGGAAGTCCTTTAGGGAGCTATGTATCTTTGAGAAATCCATCACCGACCCCAGCTACATCACGCCCATTATCATCAAGGAGTGGCAGAAGTTCACTGAGCTCATTTCAAAAGTCTAAACCAGAACCTAGCACGTCCCCTACATCATTATATCTCGGACTTCACAAAGCGAGATGCAAATCAGCTCCCGAAAGGCCAGCAGATTATTACCTTCCTCAGAAACCCAAAAGTGGGAAATCTCATGTGGGTTCAGCAGCCTTGTCTGTTCGAAGTGCTCCAAAACGTGCATGGCAGAACAGGATAAGTTCTGCAAAAAGTCAGCATTCTCTTTTATCTCGAGAAGAAGTGGAGAAGCGACACAAAGAACGCTGTAAATCTGCACCACTTCCTTACGATTTTAGTGCTATTGAGGTTGTGAACTCTGTTCCTGAACATGGTTCTGATATACAGAGATTGAAAGCGTTTACCCGTCCTTTAACCTGTATGCCAGATGTCATTCAGAATGTTCTGTCACACAATGGCTTAAGACATTGCTGTTCTGCCTATCAGCCTAGACCTAAGTCATCTTCTTGTTCGGTATGTAGCAATAATAAAGCCACATCCAGACTCCCCACAGTCCATTCCATAATCCAACTTGGTTCAGTTATTATATAATAAAGTTAAAGGAGCTACATCACGATATTCTGAGTCGTTTCCAAATTGAAAAATTTAGCCTAAATTTTTCAATTTGGTTGTTTGTAATCCGTGTTA
>OMLO01004547.1_pt1 | contig 11606 bp, 11 predicted proteins | sample 1674811 | NCBI WGS metagenome assembly OMLO01 (sample SAMN06265003, study PRJEB25207) | coral metagenome | isolation source: Coral host | place: Mexico:La Bocana,Puerto Morelos, Mexico | collected 2008-11-13 | reverse complement strand
GGGGGGGGTCGAGCCAAGGAAGAACATTGTTGACTGTGTTGATTTTTTGAATCTTGATGGATAGATTCAATCATAGACTAGTAATTAGCAGTAGATGTTTCTGGCAATGACCAGGTTACATCCCAGGTATCAGCACAAGGGCACGCTTGCATCACATAACAATCTATCTATATACCCACCTGCTAGGAGCTAGCAGTCCGTATCACCATAGGGATATACATAGTGCCATAGAAGTCAACCCCTGTTGCAGATTCCATACAACAGGAGTTGCAGATTCCATACAAGATGGTTGCGGGGTCTGAGCCAGAGAAGTCCTTCCGGAGTTTCGCACTGGCCAACCACAACTTTGATCATATGTACTTGAATCTTTCAGATCAGTTGTGTAGTCGTGCTTGCACACTTCATCCAGGATGTACCGGTTGTACTTCAGCGTGTGAACCTGACCTTCTCATCATGGGAACCCCTTGCAACCCCTTTTCAATTCAGAGAGGCAAGCGTTTCAAAGGTACTGTTCTTGACCATCACTTGTCAGATCATACCTTCACAGACTCCTACAAGATGCTTGAGATGTTCCAGCCAATCCATGCCGTATTTGAACAAACAGATGGTTTTGGTAAACCTATCGAAGCAGGATCAAACCAAACACCTCTCCAGATGTTCCTCGACTCGTCTATCCTGGATCAAAAAAACAGTTTTGAATAAACATTCCCTTGAATTTCCACATCAAACTCATGAGTACTGTACTGTACAGTAGAAGCTTTGTTGTCTGACTATAGGTTCTTGGATGGATTGCACAACCTGAAGCTGAACCATGGCTACTTTGTTTGCGTGCTCAACCTGGACATGAAGACATGGTACAAGATTATGCGGCCAAGGACAGTCGAGTCAAGATTGTAGGGTGGGCGGCCGGGGTGTCGTCAGCATACAAATTGGCAGCATATCCAAGGCATACTATTTTAGATATATTGAAATGTTCTGTGGGTTTGGTCTTTGTTCCTTTGCTCATTAACAAGTATCAAGCACAGGATTTGGAGAAGAAGGATGAGTATTGCGTAGCCGTAGCCATATAGCCATATAGCCATTGGAAATACAGAAAGAGAGAGCAAATCATCAAAGATCATGGACCTACATGTGCGTATGTACATGAATATAGATATATGTAAACAAATATGAACTGTATATATGTACGTATGATATATCCATATACATCGTGTTTTCACTAGACTTAGAGTCTTCGAGTCTTAGGGCACAATGTTCTGATAACCAGTGACTTTGTGAGGGGGGAGATCCAGAATCAAGATTTTCACATCTGCAACATTCCACTTGCAGCATGCTCCATGGTCCACTTGCAGCATGTGCCATGGAGCATAAATGGCTTTCGGTTGCAGAGCGGCTAGAGACCAGCAGTGCCCGCGAAGCTGGGGATGCCCTAGCAATTGTCGATACCGCCACACAAGATCATGTCCGCAGGCCAGTGGGACGTCCCAAAGGGACCTTTGGTAGCAGAGACTTCAGAAGGTATCTCAATCAAAATGCAGCCTCACTTCCACAGCAAGTATGTGGCAGTGGTGTGGCCAAGGCCAACTCTTTGGTAGGGGGATCAGATATGGACATGTCTTCCACAGGGACAACATTGCAAAGACAATTGCTTTCCTTTGCAACGAATCAATCGAAACAGGAGGATTTGGAGGCAGATCCTGATGAAAACCCTGGGGTTAGACTTTTGTTGTCGGAGAAGAGTGCTTTGGCTAGTATTGCCAAAACAGCAGAACAACATGACACTAGCCGGACATCAGAGAGTAGAAATCTACGTCGTGTAGCTTGCTGTTTGACCATAGCTGGAGGACAGTTGTGGGCTGCTTACTTTGCCAAAGTCAAGTCTTTGATTGAATCAGGTCAATATAGGCCAATTTGTTTTGCAAAAAAGCGTCGGTATGATGAAACACCACTTCGAATACGGATAGAAGAAGAAGAAAAAAATCTCGCCCTTCCAGAAGCTCCCACAGAAGGACAAGTTGGGGTAGCAGGTAAGGTACTTCAGACAGAGTTTGAAATTATGATGCTGCTAGAGGATATCCAAAACTGTCATTTTTTCAAGTAGTTGGAAAGGCTCCTACATGGTTGCAAGTGTTGTCCACAACAAGGGCAGAATGCATCAAACATGCACAGTTGCAGATTGAAGATAACATTGCCAATCTGCAAGAGATTGCAAAGATGTTTCCAATGTGTTGCAACTTGCCTTGTACAGATATGCACTCTTCCAATATATGTGTGGAGAAGTCATTCCAACACGACAATCCCAATTGGGTTGATTGGCATTCGCATTGCCTCATTCACAAGTTGGGACGTTGTGTGAAAAGCGTGATGTCACTAGTCGAGGGCCATGTGTCTGGGGTCTTGGCAATTGGAAAGAGTCTGGAGTTTGCAGGTACAACAAAATTATTGAGGAAACACCTTGCCGACATTTTGGTTGAACGTGTGGAAGTTCACATTGCCACCCCTCAATCAACACACTACAGGGAGGCTATATATGACTTGCTGCTTGGGTTCACCAACACAACAAGCAGAAAACAGAAGACCAAACCACTGTTGAAGAAGAAACAACGGTTCATCTTAGAACACCTTATGAATGGAGACATTCAAATTGAAGATGCTGTACGTTTCTGTGCTTCTCAACGTTTGGATCGACAAGTTTTGCTTCGCATGATGCACATGTTTGTGGTCCCAGCCCTGGTCCCACATGCGTGTCCCACAATCAATCGGTCCAGTTTCCTGGGATATGAGAATGCAATCCATTGGTGTGCATTGCTAGCATCCCACCACAATCTCCTTACCCCACTACTGCTAAGGTTTTATGGGGTAAAGTCAGAACCAAAAGCTAACCCACCAGCCAAGTCTAATCCTCTTGCAAATTCATGGATGGGTCTCGCGTTAGCAAACATATCAGCCTATGCCCATACAGATGCAGCAGAGATCAGCACTGCCAGTGCTCTTGTTGATGTTGCCCCAACTGAAAAGGAGGAGGAAGCAACCACCCAACAGCAACAGGAGTTCGATGACAAAAACATCGATTGGCATGCCAAAAAGAAGGCAACTAAGGCAAAGGCTAGCCAGTATGTTGCTTCGAAACCTGGTGATGTTTTGATTGTTCTTTCTATTTGTATGGAGCCCATCAATCATTTGACGCAAGCATTCATCAAACTCAGCGCTGAAGGGTTTGATCGAGCACAGGAACGCAGAGTCCTACGGGGACAAAGTCGTACTTTCAGGGTGTTGGAATGTTGGCGGGGTAAGCAAATTGGACAGTTCAATTCTGACCTTGAAAAACTGATGAAATCAATCCACCCAGCTTTGCCTGCAGCTGCCTTGACCGAAAGCATGCGATCGTTGATGTTTCGTTTGTTAGCACGTGCAGGTAGTGCTGTAGAACATCATGTGACAAGCTATCACAGGGGCTGTCCATTCTCTCTCTTTGGTGTCCTTGAGGGAGACACCGATACAGTCCTCGAGACTAGGCCATGCATGAGAGATCAGCTAACCACAACAGTATTGAAGAAGTATCCAAGTGAGGGAAGTTTGCTATCTGCAGAGTGCATGAGTCTGCTGGTGGCGTTGGCCACCATTATAGACATTGACATTCTTGGCATTGAAGCAAGACATAGTGCCACACGAAGGCTAGTAGTAGCAAAGAGTGTGCAAACATGGCCAATCCATATGCAAAATCTCAGTGGAGAGTGGGTGATTAGGCAGCACAGGATATGGAAGGAGTTTGCTCAGCGTGGAAAACCCAAAGGGAAGATGAAACCCAAGAAACGTAGAGCATATTCAAGGAAAGGTGGAGGTGGAGGTGCTTGGCGAGCATTCTGTCGTCATCATTTGAAGGGTTGCAGTGACTCATCTTCACACATTGAATTTTTCCAGTGGTGATTTGATTAGATTAATTAGACTAGATATCACTACATAGTTTGTGCTATCTTTGTTTTGTTCTGTGGGGGGTCGAATGGGTGACAAATGGATTTTATGTTTTGAAGATACTTGCAACTTACCCTCAGTCTCAAACATCAAACTTAGGTGGAAGACCCTCGAAGGCACAGTTGCAACAAGTGCGTGCTCAGTATCTTTTGGTGAAGCAAAATGGTGGTCCACAATGGAACTATTGGGTCCGAATGGGGGAACTTGCGTGTGTGGCTCATCGTCATGGTTTCAGTGCATTTGCTGCTAGATCTCGACGCAGCCAAGCCAAGACAGATAGTGCAAGTGAGTGCAACACAATTGTGTCTACAGCAGCTTTTCAGTCGTCATTGAAGATTGAAAGGAACCGCTGGATTAACGAATCCAAAACCATCAAAGCCCAAGAAGATGCTGAAGAGAAGGAAGTGGCAGAGCAAATGCAGGGACATGCAAATCAACTGCACATGCCTTTTCTGGAATCAGATTCTTTTCAGGTCGCCAAAGCTGCATTGCCAGGTTCTTCGTGTCATCCTCCGTGTGCCTTTGTAAGAATACCAACAGATGAAGTTGCAAAGGAGAGGGGTTGTGCTGTGTTCAGCTTTCGTTGGTTCTCATTGCAAGGTTTATTTGTTTAAGACTTCTGTTTGGGAAACATCTCCGGGTGGTATGGTACTAAACTTGACGTCACTAACAGCAACATAACCTATATCTAATACTTATATAGGTTATCTGTATAGTTGCTATTCATTGGAAATAAAACATGCACTTGAAGACACATACGGATACCACATGTTTGCAAATCATACATATCAGTAATCAATATACAAATTCAACACATATGTTTATGATCTGTCAACATACATATATATATATATACATATCAAAATAACGACAATGTAAATATATATGCATTACAAGGATATAAAGGCTTTTGAAAGTGGTACCACCCTGAAAGGAGACATTCAAAGCTACTTCTTCGGCACGGGGAGGATTTGGTAGAGGCATCATGGGTTTGATGGACACCCAATGGTCTGACTTATGCCGAATGCTGTCAGATGCTGAGTGCAAAAAGACAAACACAAATAATGCATGGAAACCATCGTTGTGCAACGTGCTGAACTTCTGTGTGTGCGGAGGCCTTGGGGAACAAAGCTTTCACTTCCAGCAAAACCTTGTTCAGTTGTTGCGTCCATTTTTGCGCATTCCTATAGAAAGAAAAAAGCAGAAAACTGCAGAGCAGGGCCAAAATAAAGACAAATCCAAAGCAGAACTTCGAAGAGAGAAAAAAACACTTGCTCGCAAAATGGCAGAAGATGGTTTCCTGGTTTTACATTTTCAGCTACATGATGGAGATGTTGAAACAATGCATCTTGAGAATCCAAGCAGTGGCAGCAGTAGTAGCACTTCAGCATTGCATATTATGCACGGGTGGTCTGCCCTGGCTGAAGTTATCGCACCGAGCAAATCTTGCCAGCCAAGTGAATTTTTTTCTACATTGGATTTGTAAACTACTCGTCATATGCTTTTGCTGGACTTGAGCTTGTGCGTGTTGCCAACAGTGGTCATAGTGTGCAGCTTGGGTTGCCAGCAAAGATGCGTTTCAAGACAAGCTTGCAGTGTTGGGTTGATCATGTTGATTTCCAGCTTTCATGGAGAATGAAAGCTTGCATTATCAAATCTCAGAATATTCCACTCTCATCGGATGACATGGTGCCGAGTAACATCAGTGTAGAGCCATTTGCTGAAATTCCTGAAATGGTGGTGTGGCATGGGGCAGTGAATGAGGAATCAAAACGGATGGCAATGAAATTGAAGAAAACACCAGCAAAACAATCCCAACGTCCGGGAACAGGTAGAGGTAGAGGTAGTGGTAGCAGCAAGAAACGGAAAACGGATCAGGCAGAGCTTGAGCAAGCTCATCCACAGGGACCTCAACCTGAAGTTCCAGAGCATTTGGCAGACATCTATGGTGATGATGAAGTGTTGAATTTTGCCAACCCCCTTCAGAATGAAGAAAGTGAATCTGAAGAAGATCAAATCAATGATTTCAATGATGATGTTGAGGTCAACCTTGGCAGTGATAGTGATGGTGAAAGTAAAGCTGAAGAAATGAAACCCGGTCGTGGCAAGAGATCCAGCGCAAAAGGGCAACGTGCTGGTGTTCAAAAAGAAGGTGTTCGAAAAGAATCACCACCATCTGAACCACCTCTTCCAGCACCAGCAGGAGAACCACATCTAGCAGGAGAAGCACATCCAGCAGGAGAACCACCCCCACCAGAACCACCACGGTCAAGGGTGGTTACACTTGTGGGAAGAAAGAAGTCTGGTACAGAAGTGAAGCTTGACTTGGGAGATGTTGGAGCCATTCACTTTTACCCCAAGACCTGCAGTTTCACTGCATTTTGCAACTGTCCCAGACATGAAGATTGCAGAAAGAGTCGCACCGGAAAGCCATCAGCAAGCCGGCCATCTCAAGGCCGGCCACTGGGCTATTTAACAGCATGGCTTCAGCAATCGCATGATTGGGACTCCAGGTATGAACACGTTCATTGTGCAGACCCAACCCAGCAGGCTTGTGTGGCAGGACGCAAATTCTTGCATGACCTAGGAGGTGTGGATGATTTTTTTCAATACGAACGTCCCAGACATCCAGGAGAATCAGATGAACCAAACTATTGAGAATAAGCATTGTGCTGTCAACACTTCACCTAGTGATGCTGATTGATGGCTGTTCTGGAATCGACCTCTCCCAAGGTCCCAAAGGGACTGACTGGAGATAAATTTGCGCAGAGTCTTCACAAAGGTAACCGCAGTTTTTTCCCGGCATGCAGACAGCAAATATCCATATATCCACTGTGATACCATCAATTGATCTAACATGTTTCGTTTTTGGTCGGTGTCTTTTGTTGTATTTCAAACAAGCTGCACAGATGAATCTTATTTCATGCAAGTGGTTTGTTTATCAATACTTAGACCCCTGGACTTCATACATCTTTGTATTTAGCTGGACTTAGTCAGTCTACATCAGCGCTACACTAGGGGTTTGGAGTTTGGTGGGTCAACAAAGGACAAACTGCTGGTAAGTGGTAACTATTCTGGTCAGTATTTTTCACAGTGTAGGTAAAGTGTAAAGGCACAGGGCACAGATCCTGGTTCAGAGATCGTTCCAATGATTCCAAAGGTGACTTATACTGCACTTATATCATATTGTTCGAAAAGCATCATCGATTTATGACTTTAATGATTTGCAATTGAAATTTGAGTATCAACAGGTCCTGGGGCCCAGCGAGAAATCCAGAAACCCACCCGGCCCCACACACACACACACACACATGACTTTGCATATGTATATATATATATATGTGATATAAACTTGCATTACATACTAAATTTTATGTTCCATCCTTTGCCTATGCACATGTCATACGTTACTACCTTAGTCTTAGTTTTTGCCAAGCACATGTATTATTTTATAATGATATATATCCACAGTAACACAGTAACTTAAAACATGAGTTTCCAAACATCACGGAAACGATACTCAGCAGGTAGGTAGGTAGCTTTGGATAGCCTGCACCCCCTTGCTCAACAGGATCTACATGATCTTTCTCCGGAAGGACAAGTACACTTCTGCGGATGCACAGCGTTTTGAGGACATGGCTAAGGCCCTTTGGGATGGTGATTGGTGCTGTCTCAGCATTATCATCATCAAAGTTCCTCAGTCAATCCCAGAATCTATATCTAAATCTGAAAAAAGAAATGATCTATATCTTAAAAATATTGATATATATATATATATATATGTATATAAATGTATATATACAGTCTGAATCTATCCTTTACATTGGCAAAATGTTGGTTATACGTGTTTTTCAATGTTTGGGGTTAAGTTACCGTTGAGCTACCATCGGTCCACACCATGTTTCTTCAAGAGACTCTGCATTCCAATTACATTGCCAGCCATAATTGAACACTAGACTTTAGAGTCACTATGGCAAAATATACCATTTAGACTTTCGACTTTTGACTTTGAGACATGAAACTCACACAGGGAAATATCAACACAAACATATACTGCCTGACATTGGTGTATGAGAACCCATATGCTGGCTCCAAAGGCCCTATTCGCCCTATTCCTATTCATTCCTCGTGCTTTGCCATCACCTGTGTGTCAGGCTTTGGTCCAGATGCAGGAGGCGAAAGGGCCCTTTGCTCTCTCTACTTTGCTGGCACGTGAAGGTTCTGAAACGTTGGTAGCAGACTTGGAATACATCTCTCAAAAAAAACAGGCCATCAGAGGGGAGTTTTGCATAGTTCCTGTCCTATCGGAGCCTATTTGATATCTCCGTGATGAACATGATTATCAACTAATTGGGGCATATCGGTACCTTACGCCTAATAATATTGTGTCAAGTACACTGTAAACAGGAGACTCTACTTAATCTAGTCCTGTAGCCCCAGCCCCTACTTACATCCTGGTATTAAAAATTCTCACTGGGACAGTTAGGGCTCTAGCCCTACATCACTAGCCCTAGATCAGCCAACCATCGTTGAAAAGAGCACTCAAAAACACCAAAAAAAAAACATAAACAAATCATTAAAAAAACATAAAATATTCATATCCAGATCATATCCACATACCCTGAGCAAGCGACCTCCAGTTCTAGCATACCCAAGGTGGCAATGAGAAAATCACAAGATTCTATGGAAAACCCATTGATTTTCCATGGTTTTCAATGATTTCCAATGAATTTCCATGATTTCCATTGGTTTCCAAATGGTTCTGGAAAGAAATTCTTGGGAAATCACAAAAAAACATACAAAAATCATAAAAAAATCATAAATTTATGAATTATTTATGGATTTTTTATGTTTTTTTTTGTGATATTTTAAGAATGTCTATGGCAACTGTACAAAAGGTAAGAAAACACAAAATCTCAAGACTCTATTCTATAGCATCTATGGAATCCATATGTTTGTTGAGACCCTTGGGTCCACAAGAATTGTTTTTGGAGAATCCAGACTTATGGTTTTTTTATGCTTTAGGGAGAGCTCTTCCCAAGGTTTCCCTGCCCTCCTTGAATCCTCAGAGTGTCATGGGTTTGCTGGGGTTTCTGTGAAGGCATATCAGCGACCACATCCTTCAGAGGGTCAATGGGCGTGTCAGATTGCTGCATGGCGTGACAAACTGAATGTCAGTCCAAGCTTTGCTCCCTTTGATGCGCTCCAGATAGAGATCAAAGGAATTCAAGTTTTGTCCAAACGTGTGAAGGCAATTCTGAACATGGTAGTGGGAGAGAAGATGAAAGATGTTAAGATCAAGGCCTCAAAAAATGTGATGCCCAAACTCAAGCATGTCATAGTTGACATTTCACAGAACCCAAGCCGACGGAACTTCACAAATGAACAGGGATTTGCGCACACGATGTGCACCAGTGCAAGATTGGTCCACCTCGGTAGGAAGAGAGTAGTAACACCCAGAGAGATGATGTGGCTTCAGGGTCACAACGTGAAAACAACTGCCATTCCAGAAGATATCGACCACGAAGATTTGCGGAAGTTGGCAGGGGAGGGCATGGCCTTACCATGTTTGGGCCTAGCTCTTTGGTGTCTTTGTTTGGTGAAGGGCTTTTGCAAGACCACCTGAGAGATCATTCACAGCAGCATTGTGTAGATTTCTTGAGATTTTGTTACAGTAATTGAAGCAGTTGCGCGATGAGCCACCAGCAAGCCAGTTAGTTCCTATGTTGGGAATGTCTACTTGATTTGCAAATGCAGCACTCAGTACTCTGTACTCAATACTACTCCTACATCTTGTTTTTATTTGCTGCCCAAAAACTATGTCTACATTGTCTACATTGGTTGATTAGTGATAAGTTTCATTATTGCAAAATGTTGTTTGATTTGATGGCTACTTGATGGTACCTGCGTCAGGTTCATGTCCCAGAGTCGCACCTCCGAACCCATTTAATCGTAAAGCAGCTTTGAAACACACTCAGAGTACTAGAGTACAACCCTGAATAGATAGATAGATAGATAGATAGATAGATGGATAGATAGATAGATAGATAGATAGGGATGTTTGATTCAAGTGTGTCACTAGTCACTAGGCCACTAGGCTGTTGATTGCTCCAATCGGTAAAGTTGGGTTCAACGTTCAGAAGCGACATCAGTACAGAGGGACAAAGAAATGACCTCCGGAATGTCTGGCGGCCGGCCTGACATGCTCAGCATGATGATTTTCTATATTTCACCCTATCAAACATAGAATTAATATAGAGCATGTAAAAAGTATATGCAGTATGTGTATATATATGTACATATATCTAGAATCTAGAAACTAAATCTCAAATGGTTTGAAAGAAAAACCATATGAGTTGCGTTTGAGTAATTGATTTGATATTCTTTGGAAAAAAGGCCGAGCAACGCAAAGTCAGAATCGTCTCACTACGCAGGAATCCCATTTGTAGTGGGCCTTCCCACTCTGTTGAAATGAACCAGTCATATCACTCACTAAGACGAACTTCAGTAAGCAAGCCAAAACAAGCTTGCGGCGTGAGTGACAGCATGATTGCAGGACACAAGTGGACAACGTGTGTTTCATCATCTAATCTGATCAATGTTCATTCCTTCTTCTTGACTCAAGTGAGCTCTTACAACTCATCTCAGCCTCTTATCTTGTCTCTCGACCATGAAGTCACAGCAGGGTGTGTTTTTGAGTTGTTGCATTTGGCCATTAAGAATGTATTCAGCTGTTTGCAATTTGCTTGGTCGATTGCGTGTTGTGTTCCCACAGCTGTTCACCTTGATTCAGCTAGAGCTGGAAAGCCTACAACTCCGATTTCCTGACTTTTGGGACGGCATCCATTTCTTGGGTAATTGCTGCACCATCATGGTCAATAAAAAGAGAACTGACCCGAAGGCCTGATCAGGGTTGTTCTACTCACCAGAGTGTTTTTGAAGTGTTTCAGCCTTCAGCGTAGATGTTCCAACATTGATTGAAAAAGATATATATATATATAGATATGTAAACTACAGAGAGAGGGAGAGCGACAGTAAGTCTACATAGTACAAAGTCTGTATATAGAGTATCGAAAACAAATGTTTAATCACGCTGGAAATGACATATGGCATACTGGTAGTAAGGTAGTACGGATTCTGACAAACAGAGTCGAGTAGACATTCAAAGTCCTTTTCAGTTTCACCTGAAGGCATCCGCAGCCAAAGTCAAGAAGGTCGTCGCCAAAGCGAAGGCATCTTCAACCGCATTGGCACGCCGTGCTTCTTCGGCAGACTTGGGTTCGGGTGAAGTGCCAGTGTCTACCTCTACTGGAGGAGGAGCCTCTTCATGGGGTGCCCTTGTGCCTGTTCCAAGTGCTGCTTCCACCGGTGCCCCTGCTCCCAAAAAGACTAGTACTACCAAAGACAAGAAAGGTACACAACGCTGGATTCCATGCGTGATTTGCGGCCGCAAGCCAGAGGAGAGATACTGGGGAAACTTCCGGAAAAATATATTGATAGTATGACTGGTTCATAGTTACATAGTTTATCGCATGTATAGCTTGCAGGGCATTGTTTGTGGTTTTATCGTGGTGTCATATTCCCAGTTTTGTTGATGAAAATTTCCTTTGACTAGTGACTAGTGACTAGTGATA
>OMLO01004546.1_pt1 | contig 11606 bp, 10 predicted proteins | sample 1674811 | NCBI WGS metagenome assembly OMLO01 (sample SAMN06265003, study PRJEB25207) | coral metagenome | isolation source: Coral host | place: Mexico:La Bocana,Puerto Morelos, Mexico | collected 2008-11-13 | reverse complement strand
TTTTTCAGGCTTAAATTTCAAAACCTCTAATGTGAGTATAACTGCAATGATCAATCATGTCTTTAAATCTTTCTCTGCAATTCAAATATACGATCTTTTATATATTCATTTGCTTATGGTTATCGTCCGTTAAGCAATGCATTCAATATTCAGACTCCAGTTAGCATCTCTAATACAATTTTAACCTACAAACCACTTCTCAGATATCCTTTGACAGTTTCAATTGTTTATCTTAACTCCAGGTGCTATTTCCTGGGGGGGTACTCCCATATAACAAGGGTGGGGATGCTTGTCAGAAGTTTTGAAAACTAAAGGACCCTTAAGAGGAACCAAGATGCTGTTTTGTGTTCATGGCTTGAAATTTTATTCACTCCATAGAGGCACAAATTCTAAAACAACACTATCTCCTGTCACAATTTTTTTCGGGTCAATACCCTACAAGGTACTTCAGGAGTTCCCACTGTGGACCTTTTAGGGCTTAACAGGCTTAGAAGTACAAAAACCACTTTTTATCCCATAAAAGATATGACAAACACCCCCCTGTTTCATATGGGAGTCTCCCAGAGGTCCATCTTAGAGAGGGGCTGGTTAGGAGGGAGTTGACTCAGCTGTTTAATCCACACACCTGACTCCAGCTGACCACAAGCTGACTGTAAGTTTCCTTTGTACATTGGGTCAGCAGTCATATTCATCTCTTTCTTGGTAACCATGGCTACTCTCCTTGCTCGGCCAAGCATTCTGAGGGAGGTCTGGGACACCTTCTGGATATCTTGCTGCTGTAATGCTTCATGACAACAAGCAATATCTTCCTGGATGTTAAAGTCTGAAAGGTGTATATGTTATTTGCTGGCTGGGAGGTATTGAAAATGCTGCCCTTGGCCTGCAGCCTCGGGCAGTATTTTCAAGTCCAATGACAAAGTTTTTCACTATACGGACTGACCCTAAGCCGGAAAATAACTTATTTATTTTTTTCTAGGCTCTCAAACGAAAAAAAAACTCACGGAAAAAAAATATTCAAACATTACTGTGACCATGGTCAGAGATAGGAAAATCAGGACCATGCTAAAAACCAGTCAGATTGTAGGATTCGTTACCGTGCCTGCTTGGAAAAAGATTAAAAAGATTAACAAGTCTATGAATACATCAATGAATTTTACTGCGAACTGAATCAGCCAATTGTAAACCAAGAGAAAGAAAACTGAAGCATTTAACAAAGATTGCCATCCAAATTCTTCTCACTGCACTTAGTACATTTTGCATAATTCCAGTTGGGAGAGTTTGGCATTAAATTCAATACAGGTCAGTTACTCTCAGAGCCTGTCTTCTTACTTCAACCGCTGCAAATCGAAGGTTAAACATACCAGACATTAACACAAAGTCATTGAAATCTGTGATGTCATCAACCACTGATGTAAGAGCATGAATCTTTGCTGTCCAATCTCTTCTCAGCTGTCCCAGATGCTCTGTACAGCTTGTGTCTTTAGGAGTCTGCCGCACTCTTACAGCTGCAGACACCAGCTGTGGAGAGAGTTTCTCTATGTCACTAGCTGTGCTATTGATAGCTTGTACTCCTGTAAATGAAAAAAAAGGAATTAGTGGCTTGGTAGTGTTTTATAGTTAGAGTGCTGTGCCCCAGTTTTAATGCACTGGACACTTGGCTCATAGCAAATTTTTAACACTCAATTGCATTTTGTACGTCATGCACCCTAGATGACATGTACAATGCTGGATGGCCTCACATCAACTCAACATGTCAGCTTGTCTCACAAAATAATCCATTATTAAAGATTTCCTATTTTTTACTACATGTACATGTAAAAAACATAATACTGTGATGAAAACCGATGTTGGTGTGACTTCAATTAGGATCATTACAGTAGACACATGGCTAACTCAGTTTAACTCCAGTTAATTACAAAAATGAGTTGACATTGTGCATCTCACAACCAAAAGCTGGCATTCTCTTGTTATCAATCTAGAGAGTCTGACTAAGGTCTTTGGATCCCTGGGAGTTCTTGATCGTACTCACGTCTTGCATCAGCAGAAATCGCCGCAGACTGCCTAGCTACTTCTGCTAGCCTTGATGCATGTTTCTGGAATTCCTCAGCTTTTCCCTTTAACCTCACCATTGCATGTTCTTGACTCTGTATGCTCATATCCTATGTGTAAAACAACAGGCACCACAGAATTTGAAAACTGTTGTTGTTGATTAAAGACTATAGAGTGACTGTTGTTGCCTGATCCAATAATGTAAAGCAAAAGTTTTTTACTGCACGATATTGTTTAAAATTAGGACAAAAAAATGTTAAGTGGGATGCACCATATGCCAAAAAATACGTAGAAATTTTTATTTGCAATCAACTAGTTGAGAAACTTCCCATTGGAGGTTTCTCCTTACCTAGAGAGGTACATGAATTCCAGCTGTTATCTGTACTGATTAAAACAAAACACTGAAATTTCTGTACAGTTGTCAATTTTTTGTCTATCATTGTCTTTTTTGAGGGAAACTGCAAACTATTGTAAGTCCTTCTTAGGCAAGCCAGATTACTTTGGAAAAAACTTTATAATGTAATTTAGTTTAATTTCAAGGTCATCGCAACTGCTAAACACTCTAGATTCTCTTACAGCAAGTAAGTTACCACCTCTTGTCTCTTATCTTGCGAGATGAGAGTCTCGTCTTGATAGACCAGAGACTTGCTTCGCAAGACAAGAGAGACGAGAGTACATGATTGGCCTGTATTAAGCAACTGGTCAGCCCAATCAGGGTGTGCATTATAACTTTGTGACTTTAATGACTTTCAATAATTTTTATTCCGAAAGATGGTAGTATTTTCTATAAAAATGAAAAAGTAAAGAAGTAATGAAGAAAACTTGTGTTCTTTTATAAACTGATTATGCACTAATGTGACTTTTATATATATTTTATACTTTTATGAGAGTCCCCATGGGCTGATAGACCACACACTCAGTGCATCAAATTGTGCTGTTCTTAAATGTTCTTTTACAATTTCTAGTCTTACCAGGAGTGGTGCTGTAGCAGCCTGGATCATGTTGTGTACTGGGAGCTCAGCATCAGCAAACACAGTGGTGGTGTGGTCTATAACAGCAGTGGACACATAACGGTCTAGTCTTTTCAGCTCAACTGATAATCGTTCTGATGCCAGGTCAAGTTCATGCCTGCAGTTGATACAAAGAATGGAATAAGGACCACTTCTAACAATTTTGCTCATTAAATCAGGTAATTATATTATGAAAAATATAGAATGATGCAAGATGGTAAGATGAATGCCTGTTCTTTGAGGCACAGACTTTGCCTTGCAAAAGAAGACAAGATCCCCAAAGAATGTTGCAAAACCTTTGAGATGGTAAAAACCACGGAATTTAACTAAACATCTTTGACATAACGAAAAAACAAAACAAACGCAAACTGCATTACCTTGATCTTTGTGACAAAGGGTTTGCTAAAAAGGTTTTCTGCAGTACAGCAAGCTCATTTCTCATCTGAAGAACCTTGTAAGATAAATTAAAATGAACAAAATTAATTAGGCTTTAGTCTTAATAATTGTTATAGTACGACTACATGAACTATGCCAATTAAAAGAGAAAACCTATCAAAATATACTTAAAGTGAAAAAGTTTTATGCCAAAAAAATTTAACTTGAAAACCCATTCTATGATGGCTCTACTAAAACCATTGAGAACTGAGGGAAGGAACTAATCAAATAAAAAAATGTTCAAGTTTCCAGAGATGTTCACAACCTTACATTCAGTAACTTTGCTAGGTTTCACATTTTCTTTTAGAACTATTGCTTTTTAAAAGTATCATACTGATACACTGATAGGCTGACTTTGTGCCAAGTGGTCCAATTCAAGACGTTGCATTACAAAACATGCAACATTCTAGTTATCACCAGTTCTTCTAGTGCTACATGTATTACTCACATTTTGACAGGCCTGCACAATGCATTCCTTTCTTCGACCTTCACAGCTGTTGGCCACGCCCATGCTGCTTCGCACAATAGCATCCAAGTAACAGTCAAGCTCATTACCAGCTCCCAGTCTACTGTGAGGAGACAGTTGCTTGTGGGCCTGAGTTCAAAATTCACAACTTTACAATTTCTGCTGATTATTGTTTTCCAGAGTACATATTTCAATCTGTAGCAAGTTCTCTCCCTTTCTAATGTTTTAGCATATAAAAGTCCCTAACATATTGATGGAAGCTTGAAAGTAAAGCAATAGAACATAGTTATCTAGTTTAATGAGATCTTTTCTGTAGTGTGAGCATGTCTTTAGTCATAGTAAAATATTGATGCTACAGCCAGAATGATACTAGTAAATCCCGAATGTGACATCAATATTTTTGACAAATAAATTGGGGAGTTTTATGGAGAGCCAAACATGGAAAAGTCAGCTAGGACAGGGCACAACACTAACAGGAGGACATCTTGTGGCCTTTCACTCCTAAGGGATATACATGTACCAGTGGAAGCCATTGGTTTGCGCAGTGAAGTTCCAAGAAAAAGAAACAGTATCGTCCTTCAATTTGAAGGTTGTGCATGGGACCCACAACCCAACCAAGTAAAAGTCAAACATGCCAAGGTAAACCAAGCACTGATTACTTCATAAGTCGTGTAGGAGTAAAGGAGCCTCTAACTTATTGGCAAAGCCAAAAGGAAGTTACCGGTAGTCAGACTGAATGCCAATTATATATCCTTCTGCCTACTATGACAAAACTAAAGACTGGAACATGCCAGTGAGAACAATAAAGTTAGATAAAGTCTAGGTACGAGCAGTTTCAACCTTGTGGTACTAGTTTATTGAAAGACCAGGTAGATAGAGTCAAGGCAGCTAAGATTGTCAACAGGAGAGGTGTTCCTGTATTCTTGTCACAAGGGGTACAATTCCCCCATTATGCAAGGAGTGGAACTTAAAATAATAAGACAAGGAAAAACCCAATTACCCAGGAATTACAAGACTGATAAGTTCATTATTGCATCCTGCAGACTGGCGAGGAAGGTATGCTGCAGTGTTATGCACAAACAATAAACAAGAATGAGAAAGTGCAAAGTGAAAAACCTACAATAAGCAGCAAGATTTCCTAAGCTCTATTGTACATTGTATGTCTTTGTGCATTCAATAATGACTGACTTACATTTGGAATGCTTACATTATCTCTAGTAATGAATTTCCTCTGTAAATAGTAGTTCATTTCATGTAATGCATTTTGCTCTTTCCTTCCTTTGTAACATAAATTTTCAGGTAATTAAGGAGAACCTTTGAAAAACTTTTGTTCTCTTTCTTTAACCCAATGAATGGAAATGAAAAGAAAATAATGCAAACTTTTGATGGGGTAAACAAAATCCATTGACCTTAATGCATTGACACACTATCAAGCCCTGGTTTATTACCGTACATACCTTTTCCAATGTCGCAGCCATGTAACCAGGCTGATCAGCACTCTGATCCAGATCTTCCCGGGCTTCTACTATTTGGATAATTTCAGTACAAGCCAACATGATTTGACCGACCACATAGTCACGACTAGCCTGTCAGGAAGACAGAATTACATGTACCCATGCATGACCTGTTGATTTCACGTCACATGACTATGACACTGTGTCAAATTATCCCTTTCTAGCCTACATGAACACCTTGAGCTAATTGTACCAATGACAGATCATTGTTTTCAATTTCTTCTGACAGAGAAAAGTATAAACTTCGAACTACATGTAGTCACTCAGTATACAATTTACAATGACTAGATCTTATGGAAACTGTCAACAGATGAGTTTGCTTCTTCTCTGCTTTACTGTGTAATTATTTTGGAGTTTATCAGACACATTTTTTCATTATTTTGCCACTGTACATGGTTCATACTGCACACCTTTGCTTGGAGATTGGCTGGGTTATTCAGATATGTCTGCATGGATGTTGACAACAATCCTATAGACTTCTTTAGAGTCATCATTGCTGACAACAGCCTGTCCCTCTGACGTGGATTACTAAGCTCCTGTATGCATGCATGAGAATTAATGTTTTTGTTCGAGTGACTTTGTTACTGAATGAGTGAGAAAAATGGAAAAAGTTACTAAACTTTTTTTTATGAAATGGTGACAATCATTTGGTATTAGATTTTGCTGAATCATCACAAAGATCTAATTAATTACATGCAAAAGTCTGTGCCAGGCCAGTCACTCACAGAGCCAGAACTTTTCCAAGTTTAGTTCTGCTTCTCCTTGGATGGGAAGCTAGTCACTCACAGGGTAAATTTGCCAGTACCTATTATTCACTTTCCAAATGTTTATTTACACTTGTCTTATGTTTATTGACTCTAGGGGAGCAGGCCTAGGGATGGTGCAGTGGTGAGAGCGCTCGCCTCCCACCTATGTTGTGTCCCGGGTTCGATTCCCAGACCTGGTGTCATTTGTTGGTTTAAGTTTGTTGTTGGTTCTCTTCTCTGCTCCAAGAGGTCTTTCTCCGGGTACTCTGGATTTCCCCTCTCCTCAAACACCAACATTTCAATATTCCAATTCTAGCTTGGAAAGTGTCCCCAATTAGTGCAAGAGCACTAAATACATTGACACTTAAATAAAGTCAATTATTATCATTATTATTATTACACATTAGTTACTGCATGTATATGTGCACTAAACATAGTTAACATTAAAATTAGTTTCTTGAGTTTACAGTGTCTTTCTTATGCGAGCATTTTACAATGAATTTTGTAGAGATCTTTCATCAGCAATTATAGTGGAAGTTAACTTTACAAAACTAACAGACTCACAACTTTGTGTGTTAGAAAAGATTTCAAATGGAGATACAGTTACCTTTTGCCTCTTGTTGCACAAGCTTGCTAAGAGCATCAAAGACTCTGTGAAACCCTGATACAAAATATCACAATAATAGTACATATACGTATATCCATGACAATTATATCTATGACAATAAATTATTAAACTGGTACCAACAGATATGCAAGTCAATTTGGAACAAGCATACTATGCAATGCAGAAGCATGTGCAACTTATGCATAGCAGATTCGTTCGACGTGATTTTTTTCAAGCTCTGGTAAGGCAAGAAGGTTGAAAATTGCAGAGGTTAGAAATAGTTTTCCAACAAATTATCAACATAATTAAGCTGTACATTACAAAGGAAACACATTTGTGCTAACTTTGATTAATTTTAGTAACTATTTTTAACCTTTTGAAATGCCAGTGGCTAATTTGAAAAGAATTTGCTTTAATCAGTGGCCTTGTTTGGAGTAATTGCACTGTAATTAACAATTATTAACTGAAGTGGAGGTGAATAGTGGTGGATATCTACTAAGCTGTGAGGCAGCAAGGTAAATATCCACCACTTCCACCGACACTGAGGTGAATAATTGTTTTAGTAGGTACCACACAAGCTGAATAACTAGCGGACCAATGAGTAACTTTACTTGTTTAAGAGTAACTTTATTTGAAATGGAAACTTAAGCCATTTTGTTTTACTTCGGCTGCTCAGAGGTAAATTGTACTTGGCTAATCACCTCTGAGCTAGCCAATCAGTGCGTGAAAAGCACTTCTATTCAGTTGTGTGGTATATACTAAATGGTCTTACTAATTCTCTAAAAAATGGAACAACTTTGTTGGTTGTCCAGCCTTCAGTAGTGTTTGAGGTCTCTTTAAGTAATAATTTTCTAAGCAATTTCAGACACAGGAAACAGTTAAAACTTAAGACTTTTACATTGATCATTTTAACAAACAGTATTAATTTGAGGCTAAGTACCTTGAAACTCACAACCAATCCCCTCGGAGATGTAACACCTTCAACTAAACCAAGTCGGTCCATAACCCAGCGAGCTGCTCTCACAATCTTGCGCACCTCTGCTTCATCATAAACAAGCAAGACCTATGACGTTGTAAACAACAAAATACTTAGCTCCTGTTCTCACAAACTTTAAAATAATTTTTTTTTTTGATGACAAATTGGAGACTCTCAATTAATATGGCACTCTTAATTATGATGTACAGACAAGCATGCCCTTAAATCTCTGCAGAAAACCTTCTAGCAACAACAGTTATTAAACAGCGAGTGAGTCTTTAAAAGACAAGGACAAGCCACACCTTTGAAGCACTTTGTAAGCTTTTTTGTTCAATGAAGGTAAGCTGAAATAATGGTTGCACAACAGTAAAAGTCATGTAGAAAAAACAATGGATTCATTCACTTAGTAAGAATAAAATATGGTAAATAAGAAAATACAGTGAAGAGCAAAAACCATGAATTTTTTTGGACCATTCAGCAGTCAGTTCACGGGAACATTCAAATTGCTGCTAACTACATGTAAAATAGCAAAGCTGGCGTCTGTAATCAACAAGCTATCTGTTTCAATTTATCTAACAATGCTGAGAACGATATTTGTTAGATTATGAACACAGATGGATTTTGATGAGATTTTTGAAACTATTTGGATTTATTAGTGTTATGATTGTGCACACAAAATGCAAATTGAACAATGCTGAGTTATTCCTCGAACTAGTCTATATTCAGGTCATTCAGAGCAAAGAAATTCAAAACCGAGAAGTACCACAAAGAAAACAAAGATAACTTGAAAACTGGCAAAGGCATAGCTCCTCCCCTTCTTTGTTATGCAATCTTTGTTCCGTAGTCCTTATCAAATATGGCAGACTCAGTGAGGAAGATGTACAAACACTTTCCACACGTCAAATATATTTTAGATTCAGATAAAATATTGGATTGATGGCCTTTATTATGCTCTATTTCTATTTGCACTGTAGGGACAGTGATATTCCGTGACCATGAGATTATAGGTTATAATTTGCAGGTGGCATGTATATTGTTTCATGTCATGAAGATCATGTTAATCTCTGTACCGCACCACCAGAGACTTTGCAAGGTTCCTTAGTGGTGGTCAAAGGGCTTCAGCAACTCAATATGAAACCAGTGCAGTCTCTTCTTGTCTTCTTGTGCTTGTGTCACTTGTAGTTTGTGGCTTTGTAGTTTGCAATCTTCTCCATCTCAGAGTTCTTCTTTGCAGTTTTTGACAGACTACTTGCAGTTTTATTGTACATGGCAATTAGTCCAAGATGAAAAGGAGTTTTCTGATTGGTTCCCAAAGCCATGTTGATTTGCAGTCAGTGATGTTAAATAGTTTGAACATGATTACTTGATTTCTATAAAAGTGATTCTAGAAATGCTTTTGAACACACCATCTCAGCATCTTCTTATTTCTTCTTTAGTTTTCTTAACGTTTACTTCATTGGTGAATACCAGGTACCAACAGTCTTTTCCAGTTTAAATCAGTGTAGAGCAAGGCATTGGTTACCGAAATGATTTCACCATAAGGAATGTCATGTAACCAGCAAAAAGTATTCCTGGAGAGTGCTTGTTGGAGAAGTGCTGTCTGCCAAGATCAACGTCAGACCAATGTTGGAATCAAAGGCAATCATGAAGGAGTTTTTCAACTGATATGTTAAGTATTGGCAGAGGCAGCTTGGATTTCAAACATTTTAAGGTTTTTGCAGAGAAAATGACACATTATCATTCAAGTCTGATCCATGCATTTTTCAGTTGAAAATTACTGAAATAATTGATATTTTGTAAGCGGGGGACATCCTCTAAGACATCCTTAGGGGCCTTATATGTTAGTGGAGGGCCACTCATGGAATCCTGGCTAAAAGCCTGCCCTGAGCAGTCTGAATTTTGCAGCACAGACCACTAAGATGGAGTTAGTAAATACACCAGTAGGGATGAAGAGTCAAATTTGTGTAAATGTATCTTTGGCAAAAATTTTGAGGATCCCAGAGATTCACTATTAATTTATTATTAATAATAATTATATTCTTAGCAATTTTGACGGAGATCTTTAAAGATCAGCAAAAACTTTTAGGTTAAACAAAGATTTCACCAGGTAAGTGTGGAGAGAGAAGAGAAGCATTTTCCTGGAAATCTGGAATAGACAACAAAATTCTACCTAATAGCAGAGGAATGTTTATTCATTCCTCTCATGAAGGAATCACTTTGAGGTGTTGACAGAAAGCCACATTAAGTAAATAAACAAGGATTTAAAGAACACTGTATTGATGCACATGTTGGTAGTAAATAAAGAAAGATTAATACCTTCATGGTTCCTTCAAGAATATTTCTAGCTGAGTCAACCAAGTTGTACCTCACTTTGGTTGAGAATGGCTGCTGTTTAAGCTGATGTGTTGCCATTAACAGACCATTCCCTGCATCTCTTACTGTATCACAAGCTGATGGCATTTCTGACTTCAAATCCTAGCATTTAAGGATAACATTTTGAGTTCATTTTTCATTTAAAACACTGGATCAATGAGAGAGACAGAAAATTAACATTTTCACTTACTATAATAATACAATGTAACTTCACATTTAGATACTTAGCATTCTGGACCATTAAACATGCACTTTTTTTGTTCCAGTCCAATAAAATAAATAAGCTGCTTGACAATGTACAGTAGATCAGCAGTCATCGCAGTTATAATAATAATTACTTTATTTTAGTGTCATGTCTTCTAGCGCTTTCGCACTAATCGGGGACACTTTCCAAGCTAGAATTGGAATTTGGAAATGTTGGTTTTTGAGGAGAGGGGAAAACCGGAGTACCCGGGGAAAAACCTCTTGAAGCAGAGAAGAGAACCAACAACAAACTCAACCCACATATGACGCCGGGTCCAGGAATCGAACCCAGGACACATTGGTGGGAGGCCTAAAAAAATTTAGGCCCAAAAGGAATTTGAACCCATGACCTCTGTGATACCGGTGCAGTGCTCTATTGACTGGACTAACAAGCCATCTGGGAGCTTGGTCACTTTGTGAGTTCGTAATATAACCGTAGAAGGTGAAGGATGCAAAGTGACCAAGCTCCCAGATGACCTGATAGCTCAGTTGGTAGAGCATGACACTGGTATCGCAGAGGTCATGGGTTCGAATCCCGTTCGGGCCTGAATTTTGTTAGGCTTTAATTTCACAAGTGCTTAAGTTGTGTGTATAACTGCAATGATCAATCAATAATTAAATTGTTTTTCCGCAGTCCAAATAATTATATGATCTTTCATATATTCATTTCCAAAACTTACATTATCTGGAGTTTCAGAGACCAACTTTTGTCCAGCCAGTACCAGGCTCTTAATGGCCTCTCTGATCTGTTGAGCACTGGGAACCAAGTCAGGCAATGGAATGCCATCTCTTTGAGCTGCCTCATTCAATAGAATCAGTTGTGATACCTTGAGGAAATTAAACAATAATAATAAATTTATAAGCAGGAGAAAGGAGACACTGGTCAACACATGTCCAGTTCTTCCCCCTTTTGCAGGTCTTAGGATTCGATTGTTACATATCAAGCCAAGACTAATATGGAGAACATTGTGTCGTTTCAATGCAAGGTATTACTGACTCATTGTTAAAATTCAGCTGTCAGAGTATAAAATGGCTTTTGGTTCATTTCCAGTTTTTTCCTGCTCTTAACAATATTTTCGTATTTTCACCACTGTTAGTGTGTACTTAAATGAAGTAATTTCGTTATATCAACTAAGTTGAAAATGTAAATTGGCCACCGTAATGAGTTATAAAGCTGACGTTTCGAG
>OMLO01004545.1_pt1 | contig 11606 bp, 9 predicted proteins | sample 1674811 | NCBI WGS metagenome assembly OMLO01 (sample SAMN06265003, study PRJEB25207) | coral metagenome | isolation source: Coral host | place: Mexico:La Bocana,Puerto Morelos, Mexico | collected 2008-11-13 | reverse complement strand
CACAGTCCCATGTTTTATCGCTATTCCTTATATTTTCATGCGCCGCCAGCATTTTCGGTCGACGCGAAGAAAATTGGGATGATTTCAGGGAACTGATTGTCAGGATTGATTTGGAGATCATTACTGGGGTCGTTTCGGAAGCTTTATCTCTCTCACAAACCACGGGAGGCCGATAAATGGAGTTAATCCTTCTCTCGTGAAATTCTAATTTGTAGTGCCCCTGCCGTGTCGGGCGCTCGCGGTCAATCTCGAGCATGTGCCTTTGGCAGCGTTAATTTTTTTCATTGCTTCATTTTCCAATGGGTACGAATACAATACTTAATGATATTTCAATTTATAATGTGCTCGATTTTCTGCCAAGGAGACCTCCGCTTACTATCAAAGAATAAGAGAGTCGGAAATGAATATTTATGAAATCTTGAGCTTTCTCAATTTTCTCAGTCCAGCATAGGTGGTCAGTAGAGGGCAAGCTAAGAGATTGTGATCCTTAGAGGATCAATGGGTGAACTTGAAGAATGATACAAATTGAACCATTATTCCTGAAAGCTCCCGAATAATAATAATAATAATAATAATAATAATAATAATAATAATAGTAATAACAATAATAGTAATAATAAACTTTATTAACGTGTCAATATTTGTCTAGATTACACATCAAGTGTTATCTAATTGAGGACACCTATCTACTAAATAATAAAAAGTGTATATATATTTACATTAAAAAAGACCAAGATTATAAAATTGTAACTAAAATATACCCATAATGCTTTACGCAAGATCCCATCCACTTCCCCTCCCTTTCATTAAAATTCTATACACATATATACCCCTTAAAGTAATAATTAAAAAGATTTATGGTTCAAGAATTACATAACTGGCAGCTCTTACAATTCTCTGTTGAGATGAGATCTTCCATATCTATTTTTCTCACTTGCTTTCTAAATATACCTATTGATTCTGAATTTTTGATGCTGCGACTTCGAATATCGAATGTGTGCAAATGTTTGTAGCCGGGCTGAGCATCATCTGATATTATACTTGATTGTAAAATATTTCTCTCTCTATAAAACGTTTTTCGTTATTGTTTTTGTTGTGTCACACATATTCAAACATCGCTGAGCTGAAAAACAAACATCGTTATCTATCGTTTTTGTTTGCAGCCATCAAGAAGGAAAGTGGGTGAGTTACAAAAGAAACGCGCTCTTACCACGAACTGCGGCTTAGACTGCGCTTGCAGTATAGCTGCGACTCGAGTTTCGGTCGAGAAACAACCAATTAGAATGGATAAGACGAAGCTAAGAACAGAGTTTGAAAGCTGCGACGAGCGGCAGATTGAAAACATTACAGTTATAAGTTAGAATTGCACTTCGTTTCACTTTTTTCGATAGTTAAACAGGCTCTCTGTAAATCCCGGCTTCAGAAACTTTCAAAGTTGCGAACGCTATAATCGACGCCCCAAATGCAACTTGGACAAAAAAGGTTTTAATTTGGTTAATAAAGCATTTATGATCATTTCAAAACTCTCTTATCATGTGATAGGTTAATGGGGTATTTCTACTCGAACATGATGTATGAGGCGCATATGGTCTTCAACGTCTTGAACTATCGCTCTATGATGTGAACAATTTCTCCGCAGCCACCTTCTTGAACCCTAGTTGTTATAGTTGAAGAAAACTCCGAGCGAGACTCTCTTGTTTGGGCTTCTGAGACCAACAAGTGTAACGAGAGAACCAGCGAAAAAGACGACACAAAATCCATGCAAGAGAGGAGCGCTAAACTTTGACAAAAGAGAAGCGCAAAGCTTTGACTACGACGCTGAAAATTGGATAACAGAGAGGCGAGAGGCAAGAAAAAAGGGAAGAAGAGGACCCTACTCGCAGGCTAACAGAAAAATAAACGTTTACAGAATACGCGAGTGTACTCGTTTAAATGCTGTATATTGGGCCAATTTGATCGGCCCATGGTGTATGTTTTGACAAAAGGCATTTGAAATTAGGCCAAGAATTCGACGACATTGGCCGACATGTAAGTCGGAAAATGTTCCTGCGATAAGATGGCTTGACAGCACAGTAGAGAAACCCTCTAACTGGCTTACTACGAATTTTGCGTACGAGCAAGAAATCAATGCAGTCTTTTGTTGACAAAAAAAACACGTTGATAGGCATTAAAACGTGCTATTTACCAAGACTTGGTGGCAAAAAAACGTCAGCAACATACCGGAACTGAACCACCGAGTATTTACAGAAGCAGAACATTCGTTTTGTGTCTTTGGTATGTTAAATAAACTGTTTGTATTTTAAATACTTTCAAAACGGGCGTTTGTCCGAGGCTCCTCATTAATATTCGATTTCCGCCGAGGCCCTAATAGAAGTTTGCACGCGGACAGTTTCTAGAAACATTCCATATTTTGATCACATTTAATATCAAAAAAGCAAGTCTACCAATATCATCACCAATATCAATTAATAACAATATCGATATCACTCATTTCTTATACTGAGGAAGGGTAAAAGAGCCACTACTTGACACCTTGAAGAGCATTTACCTCATCACAGTCGGTCACGCTCCCGGGGTCACGCTTCTTGTGAGTTTTTGTTCATCCGTTCTACTGATCATCTGGACCTGTCTGTTCATCAAAGGGAAGAGAGAATTTTCCAAGTTATGTTGCCTGTTGCTATCGCGATAGTTGTTGCATTTTCCACAGTTTTAATCGTTTTGCGCTTTTCTTTGGCGACAAACAAAGCCAATTTAAAGGTAAATGGCAAATATGTTTTAATTACGGGATGCGACTCCGGCTTCGGTCGTGAAACAGCCATAAGGCTGGACAAGATGGGAGTTTGTGTGTTGGCGACTTGTTTAACGAAAGAGGGAGAACAGAGTTTGAAATCGGCGACGAGCGACAAATTGAAAACATTCCAGATGAACGTGACAGACTCCCAACAAATAGAGGAAGTCTTCTGCAAAGTGAATAAACTTCTCGGAGGCAAATCAGGTAAGACTTGTTTTATTCTTCATATGGTAAATTTTCTCTCTCTATTGCGGCAGCAAAAATTAGTGTTTTATATGTCATAGTTTTCATGCTTTGCATGTTAATGCAAGAGGCAACGTTGTGCATAAACGGGAAACATGCAGTGCATTGCGCAATCTCGCGAGTTCAAAATTGCGGGTGCCAGGATGTGGAAAGGAAGCGAGTGACCAAAAGAACCAAAATTGGGGCTATTATGAAGCCAAATGGCTAGTTGAAATATGGGACTATGAAGAAATACAACGGCAATTATCGGCGATAAGCAGAAACCCAGAATGTTTGGGTGAACAATATCACAAAACTTAATGACAACGGTTACAAGCGCTATGAGTTGCTGTGCTTGTCGAAAACGGAATATCTTGTACCGAAGAAAGCGGAAGTGCCGTTTCTTGGTTAAACGCTGCATAGTCCTCCTCCTCCGAAGGGCATGAAAATTGACACTAAACCAACCAGAATGAAAGCGTCTATTACAGTGATTTTCAGCTCCATTCTACAGCTGAAGTATGAAAAGTTTGTGTGATTGCCATGAAACAGCATAAATTATACAACTGAAATCTGATGTTGACACCTCCCTTAAAACCGAAATCGGATGTCAACAATGCAATAACAAACATGTCAGTCGAAACATTATTCCCTGAACCTGAGCGTGGTGTAGTCTCGTCAAAGGTAACACTGTTATTTTATGTGTGTCCTCGTGTCATGTTATTGTCATGACACGAGCCTCAGCAGTGTTTATTTGGAACATCACGCACGTCCATAAGATAGATGGCGATGCAAGAAGGCTAAGCTTGCGTACCTTATTTCAGTTTTTAGTCTTATGGTCATTTATACCGCACCTACCGACATGCAACTCAACGTACGTCACATCGGATCAGTACAATTTCCCTCAAAAGTCTCCGCAGGTTACTTTCATCACTCCCCGTTCCACTCCTTGCAGGCAATCTGCGGTCCTGTTGTAGACTGCCGCGGCGACAGGTTCCCAGCAAGGGCAAGCTGTTTGGCGCGAAATAAAGAATTCCGCAAGCGAGGCAAGTGGGAAGTACATCCTCTCGTCACCAGACTGCTCTCGGCTCGCTCGTCCTAGATGACACTCGGCTAGCTCGCTTTAAACCTAACCGGGAGCCTGTTCGCAGGCTAACTGCGAGAAGTGTCTGTCGTTTTGCTCGAACATCCGCGATGAAGAACGCAAACGAACAGCGGCGAGCGGTGAAGCCTAGTGCCGCGAGAAGACAACGAGAGACTGCACTGGTTTCGGCTTTTTCTTCGGGTAAAAGAGCACAGAACACGTCAGTCGGAGCGGAATCAAAAATCAAGAAATTACTAAGTACTCATTAACCGAGAATGAAGTCTTTAAGGGAAAATGTCAGACCGAGGCCTTGCCGTATTGACCAAACGATAGGCAAGGTTGAGGTTTGAGATTTTCCCGTAAAGAGCGTGTGTACATATATTCTTACGAGTTGTGCCCTATTTTGAGCCCGTACGGGGTACGACAAAATACAGACAGAGTTGAAGCGGAAGCATATCACCTCTGCTTCAACTCATTGTCTGTATTTTGTCCTACCCTACGGACTCGTCAAAATACGCCACAACTCGTAAAAATATATAGCGATACTACACACGATTGTTATCGATAATCGCTATCAGTCTTCGATAGAAATCGATTGTTATCTATTAATATCGATCATCAGTTTATCGATTGACAACGCCTTTTACGAAAAGATTTATAATCCCAGGGTACGTTGCTGTTACTTCCAGGGGCGGGAAGATTCCCTTGTTAGGGCTATACGCAGGCGTGCCGTTGGACAGGGTATGGTTTTTTGGCCTCGCTGTCCTGAACAGGGTATACAATTCTACTCGCCTCTGTACAGGGTCAGAACCTGTCCTGTGTATGGTATTAAGAGCCGAAAGACGTTAACCTCGATGCTTGATGGCTTTTTGTTTAGTTCAAGTGTAGACAGGCAACAACTGGGTCTTAGACGCATCAAGCATGATTTCTCTGATTGGAATGGCTTATTAATTAAACAGTTTAAATTCATGTAACGCGAGAGATAGAGAGTATTTTGTCTCTTGTCCTAAACAGGGTCTTAGAGGATGTTGTCGTACACAGGCTAGGGTTTTTGAAGAATTTTTTTCCTAAACAGGGTCAGGATTTCAATTCAAAACCTCGGCGGCACCCCTTCACTCAAACATGGGTCGAGTACCCCCACCCCGGGCTGTTACTCTGCGAAGAGAGTTTCTTTCGATCTTCCTTGAAAAATAGGAAGAAGAAATAGCCTACCTATATTTCTAAAAAAAATTGAGGAGACTGCTCGCAGGGCAAGTCGCTGTAGACCTTTCCTTTTTTTATATGTGAAAGAGGGCGGCAAATCCTCTGATCAGTTTGAACTGCTGATATAGTAGAAGACTAATTGATAGACTGCGGGTTTTTTGACTTCATTCTGTTGAACACAATGAGAGAGAAAAGAAAGCAAGGGGAAACAGCTGGCAGTCTATCTACAGTAACTGGTTAACTCGCCGGTCAAAAGAGGCATTTAAACTGCGCGAAATGGTGTGATGAAGTAACACGAATCTTGCGCGCCAGTTTCAATCCCCGCTGTGCAAAGCAACACTAACGCAGACAGCCCGAAACATGCTAAGAATATAGCACAACACAGTCGTGCAAAACCAAAAAAAACAAAACACGCATGTTAGATCATATAGGGACGTGTCGCAAATCCCACTTAACCCAGAATGAGTAGACTTCTTATAGTCTCTTCATCAGTTTTAGCAAATCGAACCCTAGAAAAAAAAACTGCCGAAAGAAAGGGTACTACTAAGTAATAGCTCTCAAAGTATGACGTCACAATGAGGAAAATTTTGCATATTCGCACTACTGTCATCAGATCCTAAGGGGATTAAAATTTTCCCTGTAAAATTGCCTTTCGAGCTTTCCATGATCCCGACGCGTGACAGTGGAAGATTTCTAGAAAGATCTCGATTATTCCGTTGTTATCTTTCTCACTGTTATAATGAGAGGCTTAAATAAGGTATAAATGAATAAGAACGCACGGACAAATTCAGTTTAGCTGCGCCTTTTTTCACTAAAGACTAGACTGAAAAATTCTAAACTTGTGAAATTTTATATATTAGCACTTTTTCCGGCCTCAGTTAGGGTTAGGGTTAATTTGTAATCCTGTCTGCACCTATTGCAGCTGTGGGTGGTAATATTTCACACATTTTGCACATAACCCGTGGATTCACAGGCCATTGGTTTCTGTGTAACCTCACAGCGCTAGTTGTGAGGAAAACTACTCAAACTGAGAAAACATCGGAACGAAAGATTTCTCATCAGCCGCCATGTGGCTTGTGATGATGACGACAGTTATTGTTGCATTAATCGTTGTTTTGTTGATTTCTTGGTGGAAGCGCAAAGCCAATTTGAATATAAACGAAAAGTTTGTTTTAATTACGGGATGCGACTCCGGCTACGGTCGTGAAACAGCCATAAGGTTGGACGAGATGGGTGTTCGTGTGTTGGCGACTTGTTTAACGAAAGAAGGAGAGCAGAGTTTGAAATCTGTGGCGAGCGACAAATTGAAAACATTCCACATGGATGTGACAAACTCTCAACAAATAGAGGAAGTCTTTCAAAAAACAAAGAAACTCCTAGATGGCAAATCAGGTAAACCGCCGCCAGACATCTTCTATCCGGTAAATGGTGTGCTTACTTATAGCGATCATACAAGTAGCAGTTAATTGAGATCCAGTACAATGTAGTTTGCGAGCAGAAAAAAGAAAGAGCTTGTTTATAGGTTTTTGTTTAGATAATATCAAATCTGAAAACCGCTGTTGTTGTGTAAAAGTAAATTATTTGTTTTTGTTTCAGTTCGAAAACAGCCTGTTTCCGGAGAAGAAGGACACATCGCAATGTTAAATCTTTCCTAAATTTAGAATCATTGCAGTCTCTCTGAGATTTGAAGTCACGCTCCTATATTCTTCTTCGATGATGTCCCATTTTATGGCAACCTGTCATCGTTCGAATTCAAGCGTAGAAAGTCAATTTATTTGATTTTGTTTCGAAATGACTCAAACCTTGTTGCCTAAAATGTCAGCCATCTTCTGCTTAAGCTTAATTACCGGTGAGAGATTCTCCTCCTCCAGGGTGGTTTAGTTACGACAACAGCATTTAACCCTAATGTCAGGCGTTCTTTTGAGAAAAAAAAGAACTTTTAAATGAAAGTTAAAAGATCACCTATTTTCGGCAATTTCTAATCATTCTTTCTCTCCAATTTTCTACGAGCAGCATCTTTTTACCTGCTTTCTAATCAAGGAAAGGATGTCAGTTTTGTGTTCGTGTCGTGTACCAGAGAGTAGATTAGGAGATTAAGGGTAAACTTGTGTGGCATCTCAAAGCTTCCACCGATGTAGCACGACTTGGTGAATCGTCATTATTATCATTGTCTTGATGTAGTTCGTGTGTAGGAGGAAGGCAAAGTTACCAATTTTGGATAGTAAAAGTGAGGTTCTCTTAGTTACGAATTTAATTATGTTTCAGGGTTCGTGAGACACGCACAGACAGCTCCATTGTGAAACGAATCACATTTTTCGTTTTACACGCACAAGGAGAATGTAACGCGCCCTTACACCTCCTTCTTGTTAATTTGTGGTGAAAGAATTGGATTTCAGTTTTCTTTGAGTGAATAAAATTATAACATTAAACTAATTTCTTCTTCAGGCCTATGGGGACTGGTCAACAATGCTGGAGTGTTAAGTATTGGACCCACCGAATGGGTGCCACTAGGTGATTTCAAGACAGTTGCAGACGTTAACTTGTGGGGAGCGATTGACGTGACCAAGACATTCCTACCCTTGGTTAAAAAGGCCAAGGGACGTGTCGTGCTCGTCGGCAGCATAGCAGGTAAATGCGAACTACGAAAGGATTAATGATAAGATAACAACCCTCGTATACAGTGGAACCCCGATTTCTCGAACCCTCGATTTTTTTAACCTTCCGATAACTCGAACCAAACGTGTTTCCCTATCCTCAGTCGAACACTGCAACCTTATCCCCGATTTCTCGAGCTAACCAAAACTCGGGATTCTACGGCTGTAATCCTTTTTTCAAGGTAATGTCCGTCAAGCTATTTTCAGGCCACTCAAGGACGGTCTAAAACAAGCTAATCCCATGACGCAAGTGTTACTCGCATGATTCTCGACGAAAACATCCACGCAATGCACGAAATAACATTATCCGACGGAGAACTGGCCTGGTACCACATCTCTGAAAATAGCTTGAATGGAATAGGCCCCGTTTGATATACTAATATTCTAACATGGCTCCGATGCTTCCATGACAAACGTTTCTATTAGGTGATGTTTTCTTTGTGTCCGAATATCCTTTGGGAATTGAGGGACTAAAGAAACTTGCAATTTTGTCCTTAAAGCCTGGGAGCCATGTTAGGATATAGATATATCGAACGTGGCTCGAGCTGTCCCAGCTGGAGCCCTGGCCAGGGACACTGCGTTTTGGGGCAAGACACTTTACTCTCACTTTCCTCTCTCGATGTTTCTCTCTCCACCCAGGTGGCGCATTTAAGACACTTTTCTTTTAATATCTCCTAGGTGTTATTTCGCCTCAAGCGTTCTCCCCGTACTGTATTACCAAATATGGCGTCGAGGCATTTGCGGATGCTCTGAGACGCGAGATGCGTCCGTTTGAAGTGCAGGTCAGTCTTATTGAGCCTGGTGCTACGCAAACTCCGATTCTAAATGACGAACTAATAGCAAGTCGGTTAAAAGAACTATGGGACAACCTGCCGTCAGACAGACGACGGGAATACGGCGAAGAGTATCTTAAGAACGGTAAGTGATGACAAAATATACTGCTGTTTCTGTTAACCAATCACAAGCAATGCCGCAGTTATGTTTGACTTCGGTTACACATGTATTAATATCTCCGTTCCCCGTTTCTCGTTGCATTTCGTCGCTGACATTTCGTCGCTGTCGAGGGAGGCAACGGAGAGAGAGTCTGGAATCGAGTTCCCAGTGACTTGCCTTTAGGACTGAACGATTGTGTTCTATTTCAGCCATACAGGGATTTCGTGATTGGTGCAAATCTGGTTCATATAAAACGAGTCACGTGATCGACGCGATTGTATCGCCGTTGACGTCACAGTTTCCAAAGAAGCGTTATGTGATTGGCCGGGACGCGTGGCAAATGAAACTAATTTCCCATCTACCTGAAGTATTGCAAGATCTCCTAGTCAAAGATTTCCCGTTCAAGAACGTGACACCGCCTGCACAAGATGTCACGTTAACGGTACAGCCCACTGACCTCTGATGAAACGAAAGGAATTGAACTACATGGATGGAGCAAGTAAATACTATTTTAGTTAAGACGTTACTTCAGTACTGACTAGCCCATCATGGACTTTACCTGGTCAAACGCAGTTCTAATATGGTTGCTAAGGATACACTCTTTTCTTATAAGTACGTCTACGTGTAAGGCTAAACGTTGTTAATTTTTTTTTTTTTGTGGTGGGGGGGAGCATTTGAGCCTTTCTGAAGTTACCGTTATCGTTTCCAATCGTTCATGTTTTTGGAAGGTTTGTGTGAATTAAAAAAATTTAAATACAACCAGACTCAACCTTTTGCTCCGGTAATCAATACGAACGTGTCTGTTTTCTTTGTAGTTCATAGATAAAGAACTCCAGTAAAAATTTTGTAAGCAATTTCAATTATGGTACATACAAATATGATTTGTACTTAATTTTTCTCATTTTTATTTTGTGCGTTCTATTAGCATGTGTGAAGAAAGTATTTTAACCCTTATGTTCCTGCTAAAAGCACCCTCAATATTAGTTTTAACTGCTAATAACTCAAAAAACGAGCTTGCTGTAATAGTTACGTATAACTTTGCAACTGAGCATTAAGCAGATTTGAAGAGTTTTATTTTTTCAGCGGTAGGAAATTTACGTGCACGTTTTAGTCATTTGTTAATTTGTAAAGTTTAGCTTCTAAAATTTAGCAAAGAAGCGAAGTAATAACTAATTGGTAGGTATAAAGCTTAGCCATTTTTTTTGTTCTCACAATCCCTATAGACCTACTTTAGAATTTTTTGCGCGCGATCAAAATGAAGTCAATATATTTAATTCTAAACTTTATGCTAATCCACAGCTTTTGGTGTTGTGAATAATTTACGGTTAATTAGTTGTAAATAAATTAGAAATTTCAAAATTTCTCACGGCTGTTAAAATTATTGTTGCTTCCTGTGGTTTTCGGATGATGAATTAGTGTGGAATCCAGGCCAATTAGGAGCAGGGATGACGCAGTGGTGAGAGATTTTTGCCCCCCCACCACCAATGTGTCTCGGGTTCGATTCACGTAAACGGTGTCATTTGTGGGCTGAGTTTGTGGTTCGTTCTCTTCTCTGCTCCGAGAGGTTTTTCTCCGGGTACTCTGGTTTTCTCCTCTCCTCTAAAACCAACATTTTCGAATTGCAATTCCATCCTGGAATGCACGGGATTTCTGAACGACTTTTTGCGAACTCCTTGGTGCTCCGTGGATAAACAAATTACATATTTACATATTTTTACTTTGTTCTCCGCCTCAGTGCGCCAAGTCAAGCATGGCGTCTACAATGGTCATTCTGTGTTTCGCAGCAGCAATATGCTATATTGTAAGATGGTTGTTCCTGTACTTTCGTGGAGGACAGGAAAAAATCGAGGGTATAAGAAACAAATATGTCCTCATTACCGGAAGCGGATCAGGGTTTGGTAAGCAGATTGCCGTGCAGTTGTATCAGCTGGGCGTTCGGGTGATTGCGACTTGCAGAACGAAGGCTGGCGAGGAGTCTGTTAGGGCTGCTTGTAGCAACAGAGTAAAGACCTACTGTATGGACGTTACGGACGTCAATCAGGTTAGAGAGGTTTTTGAAAGTGTCAAGAAAGAGATTCCAGCGGACGAAGGTAACTCTTAGTTGACAAGAGGGTCCTTTTTTCTTGGTCAGTAAGAAGCTGTTTTAAAAGCATCTATTTAACCGTATTGTTATTCCCCTCTGGATATAGCCTTAGATGAGCGAACGATTACTGAGTGAAACTCGACCTCTGATTATTAGATTTGAAATGATCGTTTACTTGTCGCAGATGAATTTTCGATTACGATTACTGCTGCGATATTTTTGTTCGTCACCAATCAGTAAACTGCTATTCATATCCACGAGCCAAGAAATAAAGTCAAGAAATAAAAGCTTAAAATTGCTTCTTATCCTCAGTGAGCTATTCAGACGGTAAAACAGAGGTAATTTACAGGCAAGATGTTTTACATCATTACGCGTTGCGTGACGGCGCTGAAAGTTTTTGGACACGTAATCTATCTCATTCATTTACGCTTGTCTTTGAAGTGTTTGACATCACGTGCATCTGACATTCTATCAAATTTAGTTTTCTATCGAACGCCACAAAATAGACGAAAAATGCGTTTAAATCTTGATCACTATTAGTCTAAGAATTTTATTTTATCAGCGCAATAATGTCTTCTATGCCAAAGTGAACATGTCAGGTGTCAAGTGAACGTGATAATGGTCCAATTTACACTGAAG
>OMLO01004544.1_pt1 | contig 11607 bp, 7 predicted proteins | sample 1674811 | NCBI WGS metagenome assembly OMLO01 (sample SAMN06265003, study PRJEB25207) | coral metagenome | isolation source: Coral host | place: Mexico:La Bocana,Puerto Morelos, Mexico | collected 2008-11-13 | reverse complement strand
CCATAAACACGCAAAAAAAGAACTTGGCCAATATCCAGCCATCTTGACCTCACGCTTGGTCAATAACCCATATATCTCAGGCAGGTTTCTGTCACGGACAACCTCGTTCCCAGGGTTCGGGCACATGGTCCGCAATTGTGGCAATTTAGACTCAGCAATTAAGCCGAATTAGGGAGCCCTTTACTATCGCCGTGGGCTCCTGGCTGATTACTCTAAATGGGACGATATCCTTAGGCTGACTAAACATCCCCGTTTAACGGGGGACGTATGGGTCCCTCTGTCTCCGAGAGCGTAGCGTTGCGTGACATCGAGAGAGCCTAAACTGGACTAGGGAAATACTCTTTTTCTTTGGCCATCGTAGCTTTAGAAGAAATAAAACGCAAACTGCGGTGAATATTGGAAAAACAAAACATTTTAAACCGATCACGGGCAGTTGTCATGCTTCTGCAATTGCTGTCACGTCACGTCAACTGGACACAACGTAGAATGGGACCAATTTGATATACAAACCCACCCTAAATGATAATGCTAAAAGCGAAAAGCTTTATCTTTATTAGTTTTCATCTTTTAAATGCAAATTTCCCCTCAGCTTCTGTTGTTGTAATTATTAATTAGTTACCTATTTTAAATTTAAATTTAGTTGTTAGTTCTGGCCTAACAGTCACTCCTGAAGATGTATGTGGAAACAAGAAAACGAACTTTGTTTTCCAACATACGTTTTATTACCATGTTTATCACCGCAGTTTGGACTAGGGAAGTATGGAGAAAGCTTTATGTTTGTCCTGACAAATGGCTGTGTTTGTGTCTGACACTCAATCAAATGAAAGACCGAACGAGAGATAACCAGAAAGAGATATCTGTGCCTAGAGATAGAACTTGAATAGGGAACTTCAGGCGGAAGTTAGAACGGTTCAAGTTTACAATGGAAAAGGAAGCCGCCAAAAGAAAAAAGCTTTCCCTGTCTTTGAGATAGCAATATTTTAATAACGTACTATAATCTCACGCTTAGGTAATGAAATAATCTATCCCAACTTCCTGTCTAAAGGTTGCTCGATTTAGGGAATTCGAACTCAGTGCTAATTGCCAGACGGTATGGCTCCTGTGTTGAAGAGATAATTAGTTTAAACCGTGACATGTTTGCGTTACGCTACCTGTCATTTGTGACACTACTGAGTCATGTGAATATTAGCGTTTTGGAGAAAATCGTGTCGTGTCGAGATCGTTTTGTAATATCGTCGAAAATACCCCCTGAAAATACGTATTAAAGAACATTTGAAGGCGTTCATCGTTTCGCTATCGTGAAGTTGTGAACCGATTACAACATCCTGTATGGTGGCCTACCTTTGCCATAGTAAAATAAAAATTGACACCGAATGTTAAAAAAATTATTTGTAAAACAATAAAAAAAAAGAAATATTTTATCAAAACAAATAAATTTAAAAAGAGTTCAATTAAAAGCAAAAAGTAATAAAAAATTAAAATAAAAATAAATAAAAATAAAATTGAAACAAAAATCCAGTTGCCATAGACCAGAATCACTTGCGGTCGCGGGTAAATAAATATGGCGGATAAAGCAGACAAATGGAAAAAGTTTAAAAACTCGATGAAGGAGAAAAGGACCGGAAAACAGGGAAAACCAAATAACCCCAGGAGAAACAAAGAGGAGATTGTCGTGCAAAGGCTAAGCGCTGATGTCACAGGCAAGGCGTAAAAATACTCGTGTATCGGACCAAGGAAGTTTGTTCAAGTTGGATTTGATGACGACGAGTTGACGACTGAAAAGATTAAGGACGCCTGCTTAAAGCACTCTACACCACAAACAGGAAGTAATGTAGTATCTGACGTGTTGGCGGGAGAGCAGGGGCTGTCCTGCTCCGAATTTTTGTTTTGTTGAGAGAACTTTCTTATCTATTCGTGGAATGATGTCACCACCACAGTAACCCATAGCAGGTCGCGGAGGAAATAAGGAAATAACAGTCGATCTCTTTATAGTATTCCCAATTAAATTTTACCAAACTATTGTAGATAGCCCGCGGCATTGAAACATTGTAAATATTCCTGTTTTATACATTAAATAAAAATTAGAATCTTAGTTGAGCCGGAAATTGAGACAGTGCGGTAATATCTTAATTGCCTACCTTGAATACAATCGTGGCTGCCTTTTACTTATTGAAATGCTGCCGAGACGAGACTTGTTCTTGATGAATAAAAACTTGATCTGAAATTTCACAAGGTACTCATTAAGACGATAGCCGGAAGATTCTCTTTTTCAGATCGATGTCAACACAGTTTAAGCTTGTGATACATGTAAAAATCGCAAAGAACTCTGGGATCGCTATTCGCCAGAAGGAAATGTATCGCGAAAAAGTTGTTACGAGTTATAGATAGCGTAGTTTGGCCTTGTAAACGCGCACTGAAGCCGCGACAACTGAGAAACTAAGAAACGATTCCTCGCCGCTTCGCGCGCAAATTGCTTAAATAATTGCTTAAAAGCTACGCAGGCTATTCGAGGTACAACAAAGGATTTTGGAGAGAGATCAACACATATGCGGAAAATGTAAGTGAAATATGTGATAAAATTTACCGATAAACACCCGTACAACGTGACAGCTCGGGACGTCATACAGCCGCTTTGTGTTCTGTGAAAACTGGCGGTAAAAATACAATACCTGAGTTACCTATACCTATACCTATATCTCTTTATGCCATAAGGCACATAAGGCTTTGACATTCTCTTTCCAACCACTACGGTTTGCCGCGAGGGTTCTAACATTCGCCCATGACTGCCACCCAGCTGTTTTCCTTTTATCTTCAATCATTCTCCTCCAGGTTGTTTTGGGTCGACCTGGCCTTCTTTTCCCTTCTGGCCTCCATTCCAGAGCTGTGACGCAATGTTCTTCTTTGTCCGGCTTTCCTCACGATATGTCCAATCCAGTTCCATCTTTTACGCCTGATTTCATCGCTCGTTCTGTTCACTCCTGAGTTCTCCTGAATTTGCTGGTGGGAGATGGTCTGAGGCCACCTTATTCTTAAAATCCTCTTCATGCACTTGTATTGGAAACCGTCCAGCTTCTTTGCTTCCGGTTTTCGTAAGTTTCCGAGCTTCACAGCCGTACATCAAAACTGACCTAACAATTGTTTTAAACAATTTTACCTTCGTCTTTCTGCCAATCTCACTTGTGTCCCACATTCTTCGGATCCTATAAAAAGCCTGTCTAGCTTTACTCAGCCTATGCTGTATGTCCTTAGTTGTTCCTCCTTCTTTGTCCAGCAGTGCGCCTAAGTACACAAACTCTTCCACCTCTTCTACCTGTTCAGCATTTATCTCTATTCGTTGATTGTTTTTGGCATTCACTCTCATGACTTTTGACTTCTTTGCATTGATCTTAAGACCGACTCCTGCAGCTTCATCGGCTAGTCTGCTGGTCTTATCTCTTATGTCGTCGTACCTAGACGACAACAAAGCGATATCGTCTGCAAAGTCTAGGTCTTCTAAAATCGAGGTGAACCTCCATCGTATAACAGTTCTTCTACCTTCCATAGTCCCGCTCATGACCCAGTCAACTGCAAGTAGAAATAGGAAACCAGACCTGACACAACCTTGCTTTACTCCTGACTGGACTTGAAACCATTCTGTTGTTTCACCCTCATCTAGGACTGCACACTCAAAGTTGTTGTACATCTCCTTCACCAATGCGATAAGCTCTTCTGGGATTCCGTACATTGACATGATGTTCCGTTGACTTGTTGAAGTATATTCCTGAGAGCAAAGATCTGATCAATGGTACCTCTGTTCTCTCGAAAACATGCCTGTTCCTTCCTCAGGATGTTGTCGACACCTTTTTTGATTCTACTTATCAACACTCTTCCAAAGATCTTACTGATGACTGGTAACAGTGTAATGCCTCTCCAATTCGTACATTCGCGTAGGTCACCCTTCTTGGGTAACTTTACTATCAACCCTCTATTCCAACTTTTTGGTGCTACGCCCTCTTCCTTCACCTTCTTAAACAATTTTGTTAGTTCCTTCGTTCTTTCATCTAAATCTGTTTTTAGTAGTTTGGCTACTACATACGTTATCGAGTCCAGCTGCCTTCCATTTTTTGTTGCTTTTATAGCACTTTTCACTTCGGTTGGTCGAAATGGTCCAATGTCACATTCTCTGTCATTTGGTCTTCTTTCCATTTCATGGGGCTGAATGGGCGGTGGGTCTTCGTTTAATACTGCATCAAAGTGTTCTTTCCAGATCTTCAGTCTTCTGCTCCTCTCATTTGTCGGTCTTCCGTTTTTATCGTTTACTGCAGTACTCAATCTTCTCTTCTCACCCGTCATGGTCTTCAGTATTCGATGTAATTCCCAAGTTCTTCCGTTTTCTGCCTCTCTCTCAGCATTTCCTGCCATCTCATTCAACCAGCGCCTCTTGTCTTCACGACACTCCTTTTCACCTCCCGCGGTCCTTTCCTTTATCCATCCTTTATACTGCTCCCTTATTCTTTGTTTGACTCTTTCTGAACATGTACTTTCGAGCTTCATTTTTAGTTGTCTCCTTTCTTCTACTTTCTTCCACGTTCCTCCGCATAACCAGGATTTGCTTGCCCTCTTGGCTGTGCCTAGTACCATTTTAGCAGTTTCAACATAGATATTCTCCATTCTGTTGTCCGTTTGACCGGCGTTTTCTTCCTCCAATCCCTCTAGGACCTGGAATCTGTTTCTGACCTAAATGTTGTTTTGTTACGTATTTCTTCATCTGTCAGCTTTTGCATGTCAAATCTTGTTCGACCTTCCTTTTCGCTTTGACTTCTCTTTACCTTCAGCTTAAGCCTAGTCTCCACTACGTAATGGTCACTTTCCACGTGTGCGCCTCGCCGAACTACAGTGTCCATAACTGATCTGATCTGTATTCCTTAGCAATCATTGTGTGGTCTATCTGGTTTTTAGTTCTGCCGTACGGTGATGTCCATGTTGCTTTGTGAATTTCCTTATGAGGGAAAATCGTTCCTGTAATAACTAACCCATTCATCTCACAGAACTCACACAACCTTTCACCATTTTCATTCCTGGCTCCCCTTCCATGATGTCCCAGTACTTCTCTTTCCTCAGTTGTTCCTTTGCCTACTTTAGCATTAAGGTCTCCAGTGATAATCAGGATGTCATTTCTGTTGCATTTTTGCATTGTACTTTCTAGATGCTCGTAGAATTCATCTTTGGTCTCCACGCATGCGTCATTGGTTGGGGAGCATACATGTATCAATGTCAGTTTCCTATACTTTGAATAGAATCTTGCCCTGATGATCCTACTACTTTCAGGTGTCCACTCCATAAAGCATTTAGGTGCTTGCTGGGACATCATAATTGCCACGCCTCCTTGATGAATCTCTTCATCGCCGCTGTAAATTAGTACCTGCCCTGTGTTTAGTTTTAATTTTCCATTTCCTCTCCACCTGCATTCGCTGATACCCAGAATATCGAAATTATATCTTCCCATCTCTCGTGCTACTTGGCTAGCTTTTCCGGTCTCAAACATTGTTCTAACGTTCCAATTTCCAATCCTGGTTTCAAGCTTCGGATTCACGATCGAATCTGTCGGCCTTTGGGTTTCCTTTTGGCTTTGACCCAAATGTGTCATTCTGCTACTGTAAGCCCTTGTCGTTTCACCGATGTTGGTAGCAATTTGAATGTCTTCTGTTTCTGTAATAAACTTGTTTTTACGGGAGTGGGTTATCAGCCCCCAGCCCAACCCCCAACCTGGAAGATCAGGGGGGTCACACTTCGTCTGGCCTCTACCCTTCGACCTGTTCGGCATGAGTGACCCTACCAGGAGTACAAGACTCCAGCCGACGTAGCTCTAGGGGTCACTGAGACACACAAACCATCCCACCGCGATAAGGTGGTGACCTGGTGGGACAGAAGAGGTTGAAAATAAGGGAGGGGAAAACATTAAACTCAGAGCTATTCATTCAAAGTCAGAAATTTGTCACGATACCTTCCCTATCTTGGCTCTTCCATAACATAACAAAACTACCAAAATTGATCCAGAAATGTAAAGGTTTTAAGAAATTTATGTCTATTGAAATATGGTTTTATGGAAACATCAAGTATTTTGAACAGTTTCTTTAGAACTTTTTTTTCGCCTCGTCCTCTCTTTCATGAAAGTGGTGCGGTCGATTGATCGGTTATTAAAAAGAAAAGAAAGGAAAGCCAAACTCACTCACTCCTCCCCTCCGCCCCATTGCCAGAGATCGGGGACATTTCGCGCCCGTGATTAATTGTCAGCGGCATCTCATTTTCAAAATGGCGGACAAAAACAATCGCAGTCAGGGAAAACGTGTCCCCTACGATATTTTAAATAATTTGAGCTCTGTGGATCTGTTTACGAAGAAAAAAGAAAGAAAGAACATCTTCAAAGAACATTTTAGGTACCTACCAGGCCGAGCGGCTGATAGCAAGAAAACAGGACGCGGATGTAAGTAGCCTGCGTAACAGGCTTATAAAGGGGAGGGGGTGGGTGAGGAGGAAGAGAATTCGGGGAAAAAAACAGAGGGGGGCGTCCTCCTCCACCCCTCCCTTTATACGCCTGCTACGCAGGCTAATGAAAGTCAATGTAAGTAAAACTGTACTTCACTGAACCTTTAAACCTGGCACTCGTCAGTGAGTAACTGGAACTAGCATTTAAAAGCGAGGCACTGGGGAAGAGCTAAAAACAAAATGGCGGACGTTTGTGGCCTTCAGATCGTCTTCAGAAGGAATTTTTCGACGGCTTTTTTGTCACTTCGCACGGATTACATTGGCTCAAGATGGCTTCCAATGGCCACTTTAATAATTCTTCAGTTTTATAGCGGTTTGGGAAGTATCTTGCTCGCAATATGTGACTCTTTTTACGAAAGATTTTAAACTATCAAACTCTGTTGTATTCATGACGAGGCCATGTCAAGTGACTTATTTGAGGGTTGGTCTTCAAATCACCGAGGACTTTGGCATGGTTTTACTGTTTTTAGAGACAATATATGAAGAAAGAGCGTACAAGAAGTGTAAGATAAGAGACATCTCGGGAAGTAAGTAGAATGTTTTTTTTTTTACTTGTTTTCGAATTCAGGTTAGATACATTGCAAAATCGACCTAGAACATAGATCGAGGTCGAGCTAAGGTAAGCTCGTAATTGTTATATTTTTAAAAAATTCGATTTCCAATATATTTCCTTACACGATTTTGGCGCCACTGATGATGTACTGCGCAAGCGCGTACGCCATTTTGTCCCCAATTTCTGGAAATCGGCAACAAGAAATAAATTCATCAATAAATGATTTCCCCAAAGGAGCCTGATTATATCTTCCAGTCCCAAAAGAGGTTGATTGTTCAAAGGTGTCCTTATGAGGGCTAACTGATTTAAATTTAAGAATCAAGATGTGGTCTAAGCAGGCTTGGAAAAGCTTGATGAAAATTGGACAGCAAAATACTGGGTTGATTACATGATGGGAAACGAATTTTTGAAGGGAATGGATGTTAGTGAACACAAAACATTACTCACCATCAAAAGTCTGACTTTTAAATCTCTTTCTTCCAACAGCTTTTCCTTGTTTTCATTCATCAATGTAATATTATCGCCTTTAATACAGGATGTTGTACAACTTGGCAAAGTTATCACGATATTTTCTCCTAACTTCATTTCATCGATCTTCTTTCGATCAAGCTGAAAGGTATTGAATAAGGTGCTTAAAAAAATGAAACAATTATTTAATCACTGAACACGCTTACAAAATCTACATCTGCAGGTGGGAAATTAACTAAGTCCTGGAACATACCAAACACTCAATTCGGAGGCAGTGTGATTGAGTGGTTGGGATGCTGAACTTGAAATCAGGAAGTTGTGCATTCAAGTCCTGCTGTGACCACAAATCTGAATTTGTTTCTCAGCAGACCCCAGTTAACTCCTCGGTCGTGCTTGCAAATAGCCAGCTCAGGTCTGCCTCCTGCCTGTTGGAATTTTTTTAAACTAAACCTAGAACATGTATGTTTATTTTATATTTGTGTATTTCAGTTCAAGTTGCATGGCTGAGAACTAGCAAGTTGTAGCTAAGCACATAAACCACTATAAACAATCAACATATTTATTTATTTATTAGTTGAATTAATCAAAGCTAGTTGCATACAAAAACTACACAGAGAGATATGCAAAGAGTAAAAATAAAAACTGCAAACCAGTGAAAGCTGCTTACATTTGCACATGGACAACTTCAAGTAGCAGGAAACGTTCATGGGTAGTTATCCTAGAATCGATTTTCCTTATATCGATGGTATTTAAAACAAAACCTGAAACATTTGAACTACAAAATGTTCATGTTTGTGATACTAGACTGAAGTTCATATTTACCTTTTTTTTACACTTTAAATCCCCCATTATCAATTTGGCAATAAGTTTGGTGCCTTGGGTCTTCTTCCACCTAAAACTGTTTGAACACACTTCCATCATGCCCTGGGCAATTTGCTCCTTTTGAAAAAAAAAATTAATAAATTTATAATGTGGTTAATTAATTACAACTGACAGGGTATGAAAGACACAGAGTCCTTGAGAAAGGCAAAGCAAAGCAAAGCAAAGCTGGGACTTTCTCGGACGCAGTAGACCGTGAGTATTACTCTGTTTTCTCCTCCGATAGAAGGAATCTCCTACTAAATAAAGTAATTAATCCTCAGCTTCGCCTGATACTGTTAAGAGCTGTAGTGGCTAGTTAACGTTTGCTTTTTATGCCATTGTAAAGCTCCATACCTGGATCAACTCCAATCTGCTGGAGATTTCTATAGCCCTTGTTATGTAAATGACTAGCTGATTACATAACCCCTCAGTTCCAAACACTGGTGGTTTAACATAACTGAAGACATCCATGTTATATACTTCGCCTTCTGCACATGCTGTGCATGCTCGCTGAGAATTAAGTGGAATGTAATCTGACATATTCCTGAGAAATGAATAAGAGCATACGCTGAGTCAGTGACAAAAAAAAAAACCAAACATTTGAAGTGTGGTTATTGAACACCAAAGAGGAAGTGTACAATTCGAGCGAATGAAATAGAAAGGGGGCAAACACCCAATATCAACCTTAACTATAAACCACTCATCAGTTTACTACGAAACACTTCCAATTTTATGCCCTAAATATTCCTCCCTCCTTCCTTTGAGTATTTACTCACTTCTCATCAGCTTCGAGAAGTTAAAACGAATTTGTACTTTCCTTGAAAGTAAAATCAAATTAAACTACAATTCCCATAACACGATTTCAGATTTTTAGGTATTCCGCCTCTGGTTGACAAGATATAATGTTGAGGTGAAGTGATGGAGGTGCTTATAAATATGAACATAGGACCACAAGACAGTATTATCCCTCGTTTCTTGACAACCAAGTTGGTCGATCAAAGCCATTCGATGCGGCTTCGAAAAGTCGTTCATAAACAAATCAACAAGAAAAATGCGATACAAAGGTCTAAAAATTATCACTTAAAACAATCGTTTGTTTAGAATTATATCAAACCCACACACTGACAACGCTGTTGTTTTCCAGACATGTACCATAATATTCACCAGCTTGTGTCACTCAACATTTAACTTGGCCTAACCGTATGATTTTGTGGATACCATATACGTATATAAATGTGATCGGGTCGTAGAGTCCCCGCTTCTGTTCACGTTGAAAATTAGTACGTTCCTTCCTTCAAGTAAATTTATGCCGTCACATGATTGTCCATGTGCAAAGCACAACAGGTGACAGGTTATGGTGTGACAAAATTGCATATAAATAATTAGATTCAGCAGTTACTTTAAGTTTTATTTTCTTCGAGGGTTGAGGCCAAGCAATATTCAGTCAGACTGTACCAAAAGGTATATTTCTTCTCTGAATTCGTATAAAGATGTACTGATGAATGAGCTTTCAGGGATTGGTGCATAAATGATTGTTCATTACTTAATTCAGCCATGATTCATTAAAAGACATGTTGTGATGTGTACATTGATAACCAACTGATACTGTTGAAAAAATCCTTCAAAAAATCCTTTTTCCTGATGAAAATTTCACAATTTTGTTAATTTTGCTGTTAATCTAGAGTGACTTTTTACATCACTATAGCCTGGTTCTCATATTCCGCCGACCTCTATCTGCGACGGTATTAGTTGACAACTTTCGGCGACTGTTCAGTAGGCCCTTGGCGTATCTACGATGGATCGTACTTAAATTGACGCTAATTGCAAATCGAATTTGCGCAATTTTCAACCATTCCATCTGTAAATATGGAATTGTTACAAAAAGTCGAGATTTTCATCGCCGACAATCGCAGACAACCGCCGGCTTTCCTCAGCTCTACTTCGCATGATTTGACGATATATGTTTACATGTGCCGTAGCGGTGTCCCAGGTATATTGGCGGCATATGAGAACCAGGGTTTTGAAACAGGTTTTGCTGTAACAAAATGAAAACAATCGGGCTACCATGTTTAAATCAAGCTGACTACTTGCCAGTACTTGCCGGCTGCCATGCATATGCGCCAAAAAATCAACTCGATATTAGCTTACATATCATAATAAATGTTTAGTTAACTTTTTGATGTTTCAAGTGATATTAAACTAGTACTGTTTGTGGTCCAACCTCAACTTAAACTTGCTGGGCTTTTTCTGGGATTTTGAATACATGCGTGAGTAGCATCAAAGCGTGATTGAGGAAGTATTTATCAAAAGGCATTAATTCGATTGTTAGTCGCTTCAGCTGTGAGCTCTTGGCAATAAGAATGAATCATTGTCTTTAAACATGTCGTGCAACGATGATGTTCAGTGCAAGTTGGTGCGAGTTCATTATCGTTTTCTCCTAGCTACATATTATATTTCAGCAGATCGAATCCCATCTTATGGGACGCCACAAAGAAATTACAGCACTTTTATAACACTTACCGTTTACTTAGGGTTGCTTTAATTCTGTAAGACGCTTTCTTAGGCTTTTTTTACTCCTTTTAAAGACCAATTCGATGTAATTACTCGCTAAGAAGAGACAAGCCTGTACCAACTCACAGAATAAACAAGTATATAGACCCATAGGCCTCTGGGATCAACTATAGGGAAAAGTCCCATACAATCTTTCTTTGATCAAGGGGAATCCCCGACTCATTTTCGAAGTCTACAGCTCATTACGTGAGAAAAGAAAATTCTGGTCATTCTAGGGAATTTTATGACAACAAAATAGCTTCTTGATCGAGAAAGAGTACCTTTAAAATATCATTTACTTTGTATTTACTTTAAAACTCCTATTTTTCGACCAAATGTTGTCCTCAAGGATGTAAACTGGAAAAAGTGCTTTGCGAAGCGTCTTTTGATGATGTGTAGCAAAAATACGCCGTGCGGTTTGTTCGGAATTTGCTTTGTTGCAGAATGTGTCAGTGCATGTTTGAAGCAAACTTAGTTTACATAGATTCGTGAGGCTGATTTGTTAGTGCACGGAGAATCAGGACTGTTATTATACTCCCCCAACGCAAGGGGATTCCCCTACTACGTAGTTTGGAATCGTCGATCGTCAAAAATGAAATTCTAATATCGTATCCTAATAAAATACATTACAGTTGTTTAAAAAGGAGTTC
>OMLO01004542.1_pt1 | contig 11609 bp, 8 predicted proteins | sample 1674811 | NCBI WGS metagenome assembly OMLO01 (sample SAMN06265003, study PRJEB25207) | coral metagenome | isolation source: Coral host | place: Mexico:La Bocana,Puerto Morelos, Mexico | collected 2008-11-13 | reverse complement strand
TTTTCGATGGTTATTGCATCAGTATAAAGCATTTGGGCAGTCAAGGTGTTTCTGGAGTTGCCTTCATTTCTTTTTTTTGCGTGATTTCTAGTACTGTTCGTGCTTAACAATCCTTTTGCTATTAGTGATTAGATTTGAGATGTCTGTACATGACGAGTTAAGTTCCTTTCCGCTGACCAGCAGAATTTGGGACTTATTTTCCACCCCGGCTCATCGCCCGTGATGTAGTGGCTCCCGGATTGCTCGTGGGTGTGATATGGAGTCGCGCAAAATGGCGGCGATACTTACAGCTAAGTAACACAGTAGCCGTACCCACCCCCCGAGGAAAAACGGGAGGGAGGGACGTTCCCTCCCTCCCGTTTTTCCTCGGGGGTGGGTACGGCTACACGTAGGCTAATAACACAGGAGCCCTTTCAAGGGAAAGCTCTGGGAACGAGGTTGAAGCCCATCCTAGTAACTGGCTCCTGGTTAACAGGGACATGCACCCTTGGTTTATAGCGTCGTTAGGGACCTTTAGCAATAGGGAGCTTAAGATACAAACGTTACCAGAGCTCTCAAGTCTCACGCATTGAGCGTGAGACTCACGCAAACGAACCATTATGTCACTCTCACGCTTAAACTACTATTTCTCACGCATTTAAGGTTTCCGATTAAAACAGCTGATTTTGAGGTGAAAATTGTTGCTTTAAGTAAGTACCTTCATGAATTAACTATTTTTCTTGATATAATTAGTCGCTGTTTCCTTTGTACTCGCTTCGAACTTTTTCCAACAGTGTAAAATTATCGTGCAGAGCCAGCGTTACACCGGTCAGTGTGTTTAATGACTATTGCACATACTCACATGCTTACTTCTAGTGAGGAAAATGCGGACGAGAAATCGTCATCCAGTTTTCGCATGGATGTGATCTGGGGATATCTGTCATCATTGAAACTAGGGAATGGTAATCATAAATTTGGTAGGATAAGTGATGTAGCCAAGACTGTTAAGAAGACTGTTCCGAAGTGGCGTAACGCGTATATAGCGCGCGCGCACGGAGACATTTTGAATCTAGGTTGCGCGAAGGTTGCGCGTACGTTTATTGCGCGTAGGAATTCAGTTGCGTGGACTTTTTATCGGCCGAGTTTTGAGACAGTTTTCGAGTAGTTGTTGTGCCTTTTGAGAGAGCTTTGTACCGTTTAGCGTTAACCGTTTTACCGAGTTTGAAGTGTTTTGGTTGAGTACCGTTTCCGTTTACTGCTCACGAACACAAGACAGTTCTTATTTTACCACATTCAAATGCAGGCGAAGAAAGATTTTTTTTCGGCCTTCTCTCCAGGTTGATGGTACACTAGCCTCTCTGCTTACTATCAAAATGGCCAACAAAGAGTCATTTTTTGAACCACCTGCAGAAATGCTGACCAACCAGTGCCAAGAAAGCCACTTATAACAAAGAGCACCGGTGATCACTCGCATGTAGAGCAAAACTCCAGTGTGTCAGCATTATAACATGAAATTGTTATTATTTGAGTTGAAAAGAGTTGATATTAGACCAAATTAAAGAAAATCTGGGATCTAAATATCATTTTTAAAAGGCCACATTTCCGCTAAGAAGATAGGAAAACATGTCTTAGCTAATTCAATTTTTCAAAATTTTCTGCATACAGCTGTCGACAAAATAAGATGAAGCCAAAAACCTAGTAAAAATCATCAACACAAGCTTACAGCACTTAACAAAATTACTCTGTCAATGCGTTATTTACAAAAGTTTTTTTTGTGTGAAGTAGAGTTATTGTTGAAGCAATAAGACATTGCACTTACTTAAGTGTCTCCCACATTTAGACACATACTAACAATCAGACAAACAGCACAGTCTGCAACCTGCAACTAATAAGTTAAGCGATGTATAAAAACATGTTTTCTGCCAAGTTTGAGGCTCATATCATGACGCTTTGGACTGAGACGTCGAAGCCTTAAGGAAAATCGACTAACTCTTCACAGCTCCGTTGCAAGTTCCAAACGAAACACTGTTCAATCACAGAAAATTGCATCGCCGAATTACGCCTTCGAACGAAAACAAGATACCATCCAGTCGTATAACGGAATTGAAAACTACTCGACCGACCGACGGAGAAAAGTCGCTTTCTATGCACATAATCCAGAAAGTGACAGATGCTGGTCTTTCCTTTAACACACTTCAAACCCATTGCCAGAACGGATTGCATTGGCCACCATTGGTGACAACCATTAAATCAACGTGTCTCAATGAATCGATTTGCGGTTTCACAAAAGCAAAGTGATATCCACCAAAGAATTCTCTTTGTAATACTTCGACATTTCCAAAAGTCGTAGCGGTGGGCAGTCTGAATCTTAAGCATTGATTAACTTCACAAAAGGATGCGAAATCTAATTCCAATGATCTCTCTTCACGAGAACGAGCCAGCGGCATTACTCAAAACGCGTGACTGGAAATAAAAATGTGAGCTAACATCGCGGAAACCGGAAATAAAGCTTGTTTAGTTTGATCTAATTTCTCGAAAGTTAGCTCGGTGACCTACCCTGATTTTTGTATGCAAAAATAATTCTTTATTTCCCATTCGTAAAGAAAATTTTGAAAAAAATTATCTAGTGGAATTTTTTTTCGACTTACAACAAATCTTTTATAAATTACTATAGTTCTGCTGGACAGATTTTTCTCATATCACGTACTAGGCTAGAGAATTTGATGAAGTTTTCGAAAATTGAAAAAATACTAGGTCACCGAATTGGTTTTCAAGTTATTTTGGAAAAACTGAGTTTTAAAGGATCTTTTAGAAGCGTTGTATCGTTACCATGGCAACCGTCAGGGCATTGCAAACACCCTTGTACGATAATAGTTTTATTCAAATGACAAAACATTGCTCTTCTGATAAGGATAACAGTGTTGTAATCTTTCTTCATTTGACATGCATTGTTAATGGTGGAAAACCCTTTCGAGCCTCCTTAACTTGTTGTAAACAGGAACGGGTTGTAAGGAAGCGGGTTTAGGCTAACCCACAATTAGTATCAACCGATTGATAAAGTTTTCTCGTATCCAAATGTTTTTCACTGCTTTTAATCAAACTCAGAATCAGAAGGTCAAACAATACACAGAAAACCTCATTGCAAACTTACAGAATTCAAATCAAAATTCTTGCTTATCCTGGGTTGGGCAGGGTTGTTTAAAGCACGATTAAACTAGGAGCTCCACTTTTAGGCCTGGCTAAAAAAAAAAGCAAAACTGACAGTAAATTGTTTCGCGATTTGTTCGGTGAAATTCTGCAAAATTTGGCAGAATGGTAGTAACTTTAGTATACTTTTCTTTAGTCGGAGCTCGTTTTTCGAGGAAATCTACAAGACCAGTTTTTTAACAGCAGTGGAAAAAAATACCTATACAAACCCTACTTTCTTCGTGTTTATTGTTTTTGATGTGCTGTAAAGATTTCAGCGGAGGGAATTAATTCAAGAGAATCACAAAGGAAGCTATGAAAACAGCAAAAACACATTTATATTTCGGACTAAAGCCCAAAATTTTAACAGAGACGATAGTAAAACACTATTTGACCATTGCTTATTACATTTGATAAGTTTGAGGGGACTGGATGTAAAAACGAATCCAAAAACAGCATTCAGAACGTAACACTTGCGCGGGTTACCATAAATGATTACCCTATGGAGCCACCTCAATAAAGCATGGATAATAGAAGAGACTGGATAGGAAACTTGCTGACGCCACCGTCGCAACCTGGTGGAATTTGTGACGTCACAAACATTTTATTTTTGTTTCGGTGAAAAAACGTTCTCTGGTTCAAAAAGATTAAAAACTAAGTTTCTCTCAGTCTAAGGCCTTTAACGTATGAAAATTGTAGCGCGCGAACGGATATATAATTGAAGAGGTTGCGAAAATTTCTTAAAAATAAAATACAAAAAAAGAGTGAGAAAATGTAAATGAGTTATACTTAGAATAAGATGCAGAACTGGCAGGTAACGGTTTGGAGTTATTATCCGCGTCGACGATTTTAGCTGTGCAGTTAGACCATAGTTGATCCCAGTTTTATTTTGGCTTGATATTTACAAAAGCCGATAAGTTCATTGGAATTAAGGACTTCTGCTTGTTGATTACGGACAGCAAATCGTGGAAGGGATTTCTTAAAGACATTAAGGTTTTTTTAGCATTGGCTGGACCGTACACATTCACGATCATAATACTCGTCAAATCCGGCTCATCTTCGGTGTAAGAACCTGCAACACTCACCAATGACGGAAAACAAAGAAAACAAAGAAGTCAAGATAAAAGACCCTTACCCAACCCTTACCCAACCCTTACCCAACCCTTACCCATCCCTTACCCAACCCTTACCCAACCCTTACCCTAACAATAGCTAGGGTTTTTACAAGGTAGCGTTTTTTTTTTGTTTTCTTGTTCACAGAAGACACCGAGTGTTGGGAACCAGTCACCAGTGTCACTTCCTCAAGCTGACCTTTCAACTTTTCGTTTCGACGATCTTTTATAATGCTCAACCCATTCAGTGAAATGCAGGGCAAAGACAGCCCTCATTTCTATATTTACAACAAAACTGTCACTACAGTTCCATCCTCTGTGATCCAGGGATGATTAGTCATTGTGCGAAGAGTAAAAATAGTGCCTCAAAAAGTTGCATAAAAGTTTATTAGGCTTGATCATGCACATATCTTTGTTAATGTTCATGTCTCCCAACCTCCCAGAATAATCAAGGTCGAAGTAGGGGTTATCAGCCGAAGGCTTACCGAGAGTGGCATGTTTGTTCTTCACTGACGGCAAGCAAAACAAAGCGAGCGGACTTACTTGACATGATTACCCTTAGAAATCATGCACCGCGGTCATACACGACCTTGAGTGACAAGTTTACCGTTTTATGTCAAGTGATCCCTCGGTTAAAACCTCCATTTGCATTTGCAAAATTTGAAAGTCAGAAAGCTGAACATTTAATGGCTCCGGGACGCTCTATCAGACTCCAAGGTCGTGAAATTTGACGCCATCGAGGTCTTAACACCCAAGCAGCAAACATTTATCTTGGAGACGGAGTACACCTTAACAGGCGGGGACACAACTGTAGCAAAAAAAAAGGACCGAAAAGGAATTCTACTAAATCAATTAGATTATTCGCTCTCGATTTCTATGTGGTGATGGTGGATTGGGCCGAAAGCCGAATCAACTATCACCTCATAGAAATCGAGAGCGAATAATCTAATTGTTAAATAGTGTGCGAGTAACTAGCCAATCAGATTGTAGCATTTACATTAGTATACTAGTAGAATTGTACTAAAGATAGATAGATATAACTTTGATAACTATGTGCTATGTGAGGCGGGAAGTCTATATGTAGGTGAATGTTTTAAATGTAACGTCAGTTCAACGGAGGATGTGCTATAAAGCAACAGTCGAATCGTGAAAATGCATAATAAAGGTCATAACATATAAATTATGTTTAATATGTAAGCTGTTTCGTGGCTTAACATTTCATTTATTGGGTTTTTAATACTTTTTTGCGGGCTTAAACAATAGTTATAATTCAGCTGAGTTTCGTTCATTTCTTCCACACGTCTTAGAAGAGGACCCCAGGTGATAAGTAGGATAATTTTTGAAAAGGTCTTTCATCTCTGCCTACATTGTTTAGTGCTCCAGTCACGCATGTATAGGCTAAAATCTTTCGGCGTCATCTAATATGACTCCTATCCTTAATTAAAGTTTATAATTAATCAAAAGATTCTAAATATTGATCTTACTTAGATAGGGAAATGAACTGAATCATATTCATCCATATCACTGTCATACACATCCTCTACGTCGGTGTCTAAAGCCTCCAGCTCTTCACTTGAGAAAAACTTTTCTAAAAGTTTACGGAGCGGAATCATACAGATGATAAAGAACGGAAAAGCTGGAGCGAGAAAGGTATGTTTCATGGCAATAAGCACACATACACAGCATACTTGAACAATAGTAAACAGATGCATTTTGCTCGTTTTAACATTCATAACAAATCTTTCATCTGGATGGTAAGCAGAAGGAACGAAAAGAAGCTTTACTCGTTCAACCAGCTGTATGTGTGACAATGATGACACTCCAAGGAAAAGAAACACGCCAAACAGTACAGCAATGGGTATGTGACGCATAACTGGTGATAGAAAAACCGTGAAGCCGATCAGAAGGTGAATCACAATGTTGGTGAGCCGTTGTTCTCTTACTCCAATCAGGTGAGGATGTTCCCCAGGTGCGTGGTTTGTACTTACCACTGTCAAGGCATGGAAGTTAGATAGAGTGTGAACAGGAGTAGCACACATCCAGGGCAGACCCAGGATTGAGCACAGGCCTACCAACAGTCCCAAAACAAAGAGATCCAAGTTGTAGCCCACGCCTTTTTTTAATTTATGATCTTTTTTGTCCAGAATAATTCCAGTGAATTCAATCTCCATGAAAATTAAGATGCTTACAAGAATTGCTGGAACAAGAGCTGCAAAGATGGCACCAACAGACATGGGTTGTACAACTCCCATCGGATTGATAAGCCAGCTTTCTCTGTTGGGTGAGGTTACGGATAGGCCATCAGGAACTGACAACTTCTGCTTGTACACGCCCTCTGTCAAAAAATCAACTGCCATCATGGTAGCAATGGCAATAGACACCCCAAAATCACTAACAATACGTCGAGCCCTCGGTCCAAAAAAATGACTGTGACGCAACTTTCTCAAAGAATGAGCGACAAAAAATGTTCCAATCATTAAGACAGTGGAAAGGAGGGCTGTGTTGGCTGTTGAGGGCCTATTAGTGTAATTTACCACTCCATTATCGGTGGAGTTCGAGTAAATCAACGTACTTTTTGCAGCACCTGTACTTAAGGGGTACAATCTGAAAACATTTTCCACGTAGTGAAATGAGTCATATAGAAAAACAATGGATATCATTAGGGCAAATATTTCTTCTGTAAAACGCGTAAAGTATTTGATCAGAAAGCATCCCTCAAGTGCAACGATAATAAAGCATATAACCATGACCCATATTCCGACCCATGCTCTCCAAGGAAGAAATTCAATTCCGAAATTCTCGCTTAGTTCAAATGTACTCCTCTCAAACACAAGTAATGGACCGGTGGCACCTATTATGATGAGTGGTTGCCCTGCAAACAACGAAAACAGAATTCCAGATAATGTTGTTGCCAAAATCATTTCTGAAACTCCCATCCATGCGTTGGTTTTCTCACTCAGCAAACCTCCGAAAGTGATGGCTGGAGCGAGACAAGCGAAGTATATAAAGATTATTGTTGGTAAACAATGGACATCTAAGGCATCTTTAAAATCGCTAAGGTAGAGAGGGAACCTCCTCTTGATATCACGTACAAGTCCACCACAAAACATGCCTGTTCTTGAAAGGGGATCATCAAAGATTTCGTTTTCCTGAATCACCTCATGAAATGTTTCTTTTTGTACACCTCTACTCCTGAGTCCACCTCTTTTTCTTTTAGCCGATAATTCTTTTGCCTGATTGGCCAGGATTGGCACTGTTTGATTCAGCAGATTTCGATCCCATTCTCCAGGAGGGATAATGAGACTGTCACTCATAAAGCTGGCAACAGCTTCCATTAAGTCCTGTCGATTCTGCAACAAACAGGATTAAAACACTTATTCAATACTGAATACTGAAATAGGAAAGCAGAAATTTCGATTTGAAACGTTTTAAAGACCACATCTGGGGGACCTCAAAAGAAAACTTCACATTTTAAATCTTCTCGAAACACTTGTCAGTCGTATAGCAAGAATACAGTTATTTAAAATAACGTTAAGAAAAAAACATCAGACTGAATTGTACATCGCACAGATGAATGGTACCCGGCAAAGAGTTTTATAAAGGAAGTGGAAGTTCATGTCTGTGACATCTTGATTGCGTAATTAGACGCGTATTAAGTGTACCCTGTCGCGGTATTCATAAGACTATATTAACAAACAATAGATTTAATGTATTGTGTGTGTGTTGTCTTTATGTGTGTGTTTTCCGAGAATTCCTGGAAAATACATTACTGTAAAAATGACGTAATAATTTACAATAAAGACAAGAAGAAAAGAAAGACTTTTCAAGAAATAAATCCTTTTGAGCATTTTTTTTACAAATTATTGCTTTATATGCGATACAAAAATACATTTACAGATAAAAGAGAAGATTGTACTACTGCTATTACTTCTTACTTATATTACTTCTAGATTCTACATGTAGATATCTCGCTATATTAAACAATAAAAAAAGGAATATATGGTATTACAGTTAATATGCAGTCTATGTAGCCGATATATGGCCTTCTACTAATCTAATGATTATGAAAAGAATGGTTTTTTTGCTATTTCTATTTTCCACCTTAGATTATTTTATATTCTCAAGACGATATTTGTACTCAACCTTCGGGACAAATTCTTTTAAGGAGACGGATTTCTCATTTAGCTTATTTGAATATAAGTAATGGCGCATAAAGAGTATAGTATAGTTAAATTTTCGGGTTATTTTCTTATCGTGACAGTTGCTAAAAACCCCATACAATATTTCTTCTGTTGTTGGGGACATCCAACACGCGTTGGTTGAGTTAAACCATTGGATAACATTACTTGTAAAAGTCCTGGTGAAAGTGCATTCAATAAATGTATGTTGAATGGAGTCATTTTGTCCACAGTACAGACCGAACTTGATTAGTTCTCTTTTGGTTACTATAATTCTATGTATAAACTTGAAGTGAAACTCTCTGAGTTTATTTTTTTACAAACATTTTTCAGTGACTTATAGATATTTGACCAGTCATCCTCATTTAATGAAAGACTCCTGCTCCATCTAGTAGGGCCAGAATGATTGCCCATGTGGGTTTTTGTTGTTGAGTAACTTGTAAAAATCTTTACATATAGCTTGACCTAGATGAATTTCAACATTATCATTGAGTTTAAATATTTCTTCACCGCTTGTGAAGAATAATTTGTTGAGAGTGACATTGTCATTTGCCTTAGTTTTTAAACTAGTTGGTATTTATCAGAATATATTCGTATTTATCAGAAAATTCCTTAAAAGTTTTAGAATTGAGAAGATCATTAATGAAAACAACTCCTCTCTTAAACCATTCATGCAAATATACTGGCCTCCCGCCAATTAATATGTCTTTATTGTTAAATAGAACTAAATCCTGTAACTGGTCATATCCATGAAGAGTTTTCAGTTCACTGAAAGACTCAAGGATAGTTTTATAAAAGACCGGTAATTTATCAAAGTGAATTGCATTGTAATTGCACCTAAGTAGAAAATTAAATCCTCCCATTTTTCTGAAGTAGTGATCTGGAACCGTACACCAATTTTTCTTGCCTGCAGACCGGACAGTAACCTAGGGATCCAAGCAAGTTTGAGTGATTTAAACATTAGACTCATGTCGGTCATACATAATCCTCCTTTACTTGTGTCTTGGTATAGACCCGATCTTTTTATTTTGTCTTTCTTGTTTCTCCAAAGAAATTTAAAGCACTTGGTTTTAACCGAGTCTTCGATTCCTGCGGGGACGGAGAGATTTGATGCAGAATAAATTAGCTGAGATAACCCGAGCGTTTTGATTATGTGACGAGGAAAAAACGGAACTCTTAATTTACCGTAAGCATGAGAAGAATCGTACTTAAATATTATGACTATGTTATCTATCTATATCTCACCATTGTGCGTTCATCGTTGCCTCTAGCCTCTAGTGAGAATCGCTTCTTTTAGTCGTTTTATGACAATTCCATTCGAGGCATAATTTCGTAGTTGCATTATCAGTTTTAGCTTTGAATATTCGCTCAAACCCAGGATGGTACTTTCCGCTTTATTGTAAGCTATTTTTGGGAATCGCTTTCTTTTGATGAAATTTTACTTATTGCAATCACAGTGGTCGTATTTAGCATGTTAGTTATTTTAAGACACTTTGAAAAGCCAACAGGAGTTAATAAGCCGAAAACTATCTATTACCGAACTCAAATATTGTACTTGTCGTTCTTACAATACAGTAACGCGTGCCTTACAATAATAGATTGCGCTTTTATTTCCAAAAGGATCGTGTTGTTAACTTTTCGTACAAACCGCTGTTTTGGTTGATTTACCGATGCTTAATTGGTTTTCAAAAGTAAAAGAGTTCCGCAGTTGCTGTGTTTCCAAAAGTGTTACATTTTGTTATTAGTTCATTTAGTTTCTCGATTACTTTGTTACATAAGTTCCGCGCCGAACTCACGTCCGCTGTTTACTTCAATAGGAGTAATTAACAACCTGTTGGTTGCTGACTCATCGCGTTTCAAGTATGAATGCAGCTGCTGACACGTATAGTTCTGTAATTAATGTTTAGTCACTTAATTTGTAGAAAGTATGATCGAGCGGCAGAAAACCGTTAGTCAACACTTCAGAATTTATATTACCCAATGATTCACTAGTTTAATTGCGTTCGGTACTTTTTAATTTAGTGTAATTTTAGTTGTAACTTTCTCCGCCAAGGAAAGAACACTTTTAACAATGGACTCGGAAAGTTAAGTTGAATTTTTATTAGGTTGCGCTATCCTCAAAGTTTGTCATGATTACTTTTCACACGCTAGTGTTAGCGCACCTATTATATTCGGTTAACAATAGACGCTTATACAGATCGTATATAAGCAATCGCAAATGTTGTGTTTGAGAGAGGCCTAGGAGGGTGGATTGTGTTTCTTGAATTACGTTTCTTCGATTACGTTGTTGGAGTTACAAACTAAGTTGGAATAAACTGCTGTTGGAACCAAGCTGACTTGTGGCTGTTGCTGTCCGTCCAGTTCGTTGTTAGATCCCGGTACCCAAGAGTGTAACGGCTCTTCCTTGCAAGCGAGTGCCCCGTCTAAGTCTAATTTCCCCCGAAAGTATCGCTGCACTTGTCACGTCATCTCGCATTCAGTGATTAACCGTTCCCCGTACGCTCACACAAGAAAAACCTACCGTTACAGTAGCCACACGGAAAAACCCACCGTTACAATTATCAGAACTTTTCTAAAAAGGGTCAGATCTCGAGAACCGCACATATCAAGTTTTGTTTGTAATACTTTCATCTTTTGATTAAAATTAAGCTCGTCATTTCCTTTGTCGTCGTACGAGAAATGAACGCCGAGTATCCTGAGGGGACTGCGTGACCACTTCATTCCAAAAGGGTTACTCCTACTCTTTGCCCATTTCCCAAGCCACATTGCTTTTGTTTTCCCCATTTAAACATAAACCTGCTATTTTTCCAAACTCATCTACTATTTCTAAGCCACAGAGGCTAAGTCAGCGGTGAATAGGTTGGTGTCGTCCGCAAAAAGCGACAGTTTGACATCATTTCCGAACAGCTTAATTCCTTTGAATTCTGGCTCTTGTCGAATTTTATGCGCCAAGATTTCTGCTGAGAGAATAAAGAGATAAGGGGACAAGGGACAACCCTGTCTCACGCCTTTTGATGGTTTAAACCAATCAGTTGCAAAGCCGTTGTTAAAGTGCCTATAACCCCTGGCTAATATACTTCTTTCTCAAAAGTAGATATATAAAATAAACAAATCCAAGCAGCGAAATGGGATTTGGAGGTAATCCCGATTTTTA
>OMLO01004541.1_pt1 | contig 11610 bp, 5 predicted proteins | sample 1674811 | NCBI WGS metagenome assembly OMLO01 (sample SAMN06265003, study PRJEB25207) | coral metagenome | isolation source: Coral host | place: Mexico:La Bocana,Puerto Morelos, Mexico | collected 2008-11-13 | reverse complement strand
TTAAAAGTTATCTCTCGTTGTGGCTTTTTTCGTAACACGTATCGCGGATCACCTCGGATCGATGCTGGGCCGGTGGGATAATTAACTTAGAATACTATTAAATAAAGTATGTGTGTATTATAGAAAATAATTGCATTTCTAAGAGTCCTGCAGAGGTCGCCACACACATACATACTCAATGTTTAGAAAGCAGTTTTAATGAAAAGGCTTTGGAAAGAATATTATATTATATTTCAATTTTCGCCAGTAGTCACAACATAAGTTTCTTTTGTTTCCTACGTTTTTGAATTTCTACAACTTCCAGAAAAAATAGAGAGAATTATCTTTTATTTAATCCCAGTCCCTGAATTTAGAACCGTGGTGGAGAGTAGCACTTTGAAAGTAAATCCTATAAATTATAAAGCAATTTTAATTGTTTTAGGGATTCCCTTCGCATGCAGGCTTTAACTTCTACTGTTTTGATAATCAAAGTGTAGGTTCATCAGTTGTCCGACTTTGAGACTTTTTTTGTTGGAGCCGATGAATGTTTCTTCCTTACTTAAGCTGTCACAGGCATTTCAAATGCGGCTTCAACGCAGCTTGTACTGTCAAGGCATGTGAAAGGTTTCGTGCGTAATAATCTATTGAGCACGCATTACTGAGAAATTGTTATTGAGCAAATTAAAAGAAGAGTCGAGACGCAAACAATTGCAAAATCCGAGGAATCAGTCATAAAGTATTATTCTATTTTGATTTATTTCTTACTACATACAAGGACCGTGAGATTAATAGAAAACGTACCCAATGGCTTCTGTATAATTCTTTTCATCTGTGCAGTCCCTGCAGTGTTGTTCATTTACCAATTTAACAGCAGGGCTAGTCGTTTCAGTTTCCGATATACAACATATTTTCAAGTTTCCCGATCCGGAAGAGTCTTATTTAAAGCTTTTGCTAAATCAATATGTGCTCTTGTTTAGCTTGTTTAATCCATCAAATTAAGAGCTGTCTGTTGTGACTTTCTCGGAGGCTGACAAAATTAAAAGCCAGGGTTTTGTCGCGAACTCACGGCAGCTGCACTAAGAGAATTATTGATTTTTTTTTATTTAAGAAAACGCATATTCACTTCATTCAGGACAAACTGCTGCGTTCTTTTCATTGCTCTAAATTGATTGCAAACGTACAATTTCTCGCTAGGAAGATGAAATATGGATATATCAGTTGATGTCAGTCACTGTATGAACGGTTACGTCGTCAGCTTGCTGTATTATAACCACAGGCTGTGAATGAGGAGGAGCCGGGAAATCCAATATGTTCACTGATCAGATTGTGAACAATAACTGTGGTGTATGTCATCTGCATTAATAGAATCGGAGTCTGAAGTGAAACCTCATAATTATCCAGAAATTAAGAAGGCTGTTAAAACCGTTCCTATTCCACAGTGAGCAGAAAAAAAAAACACACACAGAGGTTAAGAGGTATTTTTTAGAGCTAGAAGCCTTCAATTGGCGGTAAGTTTGCCAAATCAGTGGTATCAGCTTGCATAGTTGCCAAGTACGGACCAGGGTCAACAGTTATCGGATGAAATTGTGCTTTGAATACGTTACCCAATTCCGCTGATCGAAAGTGTTATATAATTTTAATGCACGAATTTTCTCGATCTAAAATCTAGATCTAGAAAGTTGATCTAGATCAGAATCTAGATCCAGAAAGCACCGGGATTTACTCTGAAACTGTTAGGCATGTGATTTTGGTAGCAAGTTTTGATTAATCAGCCTTTTAAACTCTTCTTCTGGCTAGCTTTTGCTTTGCAGCCTTATCGAAGGTGCAGAAACCTTTTTCACTTGAATATTGGCACGATATAGGGATTATTTTGTTCTTTTCTTGGTGTTTGGCATTTGTAAATTAAACTAGAGCCAACGGTATAACTCTGCGACTTCGATAAGCTACTCATACTAAAAACCGGCCCGGTGAACTCTTTTTCGGGCCAGTTCGTATCTTGTTTTGACCGGTATACCATTCATGTTCTATTTGCAACAAGAACCTAATAATTATTGTTAGGGATAGCTTCAGTTGCTTGTCTAGAATTTTGAGCTCCAGCTGTTTTTCTTGTTAATTTCGTGTTGATCATATCCTGTGTAGTCTCGTTTCATGACCCCTATTGTGTTGAAATGTTCAGTTGGTATTGGTGGTCAGGCCACCCTGATGATTCAAGCACGAAATTTATTACCCACTGACGGTTATCGTTGTCAAAATAAACACCTAACATTGACACCCGTTTTTTTTTCATTGTGTGAAATGTAAATACCTTGCAATAAAACTTCTTTTAGTCTCAGAAAGAACTTTTCTTGGCTGAAATTGACATAAAATGAAGCCAACGATAATTAATTCTATTTTAACTATACGTGGAATTCCAAATGGATGTTATAAATTGTCTTTAGAAAGACACTGTGCGGCCGTATTTGAATATACGCTAGACAAAATAAACTTTCACTGCAAGGGAAGCTCTAAGCCGACATATTCGTGTATAAAGAGTTTTTACATTGTAAGATAATTTTTTCTTATATACGCTTCATTTTCATCAAATTCTTCAAGTGTACGCTACCATTTCACTTGCTTTATGCACAATGCGAAATTTTGCAGCTTACGAACTTATTCCTGCGACAAAACATTGCACCACCTGCCTCTGTTTTTTTGAGGGAGAAGGTTAAACAATGCTAAATACCTGGGAAGATAATTTAATCAAGGTCATGGCCATAGTAATTTTCTCTTGGCTATATGGCCCTGACAGGAAATAAAATCAAACATAACCCATATTACCGGGAGGCATTAAAACCATGGATGCAAAATTAACTGAGAATTGAATAGTTCCTACAGCCGGTACACTAACGTAATTTTTGCGGACTTAACCAGAGGTCCAAGATTCTCAGTCGGTTAGGCCATAGGATTAATGCCATACAGCCTATCCATGAGCGTTTGATCACAGTGATGATTTGACATATATTGAATTGAATGATTTCAATGAATGCATGCCAGGAAAAACGAAACTATCAGCTCAGTGCCGCGGACAATGCTGCGTGTACCATACCCATTCCCAACTGAGAGTTCAGTTGGAGATTGAGAAGATCGTTACCAAGGTTCCCTGACTGTCTTAGCTATTTGACTGGCGGATATCTGGCCATTCTCTAAAATCTTGGATTGAATCGTCAAAAATGCCCCAAATAATCCAAATGGAACTAGAAAATTTCTAGAGTCACGAAGGAAAAATTCTTAAATTCATTCTCCGAACATCGTTCGGATGGTTTAACGAAGTCGACCCCGAAGGTTTTCGGTTTCAGTCCCAGCCTCGCACGAACCGACTGTAGATTCAAGTAAAGCCGGGTCAAAATACCGCCTGCCACGCAGAGACACGTTTATCACAGGTAAGAAGAGCTTCCATTTATTACTAACTTGTTTTGCGGCTTGCAAAGCACACGGCTAATACTTCAACCGTACGAGCCTCATCTAGTTCAATAACATCCTTGTGAAAACCTTGAGCTAGCGTTCGATGTATTCATGTTTCAATGATGTCTCCGAGGCTTTCAGGGCAAAATTATTAATTTGTCAAGTTTCATTTGTCTTTCAATTCCCAAAAGATACTTGGATAGAAATAGAATACTACCAAATATCGAAGTCTGCCTACGTGCCCTGTTGGAATATTAATATATCTAAACAATAGATTGAGTGCAAGAAGGTTCTTTGGTTTGGAGGCGGAAATAAGGCAACAAGGCAATGTGCCAATAATCCGTAAGCGAACTCGAAATCATTATGAAGATGCTCTTTTTGCGTTACAATGACACATTTTGTTTTAAAAGGTTCATTGACGATCGAAGTGCAACTGTTCACAAAACATTATCCCACTTATTCAAAAGCATTGTTTTAAATTCTAGCTATGGCAAGACTATGGTAATAATTACAGTTATGGTTCATTTCACTCCAAAATGTTTGGAGTGAAATTGTAAATTATTTTTCCAAGGAAAATGTACAGACATTTTCCTGTAATTCGCGGAAGAAGTTTATCGCAATTGGTATCCAGTTCATAATTTCAAAGTCGTTATTTCATGTTTATGATATTTTTTCATTGCTGGTCTCTATATACTATGTTTGTCTTCCAGTTTTCTTTATGGGAGTTATTCGATATCATAGATATCATGATACACAATTTAATATGACCCCCGAGTCTTTCAAATCATAATATCGATACTAAGAGAGAGCGGCCCGGTCTTAGTGCTTGAAGCTCCCCCAAAATCAGTATACACCTATAGCCCAGAGCCCATTAATTACCCTATATTGGTTTATTGACGCTGAAAAACTCGATTGCGAAATCCAAAAAGCAAAAATTAATCAAAATTAGTGAGATCAACTAGAAAATAAATCAAACGCCTGGAAATGTTTACAGGGAATTCATACGAGAAGACGTCTGCTACAGCTGATAAAAATAACAACCCCCGTGATGAGCCAGAGGGCATTATGTATTTGACACCCACAAATGAATATAACATCAATTTCTGATTCCTATTTTGTATTTCAATTCTGCTAATAGTTAAAATCATTTTACCCAGAGAATGTCGTGGCAACATTAAAGTAGCGATCTTCTACCATTACATTAATTATAGTGGAGATGACTTAAGTTCACGCTAACCTTTTTTGCGAGGATGGGAATAAGTAATTAATCGTATGGTGATCTAGCTGTTATATGCTTTAAGTTCAATCTCCGTTATAGACAGTGTTGGAAGGAGACGAACAATGTTAAGTTTACAAACCTAGTGCCATCTGATGAGTAGAAAATAAACATGACGAGACCGGGAATTGTCACCATTGTTGAAATATTACAAAGGGGAAAGGTTTTCAATATTTCGTCTCTGTTTCATTTCAGTTCATTTAATTAAAATCCAAATAAATCGCGTGGCGTAGATTGATATACCACTGCCTATCATAATCTTGACAATGTTAAGCTAAAACACATAACCCTGTAAGGCAAACAACGAAAATAATATGGGTTGAATTTCCTCTTAGCGTGGGATTTATATGATATCCCTTGCTGCGGAAACAAGTGCCTCCGCCTTGGCATGCACGTTTCGTTCCTTTCCACTGAAATTTCCCAACAGAATCATTTAATTATTATTAACATTCGAGCCAACTTCCCACGGCCATACGAGTTTCCAGGTAAGAGGTTAATAAATAATCTGCATATACCGCGAATAGAAATTCAATCTATGACCAGCTGGTCTGCGTTTTACAAAAGATGGATTTCTCCACAATAAAGTATAACTCATATTGCACGTTTCATTCGTAGAATATTTCAGAAATATGAGTAACACAAATTAGCGTGAAAACTCTCTCTCTCAGATTTCGAATTCTGTCTTATTTCGAACGATGTGGGATGTAACACTCTTTTACTGTTCTAAAATTTGGCTCCACAATCAAGCTTGAAACTGAAAGGTAGTCTATCTAGAGTACTATTTGACAGCTTAGAAATTATCATATATCGTCTTTTAAGAGTTCGAAACGTTTTCATCTTTCTTCGCCATTGTTTGCATAAGATACCCACATTTCATGTATTGACAGAAAACTCGATGATTGTTTTCACGCAAGGACGGGTCCGACGACAGATGTTAAATTCAGTATTTCTCGCTACGCAAGGAACATGATCTGATTAATTAAAATAACTCAAGGAGTTTTGCCGCAAGATGTTATGAAAACACGATAATTTTTTTTGGCGGTGTTGGCAAAAAGAAGCCTTATTTTAACTGAGACATTTTTGAAAACTGTGGGTCATTAAGCGGCCTGACATATGGTTAAAGGAGTGTTAACTTTCATATTTCAAAAGGTTTAAGTACTGAACAGATGGCATTGGGATATTCGAGAAGATGTAGATCTGAGATCTGAAGTGGGTACTGCCACTTTTGATTGGCTTGGACGCATGCGCAGCCAGATCGAACAAACTAGACCTCGGTGATGCTTCTGATATATGCCGTTTAGTTCATTCGCCTGAACGCTTGTTTTATTCATTACTTGGTTATATATGTTCGATCATTCACATAAATCATTAAAGATAAAATTAGCGAGAAAATTTTAACATGGCGTGTCCTTATAAGGTGATGAAACATAACGATATATAATACACATGTGTATTTACCATTATCAATCTGTCTAAACGTGGCGACATGGAAATTTTGGGTTTAACTGTTTTCGTTAATTTTTATCCTAAAATGTGTTTCTAAATTTAAATATACATAAATATTAGGCAAAGACAAAACAAACACATCACAGTCTCACCCTACTTACTCGCGTGTAGTTAGTAATACGTTAGTAATTCCGGTCCCTGGGAGAAATAGATCATTAGTTTTACCAGGTTAAATGAAGTTTGACCTGTAAACTTATTAAAGGCTTTTGCTGGGATTAATCTATCTGTCACAAAACAGGAAAGTAATATTTTGTTATCAGAAACTCATATATAGCCTACAGGTATTGCCAACTGAATTCATGAGCACGTCAACAGGAATTAAAATGTCGTCGAAAGAAAATTGGCAAAATTGAGAGGAGCATTTGTGTACCGTACAAATAAGCCTGACCAAAAATACAAACACTATGGTTTTACCACGTATGTAACCATGATAACAGTAAGAATGCAGAACCTCTGCTCAGCTGAGGATCTGCATTAACAGTCGACCACCAAAGATAACTTGCAGCTTTTTTATACGATTTGTGTTTTCTTAAATAACTTAAAACCAAAACTATTTAACCTTTATAAAAAATGCAAGAATTGCGGAATAATCTTGCAATGTTGTATAAAATTTGAAATAAAGCAGGGCGACTGTTGAGTTTTGTAGAAGTATGATTTCCCAAATTTTAAGATGCCTTTTTCTTTACTAATAAGTTGAAACTAAATTGGTAGTTCACGATTTTGATTTTTTTAAAGAAAATTCATTACCTACCCGGTATTAATCCGCTGGTTTATCCTAAAGATAGTGTGCATGGGTGATAATCCCTCAACGTGACAGGAATTCGCGAGCGATCACAACTTGCAAAGTGTAGCAGAAGTTGTTATAATAATTTCCAAAGACATTGCGTGGAACATTAAAACATTTTAACTTAAGAGTTAAGACTGTAATACATCAAAATTAGTTGTCTTGACTAGATTTTGACAAACGGAAAGCTTAGTGATTGTTTCTGCAGCATCCTTTAAATCAAATTATCTTCATGAATGTAAAGCTCTTTTTCGGCTCGTCTTCTCAATTGCCTTTTTTAATGTTAAATCCTCCGCGCTTAATTTATTTTGACAGGAGAGAACAATTTAGTTAATTTTGATCCTAAAGGATTCCCTCCTCTCAACAAAATAATAATTCTGTCAAAGTCATTCCTTTCTTCCTTTCTCTGATAAACAAGATTTCATTTTATATTAATTTTGCCATTTTTTTGACGCAGCCTTCTTATTCCATGAGAAACTTTGAGAAGCACACCGTGCATGGCAGCTTAATGACGGAAACTAGCGTAATTTTGTTTTTAGAACTCGAAACAGCACTTTATGTTTCCAAAAGTTCTTTCCCTTGCGATTAAGGTTAATAAATTATTCAAACGCCTTCACAAAGTGAATTACACCTGACCAACAATTAAATGAAGATCGTTTTGTCCCGATTTACATAAAGACGTGATGTCAGTGGGAGGCGGCGGTGTATCATAGAGGTTATAACAGGAGAGAAAGACAACAGTCTGTAGAACAGCTTCTTTATCTTAACAAGATACTTTTTTCTCCACAATAGCAGCAGTATCTAAGGTGAGATTGGCTAGAAATTGTAATCTTAGGGCATCTATGTAGTAATGTCATACATACTGAAATTACATTGTATTTTATATGATGCTTAGCTAGCGAGCGCTTACCTATAGATTTCGCAAAAGATTTTGCTCTCCTAATGTTAGCTTTACGAACTGCCAAAATACACAATAATATAAGACCAGGATACGTTTTGAGCCAAAAGTGCACAACATTTTCCCTGTTGAAACTGATGTTGTATGGTGTTACTAATGACTTTTCTAAAGATAAGGAAACCGAAGAAAAGTTAAAGACTACGATGGTGAATTTAACTACGTGATGAAAATTAGAAATAATGACTGATAACATTTTTTTAACATTTATACGCATCGAACCTTTTAGGAAAAGAAAGCGCAATACTGCTGGTTCTATTTGTCAGCATTTTTGTTGGTTTCGTAATTGATGCCGAGAGCAAGTCGCGGCAGATGTTCGAATACAGCAGACTGTTGACAAGGGAGTCACGGAGTTTACACTTCCCCTCTATCAATAGACATTTGCTCTTCAGGATGAAAATCCGACCTCACTTTGTGAGAATTAAGTCTAACGAGGTCGGCAACGCTTTGAAATTCTAAATAGTCCGTGTGTCTCGCAACGTTTTGTCGTTATACATTTGTCTCCTAAACGTCTCGCGGATCCTAGCATTTTATTTTATTTTATGTCTGAGAAGGAGGTTTCTTGATTAGTAATGGCCTCTTATACAGTGTCATGTTTGAAAGCAAGACAAGTAAACAGGTAAATGGAACTATTATTTTGTTCTAAAGCTCTCACTGATTGAACCAAAAGAATTCATAATTGATTTTATTTGAAGCGAACATGTATTCTTTTTCATCGATCGGTTTTATTATGCTAATATCATTATGGCCGCAACACAATTTTGGCAGGCAACAGGCATACAAATTTCGATTGTGTAACACCGAAAGCATAGGTTGAAATACGTGCAAATGCATGAAAACTAAAATATTAAAGATGTCACTAAAAATAAATGTTTTTTTTTTGTTCTGTGTGGACGAACAGTTTTGCAAATGTTGTTTAAATCGACGCTAAGGCAATTAATGCGCATTTATTTTAATATAAGTGTGCTTATAACTTTTGTGATGCGAACTTTATTAGCACGCACAAAAATACGAAGTACAGCTCTAGCTTTAGGTAATATTATCTAGATTATATGAAGAAGACTTCGAGGAAAGAGCGTCCGTTGGCTTAAACCGTGCGGAACTCACTTATGATTTGGTCTATGCCTGACATACTAGTCAAAAGGAACAAAACGGCAGCCTTTGTTGAGATTCTTTTCAAAATAAGCTAACTCAACAAAGGTGTTAATGAACAAAAGATAAACTTATAGTTCCCAAGTGGTTCTTGGTTGAAATTAAAACCACAGTGTTGATGATAAACATATTGAACTCAACTGTTAACTGAGTAGTTGGGGCCACTGGAGAGCAAGTTACTAACATACCTTGCAAGTCAGGGCAAGCAAATTTAATGTGATTTTATTCACACGTGGGTAGCATATTGTGAAACGTCAAGTCACGCCTGTAATTTATCAGTGACTGTATGAGTGGCCGTTTTTGCTTTGTTTTTGTACATTTCAAAGCATATCCAATGTGATTCTTTCCAATGTGATTGTTTGTATGCACATGGCACCTTTTAGAATGATCCTTTTAAGACCCTTAGATATATTTCAAAACAAAGAATGGTGTGACGTCACACTGCTTATCTTAAACGATAAAAGAGCTATTTCCTATTTTTGAACAGAAAATAGTGTTATCGTAAACAACAAAAGCTGTGTACATCCGAAATATTATGTCCATAAAATACCACTTCCACATATCCTTACCTCCTGAAATTAGGGACGTATTTGACTTATGCAAATTTTTTGGGCTTCTACCTTGGTCTTCAAAATTCTGAATGGCTCAAAATAGAATTATTTCCACATTTCACCTTGTACTAATCATAAATTTGATTGCTTATTCTTTCAATTAAGGATTATATTTTCTCGATTCTGATGATGTTACATGATATTTCTAACTATATGCAGGAAGAGACAGCAGTGTTTGGTCTATGGATGAGGCGATCATAATCACATTTATCATATCACTAGCTGCAGCGTAACAACTTTGGCCATCAACATCGCTCGTAATGAACAATACAACCCACATACCAAACCTGGCTACTAAGCCGACAAGTGAAGCTGAATCTAACGATACCAAATGGCTGGACATTCTACAGTTCACACTGTTTGCGGTAATATTTACCTTGAGTGCTGCAGGGAATACGTTAGTTTGCTTGGTGGTGGCTCGTAACCGACGCATGCGTACAACACGTAATTATTTGCTTGTCAATCTCGCGGTCTCGGACCTGACAGTTGCCTTGTTATGCATACCGTTTGATATGGTACTAAAAATTGTTGCCCCTGAATGGCCGCTTGGTTCCGCCATGTGTAAGTTACTGTGGCCTTCTATGACGCTTGTTACCAATTCGTCTTCAGCTACACTTGCAGTCATAAGTTATGACAGGTAGGAATTGTTATATAATGTGTGACAACTAATTTTTAGTTGTCACAATACCTCGATAAAACATAGTTAAACACTTCCTTCACTTCCCATAGGCAGCAATATTTTTGACAGGCGCCAAATACGACTACCTCTAATGAAAGTGAGTTTTTGACCATACGCCGAATATATAGAAAGTATGCCTTGTCTTGCTTGTTCCCACGGCTTACCAATGAAATTTAAAACTAGAGGCTTAAGGTCCAAGACGTCGCAAATGTTTATGCTGACCAGAAGGATTAAAGAAGGATCCTGGAAATTCAATGTACAATTTACAAAACAAGATGGGATTAAAGATAGACCCGTTTTGAGCTGATAGGGCGATTATGAAAGCCATTCGAAACCAAAATCAAGCCACATAGTTGTTGCAGCATACCGAGCGAACTGACCTGAATAGAACAAGCTAATTTTTAATAACCTGCAGTTAGGCTAAGTATTGCAGTTGTCTTTAAAGCCTTAAATTTCTAACAGGTTCTTATTTTGTAGAATCAACATAAAGTCTATTTAAATCACTTATGAAATGAAAAAATAATTATTATGTTCCGAATTAGTTTGGCTTTGTTTCATTGATATTTTAAGCACTAAGAAATACAGTAACTGAAAAATGAAGTTTGTACTTGGTTATTCAGCCAGCAGTTAGGCCTGATTAATAATAATAATAATAATAATAATAATAATAATAATAATAATAATGGTTTAATGGTGACATTTCTACAGAGCAGCTCTATATTCATCATGAACTAACTAAAAGTTAAAGACACTATAAATACATCGGTATGATTTACAAGTAATGAACTATGTGAAAACACTTACAAATATCTAAAAAAATCAAAATCAATTGAAATCAATCTAATCTAAGCTCAGCCTTGGTTTTCAAAAACTTAAAAACTTTCCTCGCAAATGTTCAGTTTGGCATTAATCTCAAGTTTGATGCCATTTGGCAGACTGTTAAATAATTTAGAGGCTAAACCTTGAAATGTTCCTGTTTCAAGAGGCACAACCAGTTCAGTGCGGTGTAGCACACGAGCGTAGGTTCATAGTAGTTTGAACTCTTTGTAGGGTTAAATAACTTGGCCAGCAAGTATCATATATATATGTTATTTACCGGCTGGGAGGTCCGTATCGTGAAAAACTGTGACCGAGGTCTTGAAAATGCTGGGGGCAGCATTTTCAAGCCCGAGGTCACAGTTTTTCACGATACGGACCGACCCAAAGCCGGTAAATAACTTATTTATT
>OMLO01004540.1_pt1 | contig 11612 bp, 4 predicted proteins | sample 1674811 | NCBI WGS metagenome assembly OMLO01 (sample SAMN06265003, study PRJEB25207) | coral metagenome | isolation source: Coral host | place: Mexico:La Bocana,Puerto Morelos, Mexico | collected 2008-11-13 | reverse complement strand
ATATACCTGAAGCCTGAAAAAGGTACCCCTTTCGGGCGGAGCCTCCCCGTATAGGCCATTATAGGGAGTACCCCCCCACCCCCGGGCACGTACTTTATTCAACGCCAAGAGTGAACGCCGTGGCACGAATTTTGACAATTTTCCCGCCATTTCAAACCATAACGTCATTAAAGTCAAACTGAAATGTCCACATTAACCGGTCGATTGAAGAACAATTATTCCATTGGCACTTTCAAGAGGATTATTTTAAAGTCGCCGACAAATTAAGATTCTTGTATTCTCCGTGACAAGTAATTTTGCCCTCATGTAGTAATTCTTTATAACCCCCCAAGTGCGTGCGGTCAAACCCAACGTCGCTTGGTTACTAACAAAGTCGGCGAATTTCAAATGTCAGCGTGTGTCGCGACATTGAGAAAAAAAGGTGCAATTGTGATGCGTTGTTTGTTAGCCACGAGTCCACGTACGATACTTATCGCATGGCTAACCGGGTGTTATGTATTGTCCACAAAATTAATAAATCACTGGAAGACAAAATAACGAGTAAATTAACCAGTGTGCGATAGCTTGGAGTTCAGTTGTCGGGTTTAGTCAACAACTTTGTTGGTTGCGCGGATAAAGGTGCAGTAAACAGAATGAAGTTATGGGTAGCAAAAAGGATATCGGCTGTAAAAAAGCAAGTAGGTCTTTTTTCTTAACTGGTTTTAATTCTGTAACCCCTCCCCCCTATAGCCTACTATAAAGGCTTACAATTTTGGTTCCCTTTTGTTAACAGAGCATGATTTATGTCATGCGGCCAAGTTACTATAGTAAGCTTGAGCATTTTGTAATGACGAAGATGGCGTGAACAGCCGGTGACTCAAACAGTACGGTTTTTAGCAACTTTATAACCAAGGATGCAATGTTAGCACGATCAAACTGACCCATCTAAGATCAGTTCAAGAATTCTGATTTGCATGAGTCAAACATTTATACTAGCTAAATTAACTTGAATGAATAACAGGGCATGCGTGTAATCATCAGACTTCACATTACACAACTCATTATACGCTCAAAACGCCAGTTTATTTTATGACTTTGAACAGTGTATGCCAACAGAGTGTTTCGCCCCAGTAACGGTGTTTGGCAGCAAAATGCACAATGTGTTTGAAGAACATTATTTGAAGTTTCATTTTCAATCCACGTGGGGTGCAACAAAAATATTGCATAAATTCGATTCTACAGTGTCACTAAGTTTACCATGGCCGAGTTTTAACAGTGCGCTTGAACATGAGCTCGCTATAAACTTTTCCTGGAGTAATTGCAACCCTTTCGGCATCTCGAGACACGACTAAACAGTGGTCGGTTTAGCTACATTCACCTCAAGACAATTCAAAAAATCACTCACTTAGTTCAACATTGCTTAAGATTGCTCTGTCCCGGCAATGGTCCATTGCACCCTGGTCCAAACAGTTTTGCTTAAATAGGCTAGCCCGCAATGAAACACAGCTTTTTAAATTGTGTTCACGTGAAGTTCCGAGGATGTTTCACCCTTGTCCGCTTGTCAAGATGTTTTGGTTAAATTTACTAGGGTTCTATGTTACTTCGAGCGTAAATAGATTATCCAAACATTTATGCATTGATTCATTGTTTATAATTTGATACAAATCATAAAATTTAGCTGAGTTTCTTGTTGCAACAGATTTTCTTTTACCAAGTGTAAGCCTGAAAACAAAGAGCACCAACGGTTATTTGGTCGGAAACACTTAACGGGCCGTTGTCACGAGACGTTTCACGGTGTTAAATAGCGTTTTCGCTTGGCCGAGGATTTGAGCACTTTTAAGCCTGACGATAATAAGCATTAGTAAAGCTATATGGTATTGTATTCTTATTTTGTTCGTGGATACCGTTCGGTGAGGCTATCAACAAAATCAAGAGTGACAAATTAGCCACTAAGAACTGTCATATCAAACACAGACTAACGGGCGCCGTTTTGTGCAGCATAATAAAGAGTACCAAGTTAGAACCTCCTTGAACAGCACGATAAACAGTAACTTCCGACATGAAAATACTCAACGCTCAATAACTTTTATTAGAATAAATCAGTTCAAAATCTACGGTTGTATCCACACCCTTATAAACAGTACCATCTGAAAATACCGCTCAATAGCTTTCATTTGAATGGTCACACATTAGTGTTTTCAACGCAAATTTAAAGGTTAGAATAGAAGCAATTGGCACATCATTATAAACAGTACCAAATGAAAGTACTGCTCAATAGCTTTCAGTACATGTTTCATTTGAATGGTCACAAACCAGTAAGGGATTATCCACAGATTTAGAAGCCGAGTTAGAACCACCTTGTACAGCTTACTAAACAGAACCACATGAAAGTATTGCTCAATAGCCGGCTCAATAGTTTGCATTTGAATGGTCGCACACTAGGGTTCCATCCACAGACTCAAAAGTTAGAACCACCTATTGCACAGCTTTATAGGCAGACTGATCAGATTTATAATTATAAACTACCATTTTTGAGTAGTGAATTGTTTATTCAATTCTATCGAAGCAAATGATTTAATACTTGAATTACAAATTTAACGTTCAGTCGAGAGGTTTCAGTTTGAACTTTCAAGGTTCTATAGTTTATTTATTTATAAAACGACAGATAACTCCGCCAAGAATGCTGAGTGAGTCAGCATTCATAATCACTGCGTCAGATGAAGTAATTTGTGATATTGAGGACTTAAATAACACAATATATACCTTGTTTTCTGGGCAGAAATCAATTTTCCAGTGTATTCTAGGAAGCTGTAACGAAGGCTACCGTGTATAATTTAGTTACACAACACTCGGTACTGATACCGATATTATGATACCTATCATGCAATATATTTGTTGTAATACCCTCGGATATTGAATTTATCTGGCTTCTTAATGACCGTGTTAAAATTGTAATAATTGTCCTCAAAATCTTATTACCTATGTTATCCTAAAATTAAAATTATACCAAAATGGTTCAGTATTTTTTGAAGCTACGAAAAGATTTTTCTAAGCCCACAGATACATTTGCACTTTACATTTGTTCTGTCGGTGAGGACATATTTTTCACAACTTGACCCATATTAATTTTCGTAGGGGTTTTATCCTTGCGCACACTAAAATATACAAAGGAGAAGATATTAGATCTTCCTAGCTGCAGCAAATTGTTAATTTAGTTTGTAAGCGAGGTTCGTGTATTAGGAAATGATTTCAGTCCACGAATGCAAGAGCTCCGAATTTTCGTCGAATGTCAATAAGGTGGCTATGCGCTCGTTTATATTACACCAAGTTACAAACCGGACTGACCTCATGCAAAGCAATACTTTATTGCATGGGCAGTCGTGCGTTTCTACAATATTAAATTAAACACTGGCAGACACAACACGAATCAACAGCTAGCGACCTGCAGTGTAGTTCAACTCAACAAGTCAGTTTACTGACATCATCACTGTTACAAGAGTTGCAAGGCATTTATTAAATTTTTACTTGTTACACCGTGCCGTGGATGTTCTTAACAGCAAACCATGGCTTCCACAACGAATGATCACGAAGAGGGTTGGACGAAAACAGGTATTTTGTTATCGATTTGTAGCTTTAACACTTGCAACTGAGCTGTGTTAAGTTTTAGCAGTATGCTAATATTGCGTTCTTACCAAGATTTCTGAGTCGTCTTGTCTTGTAATATGCGGCGAGAATATAGAAAATGCTATTTGCAATGCTAGACAGGGATTCTAAGTACGCGGTAAAATCTGCGGTTACAATATTCGGCAAGCTTGACACAATCTGCTCGATGTACGTTTAAGCTTGAGTGTGGGGCTTAAATTGTACAACTGTGACTTAAATAAGGAAAATGTGATATAACCTTTGATTTTACAGAAACGTAGTTAACACACTGCATGATGATTTAAAAACTTGTGCCATTGTGTGCTGATCGACCAAATGTTTATTGGGTTTCTCAGAGATTAACACACCCTGTTCAGGGTTTCTTCTATTCGAGGGCTGTAAATATATTAAACACTGCAGTGTTATAATTTCTGCTGTTCAAAGGAAAGTTCAAATTAGCTTATATTTCAACAATCTCTGGCATTACAATGCTTCAATGAAACTCACTGCAATCGGCGAGCGAAACCGTCTTTAAGAGGACATTGGCAAACGAAAGGTGGAGATTTAACTATGACAGAGATGCCAGTTCATGTTGCCAACGTCGATGTAAGGGGCCCTTGTTTTGAGGCGTATAATTATTTTTAAATGAGTTTGGAGGGAGAATTCATAGCAGCAATTAAAAAGAAATAACTAAGTAGATCTGTCGATGAAACATCACTACTTTGATTGTATTGTTTTTATGCTTTCTGAACGCCTTTTCAGAACTTACTTCGGTTCCGCTAAGGCTCGAAAATATTGTCAAGGAAGCAAACAGTTTGGTTATTAACCGACATGTACTTAAGCTCGGTCTTATATGGCAGTTTTCTATGAGGCCATAATTTTGAATTCTTTATTTAGTTCCTTAACAGCAAAGCATTTCAGTGATAACCTTGGCGTGCCACTCACCGCGCCTGTTCATTAAACATGACTTCCTGTTTACAATCGCTCTAAAAACTGAACGTTCAAAGCTAATTCTTGCGTCATTGCTTGCCAAATTAAGAACCGCATTGAAACGACAGATTTGAGTTTTAAGGAGGCCAATTAAACTTCAAGGGAGTTTGCCTTTAAAAGTTGGGGTACACTATCAGCGAAAGCAAAGCAAAAAATTACAGCGTGTGTTTTCAAATGCTCTCCCAGAGTTTGTACTGAGCCGACTTAAGACTTAAAGACGTATTGAAATCTCTTTGTTTTCACTTTCAAACGTTGAAAATTGATTTAAATTTTATTTTAAGTTATTTAAGTGTGCTGAGTCACGAGAGTGGTGACGTATAAGCTCCGGGCAATTCTCGGTTACGTTAATTAGCACGTAGGTAGGCAAGCGACTTACTGGTTGTTGTACAGTGAAAGCAACTCGCAGTTACAAACGTAGTTTGCATAAAACACGCTTGATTGCATGGTTGTTTTGCCGTTCTCTCTGAGACAAAAAATGAGCAGTGCACTTTTTTGGAACTTGGTGAAAAAGTAACGTACGGGATCAGGGCGCTATGGTGTTGAGGAAAACTCACGTTACCTCAGTGCCTTACCACAGTGCCTCATTTTTCCAAAGAGTATAATTTGGACGACCAGGAAGACCAGAGAAAATTCTTTGTTGTTAAGCGCTACAGCCCCTAGAACTAGACGGTCTCGTTACTGATGACTCCCCGCATCTGGAAAAGAGTTGACCTTGTTTTCATTTCGATCGTCCTTAACTTCGATTAGCGTCGAAATTCTCAAACAAATATCGATATAGAGTAAGACATACTTGAGGCAATGTGATTCTAACATCGCTTTTGGCCCTTTCGTGTGGTACTGTTTATTAATTTTGTGTTTTTTTTTTATTTTGGATTATGCCTCAGTGTTCTTGTGTCACTTCAAAATGAACTTTCATGTGATACTGTTTATTAGATGGCAATGGCGAAGAAATTATGTGGTTTTTGTACGTACGAAGGAAAAACGTACATACGTCATCATTTTCTCAAATGAAAAATTATCAATCCTTTGTTTCATCAGAAGTAAGACCCTCTAAAAAACTTGACGTTTTGCAACATTTAGGCCCTACAGGGTTTAAACACAGCACGTTTGTGCGTTGCGTGACATTAAAATGGCGGCCCGATAAGCCTCTCGATGAGGTCAAAAGATAAGTTATTGCTCAAGTTTTTGCCAGCTAAACAGTTCTTGCTCTAGAAAAAGGATTAATTTCAATGCGTCGGAGCTCTAGAGTAATAACTTTTCGCTTCGACGGCAAACTGAACTCAATGACAGATGTTTCTGTTACTTTACGGCCGCCATATTGGTGCCCCTCCGAAGAGCAACAGCATGGGGTCTCCATACAAAGTTCTATAAAATTGGGTTTAGCACTTTTCTGAATAACGCGCGATGAATATCCGCACAGATCTCAATCTTGGCGAGGTGGTTTATATATCAATCATGTTTCATGTCTCAGCTTCTTGACTTAATTTATTGAATAGTTACGATTTTTATTTTTGATTGCGTGACACTACAAACCAGCCATTACTTTCTCTATTTGAATGATTTGCTTCTCTTGACTTTATCCAATGATAAAAGTATCAAAACAAAAGTAATCTTGAGAAGATTGCTTTCTAATGCTCTCGGTCTTGACGCGGAAAGTGAGAAAAATGTGAAGAATTTTAATTGAAAGAACATATTTTTGTTGCCACGGATCATTGTTACAGCTGGCACGGCGGTGACATTGTTTTGGAGGTTATCAGTTATCTCGATTTAGTGTTGTTAAATCTTGATTAGGGTAGATAAGGCCCTTATTGCTTGACACGCGTGACTAGAATGACGTCATTGTGTGACGTCAGGGTATTAAGGGCAGAGGTTAATAGCCCGAAAAGAAAGGATACTTAAAAGAAACGCGAAAACTCCCAATCGTTTGGTTGTATATTGTTATAGAGGGCCCAGACAACAAGAAGAGCGTTTTAAAGGAAACAAAGTTTCTTAAAAAAAATATTTGAAAAAAAACGTGACTTCTAGCGTCTTAAAAATGCATTTGTTCACTTGACCCGGCCGCAATTGTAGCACACACAAAGCTTGCTAACTCAATGCGGTCCACACTAAGTTTACCTGAGGCAATCACAAACACGGTAGATCAACAAATACACGGATGTATTCACCTAAGTAATTAACAAAAGCCTTTGTCTCCTTTGTTTAAACCTGCCAAGTCGTTTAACTCGCTATTCAGAACTCGGATTGTGAATTTTTTATTGAGTCAAATAGCATTGGTGGATTAGAAGTGATTAGCTTTTTGATAAAGCTTTGAACAAAGTTACCGATCTCGTGAAAAGAACAGCCGGGGAATTCTTTTGTGTATGTCGAGACACGCAATTGTATAAAGGCAACCCGTGACTAGTGGATTGAGCAAAGTACACTAAGTTGTTGAACAGGCTTAAAGGGCTGTCGAAACGAGCGATTACTTGAAAAGATGTTCTCGCAAAAAGGCCTACAGAAGCACTCGGTTAATACGTGGAGCGAGAGAGAGGTTTCGCGATGGTTAAAGCAGAAAGGTCTTGGAAAACTTTGGAGAAATTTTCATGGTAAGCAGATATTTTAGGCTATTTCGTGACCTCGCCTCGCCTCGCCTCAGTAAACTTCAAACATACATTTTAACAGCGATGAAATATTCAAGTATTTATTTTTGTCCTTCTTCTTAAAGGCAAAAAAGTTGACGGTAAAGTCTTACTTCAAATCACAAGTCAATATCTTGGTGAGTATCTCTTTCATTGTAAAGTTTGGCACAAGTATTCACTTAAAGAGATGATCTATCTTATTCGATATAATTCTACTTTAAGCTTAAAACACCAGCGACCCCCGGCCTTCAACAGCAGATGTTTGTGGCACTGAAGTTTCCAAACTTCAACAAGTCTATATCCGTTCAATATTGTTCCTTGTTAATCGCTGTAAAGACCGCACACTGGCTATTAAAGAATTGCTAGGAAGCCTCGTTAATTATTCATACCTCAATTCGTGCTCTTTCACAAATATATGGATTAATATATTTCGCCTGCTTGACTGATTTTCACGAGATAAAAAGCCAGTACACGTTATTTGTCGATCACGCTAATACCTCCTGTAAATAAATTTAACAACTATTATTTTCGTCTAATTTTGGATTCACATTTTTAGAAGTTATTTTTTCGCCAAACGAACACCGTGTAAAGTCACGCGAGGTCCAACAATCAACACAGTATCGAACTCACGATCCAGATAACGTTTTCACATTGCTAATGTTCATTAAACAACTTGCCTTTTCTTTAAAAAGCTTTCTTATGTTATCTTGGGTACTTTTTACATTAATCGCAAACCCGCCATTTTGCTTATGGTGTTTTGTTTATTTACATAGTGAGATTTGGGGTCACGTAAGTTCAGTTTGAAAATATTTGTATAACAAATTTTATAAGGAAACTACGCATCACATATGCAAACAAACGTACAGAACTCGATAAAGCAGAAAAAAATCACGTAGACTTTTGTTAACAAAAAAGAATCGACTGTTCTCGAATGGCTTAAAAATGTTCTTTTTCTTGCCCTTTAATCCTTCAGTTTTAGCGCAAGTTTCAGCTTTTGAAAACGCTACACAGCTACACAGAGATTTGCCTTACTGCTCCGTAAATGATGTTTCTTAATGAATGGTACATGCCTCCACAAATCAGAGTAAACATGCTCTTTGTTCAACCAATCACGCAAAAGCGAGGCAATGCGTGACTTCATTTGCCGTTGTAGGTGTGTTCGCTGAGCTCTGATTGGCTCATCACGCCATTTACGCTTGCTGTGATTGGTGAGATGCGTTTTCTTAAATCTTCTTTGGTAACATTTTTAGGTTGAGATATTTTTCAACTAAGTTCTCTTCGATACACTTAAAGATCGTTCACATAGGTTTTGTATAGAGAGTTTGAAGTATGCCTGTTTTGATCAATTTTGTTTTTACGACAATTACGTCTTAATGTTTGCCCTTGGGTGAAAACTTGATTAAACTAAGCTGCCATTCTCAAATCCTATTGTGTAACTTTTTTTTATCACATTCTTCGGTTAATAGTCGGCCTTCAAATAGATCTGAAGTTATTCATTGATATCCAATTAAATTTGGATTCTTAATGTTAAACGCACTTCAAACTTTGCAATTGTTTTGCCTAGCCAGGATGTAACGACAAATTTATATATTTATACAGAAGTCTCCTGCCTCCTTTCTTAAGATTGAAGGAATAAAAATATCATTCCTTGTTAAAGAACCCAATTAATTATCTCGCCATCGCAAAAACTTCATTGTCTCGTCAGTATCATTACTAATTCGAGAAGTCATTATTCGCGCTTCAGTTTTCTTTAAGTGCCGCACGGTTTGTAAGGAAATTGTTAGTGAAAATGTCTGAACTGCTCTTTTACTCATTTAACCACTAATCCAGCCTCGGGAGATAGCGTGATGTCGTGACTTTCCAACATCCAGATGCACACACCACACACCACTTGTGCAGAACCCAATTAAAGCAATAGAAACACAGTGCGTTGTCTTTGAGAAAAGAAGTGAGTTATGCACAATCTTGAAGTCAACAAAAACTTCTGAGAAACGTGACAGCATTTTCTATTGTAAGTTGAGCATTTGGATTAACGTGTTAATCACCAAAGGAGCCGCTAAACGATTTATAAAACGCTCTCCTTCCAGTCTATCTAAATATTTGGCGCGTTTGACGGAAGCCATTGGCGTGTCTGTTGTGGTAGCGTGTACTCTGAAAACAACCCGAATTTCTAAAAAGTGAGAAACCCCGGCGAAATAGCGACCTTTTTACGTCGCCTACAGCGTAATTCCTACTCTGTTACAAACGGTGGTCTCGTCACATTCCTTTGGAATCAAATATCTCGAAGATTATCAAGCCTCTTGAGTGAAATCTCAACGGAATCGATTACAAATATTTGTACTATTTCAGCAGCGAAAAGGTCTGCGGATTCCTCACCTGTTTAACGCGGTCTGTTTTCGTTAAAAACATGAGTGTTTTCTTCTCTGACTGTGGAATAACGAAAGGTAGGAACTTGTGGATTTACAATCTTGCTAAAGGCTTAAGATTAACACTTTTTTTCAAAACGCAATTAAGTGGTTTCCGTTGGCGACTCAAGACGTATTTTGTTCGCTATAACAAAACCAAATAGTTCACTGTTTTTATTTCTCTTTGCCCGTTGTATATTCTAACATGAGAAGTTAGCTTTGCTATGAAATATCACTGCGTATAGTAATTCACCGTTCAAGTAACATATAGTTCGCTTTCACGAATCGTAAGTTTAGTTTAATTAGTCTAGTGGCCACTGCGCCGACTGAGGATAACATCGAATGATCACTGAATGCAATGCACGCGATAACTATATTATTGTATTATAACAGTTATAACTGCAATTTTGTCGTGCGCATATCATGCGCTCAAGCGAAGTACTGGTTTAAGACAGTAAATACGGGAATTGTTTGTTTTAAACCTTTGGAATCCAACTCGAAAATCTCAATTGTGTAATTATGTCAAAGACATCACAAATTTCATCTAGTTACTGAGTGATTTGGGCACCGAGCGTCGAGTTGTATCCAAGAAAAAAATCAGTATAAATCTTCATCTCCTGTACGTGTTTGCTCAGGTTTATTGTTTTTTTATAGCATAGAGCTTTTATAGGAACTAGTTCAGAGCCAAATTAAATTGAAATTAGTAAAATAAGAGCAGATTAAAACGGATTTTCAGAGATAATGTCAAAATTGACAAGGGAAAAAGAGGATTCTAAAATGAATTTTCGTAAAACACAACTGTTACAACCCCTGTTAACATCTTTTCAAAAGTTTCAGTGCATATATAGGTTCCATGAAATTATATTTGACGTTCTATTTTGAAATAATAAAGTACAGATTTTTAACTGTGACTTGAGAGCAGACTCCAGACCCTGTGTAAACATCATGTCAACACTGAGTTTCTGTCAATTTGCGAAGGAGCCGGTCTATATTTACAGATTTACGATATCATTTTCATAAGAGCATTAAGATCGTATAGATCAGATCTGTGACGCCAATATCCTACACACAGGTCAAAATGACTGAATTTAGTATTCCTTTAGTCTGTGCTTTTCCCCCCTTCCCTCACTCCCCAGGGGAAACGTTGTGTCTCTAGCGTTCGTTTGACTGCCGAACATTTTACTAGTACGAAGTCAAAGCTGAATCGGGTTTTTATAACACTTAGGGTGTTTTGAACATTATGTTACCTTTTGTGGTAGATTGAAATGTTATCCGACAATGAATTACTGCCAATTGCTCGGGACATGCGCGTGAGTTCCCGAATGTCCGACGGATTAGATTCTTTGGGAATTTAACGTTAAAACGTGAACAAACATTTCTTAAAATATCTCTTAACCTTTAAGGCCATGTTCGTATTTTCGGTGTAGACTAAAATGGAAGGAATGCAATGTGGGAAGTATTATTAAAAGGTGTAGATTTGCATAATAAAAGGGTCCCTGCCTTAGCCTCACTTTCATGCAAACTAGTCCCAGCCCAAAACCGAGAAAACGAATATGACGTAATGACAGGAGCCCGTAATGAGTATTTCGTCTGGTTACAGATCACCTCGGTGTTTCAAACCCAACGTCACGTGAAAAGCTTCTTGCTGCAGTTCACGAACTGAAGTTGTTCGGAGGGCCAGTACCAGATGAGAGGCAGTTTCGCATGGGTGTTCCTGGCACAAATGGCAGGGGTGCTAGTCAACGACCAAACAGAAGGTCCCTTCCTGCCAGGCCCGCTAATATGCAATTGCTGGTGAAAGGAGTATTACCCGACTGCACAGAGAACGGTAACTTACTTTTATAATCTTGACTAACAAAGCGGAAGCAAATTTGTAACTTTTTCAATTTTGTTTTTGGCGTCTAGGAAGTTCTTCCCTGAATAGCTTAGATGTTGTGGAACGAAAAACTCCACAAGAAGTTCTTCAAGAGCAGGCTGA
>OMLO01004539.1_pt1 | contig 11613 bp, 7 predicted proteins | sample 1674811 | NCBI WGS metagenome assembly OMLO01 (sample SAMN06265003, study PRJEB25207) | coral metagenome | isolation source: Coral host | place: Mexico:La Bocana,Puerto Morelos, Mexico | collected 2008-11-13 | reverse complement strand
AGACAGCTTAAGGCAATTTGATATGTAAAAATAGCTTTCTCAAATAAAATCTCCTCTCGTGCGTATATGCATAAATTCAGTTTGTCAAGTACTATTGCGAACTCACAAAAAATTTCTCTAGGATTGTTTAAAAACAATTAAAGTCTTAATGATTACAACAAGACGATTTCTTGGAACTGATCTAGTATTTTCTTTCCTATAGTGAAGCTACAAGATTGTAGGCTCGATTTCCGCGGGCTCCTTTCCCGAACAGCGGCTGGTCATCGAGCCTATATTGAAGCCAGTTTTCTCCTGGTCTTGTACGTTACATAACTTCATAGCACTCACGTGTCTTGACAAAAATCAGACATCGGCAACAGACCATTCAAAAGGCAATTTCATAATTTACTAGAATGGAATGCAATGCCCTCTTGTGAGCACTTTGAATAATCCACTCATCGTGTATGTTTGCTTTTGTTTTGGTTTTTTTTTGTATTTCCTGTGTGTTGATGAAAACATTTCCGGGGAGCAATAAAAGGGTTTTCCGTAGTCATGAATGCAAGCTTTGTTTACATTTGTCGATAAAAGCTCGATATGGATTCTGCAAGGTGTTTTTATCTGTTTATAAAACGCGTTAACATAAGTTAGCAAATTTCACGGGTCAGGGCACATTCACGGTGGTCAGCAGAGCAAGACATGCACACGTCTGTTTTCTAAAGCTCTTTCTTTGTTGCAGCAGGGTGCGAGCTGAGCTCCCAGCATAACTGGAGATATTACGCTGGATAGTGAATATAGCTACATTGATCGGTTTCTTGATTCCCATGAACACATAAATACTAGAATACGCCTCCCCCCCTCCCCCCTCCCCGACAAGTAGAAATTCGTTCGCTGTAATCGGGATCGGTTTCTAATTTTCTTCAACGCAACGTCACGAGGGCAGAATATGCGAAGGATATGACGAGTATATATAGCTATTACACTCTGTTTTAGTATACATGTATACGAACATTGTTTTTTTTCCCGGCTCAGGCTGAATGTTCTTACTTCTCTGCTGGTTGAAGGCAGAAAATATCACATCATAGCGAATGACCTTTCCGTTCTGAATTTTCAGGACACAAGTAATTTTCAAGACACAAAATATTATTCCCTTCAAAAGTCTCAGTCTCGGGTTCTTTCTCAAAATAGTCGCACATTCAACCTCAATATTTTTAATAAATGTATTCTCATCGAAAAGGGTGTAACTGTCAAAGGAAAACCCTTGAAGATAGTATTCTATATATAGTATCGAGGTATACATAGAAACCAAACAGCACGCTATGTTGATGTTGCCATCAGGGCTAAAAAAAAGTCTGGTAAGAACGACTTTCATTCTACATGCCGGTGCAACTGATATTATTAAACCACAATGTTGTGGTTAAACCACTAAATACTCGGTGTTCACAAAAATAATTGGCTGACATTACAAATACTTCAAAGTATATTTGCACTCACGTACAACACATTTTGTAAAAACAACTTGAATGGGTTCTAATCCACTGTAGGTCGGTGTGACGCAGACAAACATTAGATCGTTTTGTTCAAGTCATCCCTAAAAAATGTATGCTTAAATGAAATAAATCCTACCTAAATACTAAGATCACTTTCAGAGGCAACCAACTGGAAAATCAGCCTTGAAATTTATACAAGTTCTTGCTTATTTGCTCATTTAGGCACCTAGACTAAAGCGAGCTGTCAAGAAAGGGAATTTTTATCCTTTCTGGAAAACGAGCATTTGACACCAAGATTTAAAAGGTTTTTATTTAGCGTTTACTCAGACGCGCTGCATGTCATAATCGGTTCTCGAGATTAGAAGCATTAATTAAAAAGCTTGATGAGAGGCTTTTCGAGAACAAAGAAAAAGTGTGATGGGTTGGTAAACAATGCGAAAGAAATGAAATCTCGCCAATTTTCTTTCAGCGATGAAGAGAACGCCACAAAGCCGAGACACTCTTAAAAGTTATTTCAAATTAACGACAAGCAAATTGAAGCTACACTCGCAAAACAATTCAGTTGGCATGACCTTCAAACCACGACCACTCAAAAGGTTATTTCATTATTTCTCAACAGGAGACAGGGCAATAAGGTTTGATAAAGCCTCTGTCAATTGACTGTCATTGCGGGCAATCAATTGGAACAATACAAGTCGACATGTTGATATAACAGTTTTCTTTGCCAATCTTATCTGCTCGTTTCCCGTTGCATTGTTGGTGCGCGCTAATTCCTTTTGTTACACGACCTGGCGTGTTGTCATATCCAACAAGCTCCGACGCGACACAGACGTGTGTTTTTACAGCTGGTGAAGAAAAGCTTCGACACCGCGTTTTTCTTCGTAGTCTGTCAGCGATGTTAAAGTTTGCAGTCAAGCGAAAGCCCGTTGAATTGTTCCACGAAGCCGTGACAGGTAGGGACATCTTTCGAGTACAGTTTTTGCTCGAACAGAACGAAAAACGTTTCTACGTCGATGACATTGACGAAGATGGTATTACAGCTCTACAAAGGTCTTGTTTCACCGGACCTCTCAAACTTGTGCAGCTGCTGGTAACATATGGCGCCGATCTCAATATTCAGGATAAAGAAGGTTGGAGCGTCATGCACGCGGCTACCATAGCTAGTAATCACTCTATCATGCGCTACCTTATTACCAAGGGGGCTGCAGTAGCCTTACAGAACGACCAAGGCGAACTTGCTATAGATCTGGCGGGAGATCTGCAATCAGTAGCAATACTCGCTAAAGCTATGCGGCGGCGAGGGATGACTAAAGCCGTGGAAGAATACTTTAATCGAAGGCCTGAAGTGAGAGAGCTCATTGTGGAAAAGCTTCAAGAGAACGATGTCATTAGCTTGGCGCAAGAGCGGCAGAGAGCGGCGAGCCAAATTTTACCTTCAAATATTTCGTGTTCTGAAACGCAAAATAGGCGCAGTTCCGTGGACGCATTAAACTACCCCAGAGCTCCAACCGCAACTGTCGAAGACAGAGATAAAGATCTGGAAAGCTTAATGGGTATTCCACGTCTCAATGGTGTAGCATTACCCACTCGAAATACACTCACGCAAAGCCGGCTCGGATGGGAAGTTGGTTGTGGAGAAAAAGTGTGTCCAAAGTGCGGAAAGCGCCGAGGAGAAGCCATGAAAAGGCAGTCAACATCATCACTGTGTTCCAACTCGTCTGACGACTCTTCTTCTGATTCGGCGTACAGCTCGGTATCAACGAACTCTAGCGGTGATATGTTCAGTTTTGAGAGCGAGAGAACAATAACGACAGCCAAGAAAAACAATAATTCAAGAGCGGAAAATTTATTACAAGATCGGTTACGTGCGTCTTCAGTGGACATTTACACGGAGTCCGGAAATCGTCCAAACCGCGACCAAGAAACGGATGAACAATTTCAACCGCGACGATATTCGTCCCCGGCATTGTATGCAAGCGAACGATCGTACACGCCTATGGTCCCGAGAGCCACAGTCGCGAGCGTAATCAAAGAAATCGCGGACGTAAACGAGTTGAACACATCTGGCATTTCGCTTCTTCACGAAGCTGCAGCAAAAGGCGATACCGAGGGTGTTAAGTTACTGCTCGATCATGGCGCAGAAGTAAACAGACAATCATTGAACGGAAGTAGTCCGCTACACGAGGCTATACGCGAGGGAAATGCAGTGACCGCGTCGATTTTGATCGAACATGGCGCAGATTTATTTACCGAGATGGACAACGGCTTATTGCCGATAGATTTAGCACCGGATAATGATATGAAACGGTTCATTGAGAATGCCATGACTTTAAAATAATTGTATGCATGCACGTGTAGAGGTAAAGTTTTTTTTGGGAATTTTTGTATCAATTATTCATCAAGAAGAATAGTTATGTTTCTAAAAATACATCTATAAGTATTTTGACAAAATATGCACGACTTACTGGGCTCGATAATGTACTACACTAAAAAAAAAATTTAGTCTGATAGCAATAAAGCAATTAGAATTTTATTTTCATGAAACTGTCGCATTATGACTCTTAAAAGGATGTTTCCCGAAATGTTTACTTTAGTCGGCGGAAAAAGGTGAGACAGTGACAATAACGATACGAAACGAAAAGCTTTCAATTTCGCGCATTAAATTTTCTTTTTGTCAACTTGGCGGCAACACGTTGCCGCGTTTCTCGCGGCATGCAGAAGTTGATTCGAGTTTACTAACATGGATATAATTGGACGCTCGGAAAGCGTACATTACATAGGCGTTATTTGTAGACCCTAATTTTAACAGTTGACATCGAAATTTCAGATCCATTCATCTTTACGCAAACTCGATTTTCCGTTGTTTTGTTCGCGGACTTAGCAGGCAGAAAATGGCTTTATTGCATGATTAATCTTCCAGCGAACAAATATTCTGATCGGGAAGATTATTTTTTGTAAAGAGAGCCTAAATAAACAGTCACAAGCAGTTTAATGTCGGTACATTTACGGCTTCTTTTCAGGTCTTTGTTGGGAGCTGTTGTCGATTCTTTTGTTCTTGTGCATTAGCCAACTTGCGGCAAACTCCTATAACAGGCAAACAGCCGCAATGAAACATCTTCACTGATTATACCAGGGAAATAAACGATTGAAAAAAACTTGAAGTTTGCACGAGAATAGCCGCCCAAGACTGTTATTCTGATATACTGAGGAAAGCTTCAATAGCCCATGAAAAACTAATTATATCTTTGGCTCAAACTCAAACCCTGGAGGACCCTGGAGGACAAACCTTTTATTGCCTATCGACATACGAGATTTTAACGAGCAGCGGTCGAAAGGAAAGCTCTGACATGTTTGAACAGAGCCGTAGCTATTTGTGACGATGTCATCACAAAGATTTATTTTGTTTACTCCGATCTTAAATTATCACTGCAGTGGAAACTTTCATCTGGTTTACCGTCGCAAAGTGGTGTTTGCGTTCTCATTCAATTCTAATTACGCTTTCACTTTTCCAGTTTCATTCTTGCCAGCATATCAACTGTTTCTCGCCAAAATTATGTTGTTATAAAATGAAACTTGGCGCTGACCTTTGATAGCCGGAAAAGCTCGATGACAAGACATGAAAATTTCTGCTCGGCGGAAATTCGTTAATTGTGGAAATATTACGCGAGGAAAATACTACATAGCACAATGTACAGAGCAGAAAAAATATAGAGTACATTCTTCCAGTTACTAGTGTAGAAACGAAAGTATTTCGGCAAAATTATGCTTGGTCCATATGTACTGCTCAGAGATAAGCAAACTAATTAAAATCTTATTGCAACAAAGCAATTTGTCTATCCTTGTCGGTTCAAAAGGAATAGATTTTAGAATAAAGCAGCAACATAAGGAAGTTCTGTTTGTTCTTTCGTTGTTTGTTTTCTATACCTTTATATACCTTTTACATGGTACAGTTAAGAGATTTCCAATATTTATTTTCTCCTGAAAATTTGTGAAAATGTGTTCTTTCTACTCATTCGAAAGCTTCAAAATTACTGATGCAGTCATTCCATTCGCGAGTACTTCTGTTTAGGCGGCGAAGCCGTGAATGCGAGAAGCCACGAGGGGATTGGCGAGGAGTGGAATTGAATTCCAGAATTTCGGCCAATCAGAAGCCGAGATAACTAAAGAAATTTTATTTTTAGATGACAAAACATAGCATGACGAAGTGTATCACGTGAGGCAGCTTTACACGAAGACTTACTGCTTGGAGCTGAATCACTAGTTTGTCTTGGCAGAGTCTAGCGAAGGCACCGCAGAAGCCAGCGACAGCAATTAAAGCATTTATTGATAAGAGAAGTAACTTGTCTACTCTAGATTGGGTCACAACATATGGCGACATAAGTCGCTTTCTTGCCTCTGATTTAGCAGTTACCAAAGTTTCAAACGTCAAGATAAATGTTACTTCTTTCTTTGTAGGTGGTGCGGTAAACCTGCGCCAGACATTCATAACGATCTTCTTGCTGTGCCATTCCATCTTTTGGAAGCTCTTTACTCAGCTCTGTGAACTATATGTACACAAAAAATGCAATGCACATAAGGTTAGGTGCCCTTTCCTCTAACAAAACACAAATTGCAAGGCATCTGTCTTCACAAAAAGATCTGCACTTGTACAGTGTACACTTCATTTTCAAGAGAGTGTTCCAACCTTTATTCTTCTGACATCACTAATCCATCACCATCACTAGGGGATGGTGTCGAAAACGGTACAGAACCGAAAGGTATCGTAGACCGTGACAAGGCTTAGTCACACAGCTTAAAGTGGCGACAAACTTTTCAGTAGTCACGCGATCACTTCTTCGATGCAGCGAAGTATCAGAACTGCTACCACAATTGCACTCAGACAGCAGGCGATCCATACCGCTGTCCACCAGTATCCAGGTCTACTGTCCAGTGAGAAGCCGAGATAGCTAAAGAAAATGTTATTTTTAGATAACAAATCGTTGCCATAACAACACAAGTAAGCCAGCGTCCACGCTACGCTAGAGATATTTGAAAACCCAGTTTTAGTTCTACGGACTACCGTGCACGCTTATCCGTCACGAAAACGGAGCTTCTCAAAAACGCTCTTCAAACCAGAAGAATTTGAAAACACCGGCGTTCCGGCGTTCCGTTTTCGTATTAGCCTCCTACGCAGACGTTCTTACGGGTTCGTCACGCAATCATTCCTCCCCACGTGGGGAGGAATGATTGCGTGACGAACCCGTGAGAACGTCTGCGTAGGAGGCTATTTTCGTATTAAAGAAAAACATTTGAGCGAAGCTTTTCGAAAACGATGACAGCGCAATAATCATGTGATTTTGTTCAAGCACAAATCCTAAATGAGTGGTTATTGCTGCGTGTTTAAATTCCCCCATGTAGTGTGGACAGAAAAGATTGAATTGATTTTCAGAGAGAAATCTCCGTTTTCAAATTCCTCTGGCCTAGAGTGGACGGGGAGACGAAATTGGTCTCCACCCTGGCAAGCGCGTGAAAGAAACCATGCATCAACAAAGAAAACGCGGGAAAACAGTACCCAATAAAAAGCACGCGCAGGAAATCTTTCGAAATGCGCGGGAAAACGTAAGGTGCATGACAAGGTAAGCAAAATCCCACTGATTTAAGTTTTCAACGCAAAGAGAATTACACCACCGCAATGATAGTTAGACAACAAAATTACATTCCGCACTGAGTCAGTGGAAGCCCAGCTCACCTTGTTTTACAATGAACCACAAAGTCCACTAATCCGTCATTTGTAAAGTCTCCATGTGCGATAGGAGAAATCGGTTCACACGGTATCGAGTGCGAAGTCAGTAACGAACCATCCTTTAGTGAAACGAGTGAGATGTCTTTCAAGCCTGTTACCAATACCGCATCCTGGATAGCAAAAGAGATCAATTTTACTTATAATGAACCACGTATACCAGAGATCCTGGCTTTCTAGTCCTCTTCTAAAAATGCATTTCATCCAGGAAGTCTTTCTCGAAAATCGAGAGCGAAATAAAGCGAACAAACCTCGCAGCTTGTGCTTGCGGGTGAAACAAAAAGAAAGAAAAGAGAGAAACAAGGCGAAGAAAAAAAACGCAGAAAATAAATTCATCGTACCAAGGTTATGCTTAAGGGAACAAATGTCGCAGCAGAAGAGATTTACGAAGGCTCTGGGCTAAATTATAACATATGTGAAGTGCCACCTTTCTTTTCTCTCGAAGGGGTGCATGAAAATAAGTTTATACTATTTTCGTGCTATTTTCAGTTAGTTCCGCGCCTTCCAAATCAGTGCTCCGGGCGAAAATTTGCTGAGGAAAAAAGGAAGGAATTAACACAGCAGCCACATCAGTTTTTTTCCTTGCTATTTTCAGAAAAATATAAAGACAGGTGAGAAGACTTAATAAGACAGATAGAATATTGTCTTGAAATCACCAGCATATTAAGAATCTTACTTTTACTCCTCCTACTAATGTGGAAACAGCTTGAATGTTTGGCACAAAAACTGCTCCTGATCTTCTTTCAGACGGATTGTAGTCTGCCCAAGAAGCACCTGTATCTACCTATGAAAAAACAAAACAATCACACACTGCCTTTGAGATGCTGATCGTTGCACTTAGTGAGCTACGCGCTTAGATTTAACGAATCCCAAAGGCCAAAAATTACTCCAAGTGACCCCCAACTGAACAGAAAGACTGGAAAAAAAAAACAGAAAAGAGAGCCGGCAGAGGAAAATTCCTTTTAAATGCTTAGATCGTCTACTATGGAGGGAGAAAAACGCTTCTATCAGAGTGAAACTTTCTTCGACACGTTTTCATAAATCCAGATATATATATATAGATTGGCAAATTCTAAATCAAATTCACGATCATACCTGCCAATTAAATTCTCCGTACGCTCCAAAACTCGTCAGTCGTCCGGACGCAACTACAAAGATACTATCAAAACCTCGGACGCTCTGTCTCTTAAACGTCTGGCCTGACAGGTGGCTGAAAATCCCTGTTCTGTCCGGCGGAGTCGGCACAAGCAGCGGAGATACCGGCGTGGGCTCATCATAAAAATCCGCCTCATCAATCGAATCGAAAAAATTTCCCAACGTCGAGGTAGCGCGGCAAATAGACCCACTGAACAAAGTTTTTGCTCCTGACGTCACAACGGCAGAACACGGATTGATTTCTGATTGGACGACACGCTCTGACGAGAAATAGGTTGTCACATGATCTATGACGTTGTCATCGTTTACGTCACCCACACTCGTAACATCCTTGGAGACTGGGTAGGAACAGAGGGGTTGCCCAGAGTCGAGGCTTAACACCTCAATGGACTTTTCCCGTTTTATAACCACAGCGTTTGGCTTTTCTCTCGTAGATTGTGGTCCATCGCTTGTTTTAAAATCTTTCCCTGGCGCTTTGGATAGAGGCGCGGAGTTCTTTTTAACAAAGCGAGCTGTTTGTAGTTCAGTGTCGCCGGGATGCTGCCATCTGTAGGGTAAAGATGCGATCAGTGAATCGGTGTATTGACTCCAGTGAACTTCACCCACGTGATACTGACTGGAATAGAGGGCCAACTTGAAATGGTAAGCTGACACAAGATCCTGCAGGTAAATAATCAGATGAGAATGTACATGTAAGAGGGCGGTGCGGTGGAATCGATTATTAAGACGAGAGTTCTGGGTTCCAGTTCTTGAGCAAGACACTGATCCTTCCCAGGTCCCCTCGTAATCATTATCGCTCAATTAACATTAACTTTGAATTTGTTTTGCCGAATATCTTGATAGTGAATTAATCCCAGCTGATGAAGTTTATGATATCAGTACCTCTCGGGATATTCTCTCTGTTTCATAGTCCCCTGGTTCATGTTTCCAGCGGGCCGTCCCTGTTTTGGTGTCAAAGGCGTACGTTGAAAAGTGTTCCTTTTCTTCCGGCACCTGCCGTTGATAAAAAAAAAAAGCCACACTCAATTAAATTCTTCACCTGTTCCCCGTTTGCAAGCTCGTAGTTCAGCCTAAGCAGAATAAAGGCCAACAGTTACTCACGAACAGCTCACGCCATGTATTGCATTTAGATACAGTCATAACAGTGTTCTGTGGAGAATTCTGTCCAAGGTGGAAAGGGCGCCCCGAGGTTAACGCTATGTAAAGCATCAACCCGTAAGACAAAGCAAGACTACAATACTGGGAACTACGTTCCCTACTCTTTGCGGTAAGTGTGTGGGTTCATAAACGTCCCCTGATAACCACGAAACAATGAAAGATGCAGGAGATTGGGCATAAGGTTTATAAGTCCTTGTCCGAGAACACTTGGACGTCTAACCATCATTTGTTTCAGATGTAATATTATTATTAAGAAATTGAGTGTAGGTCCGGAGACCTACACTCGAAAGGTATGTATGAATCAAGAGGCAAGCAGGACCTGCATACTTATTATTACCAACCGTTTTAATATTACGATGCCGTCGTGGTGGTAGTTTAGCTACCTCCTCTGCAGTTAGGCCAGTGGACAAGTTGTGTTGATGATTATGCCTTCAAATGAGAGAAAGATTGTGACCTTTATTCATTTGTTGTGGCTAGACACATTTGAGAACGGACTAGACTTAGGTGACGAACTGCAACACATCACATTATTAAACAAAAAATTGCTCACACAAAAATTCAGCAAAATTTTACTTGCAGAATTTTAACTTTGGTTTATTACAGCAGCATCTCGTTCCAAATAAATGAACGGGAACCTCAAGCAAAAAACCCAACCGACCTAACTGCGGGAACGTGAAAACGCCAAGTCGCGATTGGTTTAAGTTTGATTCTTGAATGTTTCAAAAGCCACCTCTTTTCCTCTATCGACCTTATCAAAAATTCCTTTTCATCACCATTTGTCCATTTGACTAGTGGAGAATTGGACCGTAAACTCTCTTACCCTCTCCTCTGCAGCCGATACTGCCTCTGCGCATCCCCAGGGGCCACATTCTCGAAAGTCCTGGTAAGTTTCGGTCCGGTTTGGAAAAGCTTTTTTTTTTATTTACTGCGTCAAGATCGAAAAATTAACCGTTTTGAAATTCAAATGTGATCATAATTATTTGGAAACGAAACTTATGGACTGAGGCTTAGGGTCTGTTAAGTTACGGGATGTTTTAGAAAAGGTGCCCAATGTTCTTAGTCCTTTCTCATAGGCTCCCTTTTCACTGTTCTCCCTACGTCTCCGCGGTCGATAACGTTTAGCGAAAATGTCTACACACATACGATACTCTCTTAAAGAACCACTGAGTTAGCGGGAAAATAGAATGCAAGGACCCTTTTCCCTTTCAATATTAACTAAGTCAGCAACGAATACTAATTTCTAAAATAAGTCATCGTTACTCTAAATGGTCCAGCGGTTGCTCTTTGTCAGCCATTTTGCCTCCAATCAAAACTAAACCAATGTCTGGTACAACAAGCACAGCAAGCTCCCTGAGAATTAAAATTAATCAGTTAAAACAGAGCCAATGAGAATATACACTAAATGAATCAAAGACAGCTTACGAAAAAGAAAAACATATAAATAAGGCTGAACAAAACAACACGCTAGAACCGCAAAAACGCTCTACCATGAGGTGCGTGAAAACTTGAAGCATAAAAGAGAGCCAACAAAAAAAGAGGGAGGGAGGGTAGGATAACATTCTCCATTCCTACCTCCCCCCTCTCAATGTGCAGTTCCAGAAAATATCCATACTCAACCCACAGAACAGACAGAAGGGTTTGGAATTTACTGGGGGAGGGGATTAAAAATATATATATATTTCAGGAGGGGTGGAATGGGGGGGTCTAGATATTTTTTTTTGGAACTACTCAATCTGTTTTATGCTCTGCCTTATGCCCATTATGCTCTTGACTTCTGTATGAGCTCAGAGAAGGATCTGAATTAATGGCACTATACTCATTTGTGTAGACATATAAAGCAGAGAAGGTGCTCAACAATAACAACAAAATTTGATAATTAAAAAAATAATTTTGGTTGGCTTGATGTGTCTGAACAAAAGGAGGGGGGTGGAGTATGGATATTTTCTGCAACTGCATATCAAAATTTTTATGAAACAAATTCTTGAAAAAATTTTGAGAAAATTCAAATTACGGACTAAAACTTTTACATAACAGATGAAATGTTTTAGGGCTAGT
>OMLO01004538.1_pt1 | contig 11614 bp, 4 predicted proteins | sample 1674811 | NCBI WGS metagenome assembly OMLO01 (sample SAMN06265003, study PRJEB25207) | coral metagenome | isolation source: Coral host | place: Mexico:La Bocana,Puerto Morelos, Mexico | collected 2008-11-13 | reverse complement strand
TATTTTTTTGAGATGGTGAGCCAACTGTCCTGACTGTACCTGAATCAAGTCCTGAAATTTTAACACAAGGAAAAGTAATCAATAGACATTTTGAAGAACAGTGTCAAATATCATCAAACATTGTTTTAAAATTACACAATTAATGGGGAATTAACAGAATTTGAATTTGTAGACTTAAAACCACTAAAAAAAGATGCTAACTGACCAGCAAAGAGTATTGATGGATATCATCCCAGAGATATTCTCGTGGCCAAATTCTTCTTCTAACGTCCTCTGCTATAGGATCTTTGCATGTAAATAGAAAGCCTTTCAGATGCTGTAACTGAGACCTTAGTAGCTGTAAACAAAAGCAGGCAGGAAATATTACTGCTTACTAAAGTAAAGTTAACTGTTTGTTGCCAAAGAATGATAAGTTACATGGCTGACAAAATGTAATGTCTCTATTGAAAATTTTCAGAGCAAAAGATGACAAACAATTAAAAAGAAACTCTGCACTAACCTTAACTTCACGCAGTTCCTTGATAACATTATAAAGAGTAGGATTTGTCTCGTCAATATTAAACAATGGTTCCTCTTCAATGTGTAGCAAGAACAGTTTGGATTGTTTAGAAACATGATGTTTCCTCAGGTCCCAGTTGTGGATGACTCTCCCAGGAATAACATGTTCTTCATTTTCATGACATTCAAAACAATAGTAGCATGCATCAAAGGTACAAACTTTGAATTCACCATAGATCATTCCTATGAGGAAAAAAGTACCGGTATTTATTTACTTAACTACCGTAATAAAATAAAATAAGAAATAGACAGTTATTCATCATAAGCTTGCAATGCATACATGTAGCTAAATTATAAAGCCCTCTGCATGCATTGCATGCCTATGATGACAGATATTAATGAGAGAAAATCTTGATAATACATGTATTTAAGTTATAATTCTTATACTCTACATAGCTCCTGGGGACTCCCATGTAAAGACAGGGGTGCTTGTCATAAATTTTTAAAAGAAATCCTAAAGGGCCCACGTTTCAAGTTCCTGTTTTGTGGGTGTGACCCTATATGAGGTACTGATTCGAAAACACTTACCTCCTGTCATATTTTTTGGTTCCATACCCTATAGAGAACCACAAATGCTCTTGCCGTGGACCTTTTGAGACTGAGCACCCTAAGAGACTTCCAGAACCACTTTTTAACCCCTTAAAGGAACAACAAGATCCCCCATATATGGGAGTCCCTGGGTTGATTAGCTCATGGTGAAATTTGTAATCACCAACCTATATTTCTTCCACATCCTTTGCACTTGTAATTTTGGTTGTCCAACCCTTTTTCAGTGGCTATTTCTGTTACCATTGACATCAGCTCAGCAGCACGTTCATCCCCATGTGCAGAGTGAACTGAGCCACTCCTTGGGAGAACTTCAAAACCTGATAATGTGTCTACGACGAGCTCAGGCTGAATCTCATGCAGTTCCTTTATTGGTGGAATCTAAATAAACAAAATACAGAAGAACATCATATTTTTAATTATCTGAACTCTGGTAACCAGAATGGTGGTATCTTGATAGTCTGAATTTCTGAATTACTGTAACCTGTAAAAGTAAAGGTTTCAAACAAGCTACCCCTGGATGGGATGTTAGTCCATTCCAAGGTCCCTCCCCTAGCATTAAATTTGCCAGTACCCACTTGTACATCTGGGTGAAGGCAGACAATCTGAGAGTAGCGTCTTGTTCAAGAACTCAACACAATGTCCCAGCCAGGGCTTGAAAATGGTTTGCCTGATCCAGAGTCACTCTACCTGTAACCTGTACTCTCAATAATTTATCAACAAAATTTATGTGACCAACCCAAACGGCATTTGACATTTGTGTGGATACACGGCTTTAAGGTGGATACTAATAACAAAATTAATAATGTAGGTCTACAGAGATACAGTCAGACTCCCTGATTGGGTTTTATGTGGTTACAATCTTTTATGGTCAAACTAACAATCAATCCGAGAAACACTTTTAACTATTTCTCTTCAACAACAGTTGATCTAGAATTGTCCAGCACAGCCACAGCTGGCACTGTAACACAATCATCCCACAGAGTTCCATTGTCTCCAAAGAATAGTGCTATAAGTATGCCACTGACAAGTGATTGCAGGCGTAGCTGCAGATACAAATTTTAATCTCTCCCCAGGGAGGAAACATGATAGTGTAACCAAGGATGGCTGTTTACTAATCGTTCCAGGATATCTCAAAATCAGGTTAACTTCATCAATCTCTACCTGCTGTGCTACAGGTGGTGAAGGTACTGCACCCTCTGCATAAACAGGGGCCTCAAATCTGTTAGGTCCCTGAACAGTGTAGTCCTTTAACAATGTCCCAAAGCTAGGTACATTTTGTAACTTTGGGTGGGTCACTTGAGTGAGTGGTTCCCGAGGACCCGGGAGGGCCCCTACATGGTCTGTTTCATTAGCATTGCCATCATCAGGGTATATGGCAGCCTGTGTTTCAAATGTTGAAGACCAGCCGCTGGCCATGCCAAGTTTGTTGCTACCCATCAGAGGGGTTGGACTGATAATATCACGTTCATTACCTTGAGATGAAGGTTGCACTGTTGATGAGGAATGTTTGTGGCCTGCATGTAAAAGGAAATTGAATACATTAACGCAGTAGAATACTTAACCATGTTAACATAGCCTCATCTAAACATGCAGAGGGTTGGAAGAGTTCAACACAGTTTTGCAAACCCTGGACTACATCTTTATTTTGCATAACTTTCCAGAATTCTCCCAGCCCTCCAAAAAATTAGATGAGGCTATCGAATGGAAAAAGTGCTCTGACTATTGATTTTATGAAATAACTCTCAAAACTACGCAAGAATCTAAAGCATAATCCCATCTAAACACCTGTTAAAAATGAGAGTGCACATAGTAGCTCAGTTATTTTTATAGAAAATACTGCAACATGACAAACTTCAAGTTGCTTTCTTAGCTTTGATCTTCATAGCCGTAACAAACTTACTTTATGAGTGAATGGTATTAGCTACAGGCACGTACATCAAGGGCTTATCAAGCTTACTCAGCCGTAACAGCTGCTATGTATAACTGTACAGCTGCTGTTGCTTACCTTACTCACTTATGTCAGTGACAGACCTCTGCTACAGACTTACCTTGTACATTTAATATGTCCTCCTCTGTTGACGGTGAATCCTCTGAATCATCTCTACTGGCTGATTTCCCTGTTGTTCTATTAGCCACAGTTTGCAGTTCTAGTGCAGTTCTTTTTAACTCTGTACTATCCTCAATACTGCATCCAGCAAGTTCAGCCACTTCTGCGTCACTGGAAGCTAGGGAACTAGAGGTTTGTTGCATCATGGGCCCATCACTTTCTGCTTGGGGATTTGCTGACGAGGAGGTTGGTATGACAACTGGAATTGTTGAAGGCCCATGGCCATGCATACCTGGGAAGGACCCAAACAGATCACTAATTAGGCAACTTTTTAGAGAACACAAATCAGGTGCAGTGACAATCAAATGACATTTTGGAAAACACTTGTCATGTTTATTGTCAAGTGCTTTGTTCAGTCAGTGAGTGGTTAAAATTAATACATGAAAATGTCTTTTTGTAGCATGATGTTGTCCCTCCCACACAACTAGCAAGATGCCAGTAGTATATGGATGAGAGGCGGTTTCACAATAATTTTGATTGGTTACATAATTCAGCAGCACCATATTCATTATTGGGCAGAAAAAAAAAGCAAGTGCTGTGAGATTCAAAATTCTTGCCCAGGAGTAAACCATAAAGAACTTTTAAATGATTGTCCTCCATGCATGCAAAGTCAAACATTTTAGCCAAGTAACTTCAACATCCCACCCCCTACTTGCTTACCAGTAAACCAGTGCTAACAGTAAGGCAAAAATTACCTGAATACACTGGTGAAAGTGAACGAGGGGCGACTTTCGGTAACTGCCAAATACCACAGAGAGCCAACGTATCCCCAGACCAACTGTTAAGACCAGGTGTGTTGTAGTTAAAGTCAAATTTGAATTCACCAAGGCCTGTCAACAACACAGTGCTCATTCAATTCGCATTATTTACTGATAATATTTATATGTTAGTAGACATGACTCTTTGTTAGCTTCATTTCATAATTGACTAGATGTCAAGTAAACTTTTTGGCAATTTTAAAGTATCATCAGTCGGTCATACATAAGGTGTTTTATTATGGCCTTTGAAGGATAAGTTTTCCTTCAAATGAAGCTTAATGAGTTTAATGGTTGTCGCACTGTGACACCCTTGTACTCTTAGCATCTCTTACTAATGATCTATCAACACCAACAGCCTTGTGAACCAGGGGTGATTTACCATCCCCTAACATGAAACAGAGGTGCAGGTGGAACGGAGGCTACTGACAGTAGTCCACCCAATCATAAAATGTGCCCCCCCTTTCAAGAAATATGTCTTTAAAAGAAAAAAAAAAATTCATAAAGAGCTATTAAAACTATTTGCAAGCCACGACTCAAAACTACAAGGGCAAGGGACAAAACGCAAATGAAATAAAGTGCTACTTACAGTAACTATTAATATTTTCTAAAGATATTATTATCAACTCTTATTACCTTGAAGGAAAGTTTTCATTATTGATGGTAGTTCTGCATCCAACATAAAAGATGAACCTTTATATGACTCTCTGCAAAATCAAAGCACTAATAAACTACACTGTGCAATGTTCATGTCAACAAAATTACAATTATTTTGCCTTAGGCAAAATGTTGCCTGCATTGAAAGAAGAGGGAAAACATGATATTGCATTTTAAACTTCAATCCAAGCTTACTTATACATGTACATTGTATAACTAATATTGATCATTGTCTTAATTGTTCATCTTAGAATCGAAAAAGCCTCTTATCAATGCTAAGAAAATCAAACTTACAAGAGCTTATTCTTGTCCATCAAAAGTGCATCCAGGTAACTTTCCATTAAGCCATCATTCAAAGCAAGACGAACCCATGCCTAAAGATAATCATTAACAATCAAAAGCCCAAGTGTCTACTGGCATTAACAAACAATAAATAATAGATGTCTCTTGCATTTATCAATTGAAAGAACATTTCCTTCGCAGTGCACTTCAAATAAAGATAACCTAACTGGGCTAATGTGAAAAGAAATAAATTCATGAGAGGCCACAATTAGAAGTCTTACATCACGTGATTACATATTTATATGAATAATAACGAAGAGGCAAGATTTGCTGTTACTCCGAGTTTCGTGCTTACGCACTCATCAGACAGTATTTAATGATAATCATTCCATATACTCAGCTCTACACTATATGTGTATTGAGCACTATTTAATGGGATCTGCTACTTCCTCATATGATTACATATTTATAATTATATAAAAGCACAGTAGCACTCAAACTAAGGCTGCATAAATACAATGGCACAATTGAGCTGGCTTTGACATGCAAAATGAGTACATGTTGGTAAGCTACTGTTATAGGCGTACATTGACTCACCCGACATCTCCCTACATTGCTGTGGATTTGTGAAAGGTGCTCCAACTCATTCAAAACGTCCTTGTGAGTGACGTTTGTTATCAGGGACCAAAATGACTACAATTAACAATGCACAATATCATTATTAGTTATATACAAGAGTTATACAATAGTACATATATGTATACACTGACCCCTTTATTGTGCTCCTACTGACACCTTATTACTGGTACATTTTGGGTCCAAGAAAAATAAACATCTACAGGTATTAATTAATAATTTATATATTTTACAAATATTAAATTTTAGTCAGTAAGACTCCTGATTTCTTAATACAGTGACCAGTATAATATTAGCGATACAGTATCATTAATAGTTTATCATTTTGAATTGAACTTACATGAGTAGGCATTGCTTCTGTTGATATCTTTCCAAGTAGATTGTAAAAGTTTGACAGCTGCCACCCAATAAAAAGAAAGATAGTAATACAAATAATACTCATAATTTTTCTGACACCAACTTTAAGTGACACGTAAAGTGAATTTCATAAACTAGCATTAATGTTTATGTTCTATTATTACATGTACACACTAAAGAAAGAAATGACTCTAACTACATTACATACATGTATATTTGTGGTAACCTTCCATATCATGGTAAATGTAATTTAAAGAAAGTTTTTTTGAGTAATCAGATTATTTGTCTGAGAAGAACATCCACAAACAACAGTGTTTCTTCACATGAATATCAGGGGTTTCATTGAGAGTTGGGCAACAATCAGTTGTGAAGGTGATTTTGCCTCTCTGGTTTGACCATCTGAGTGAGCAACTGTGCTTTACAATTTACTATTAATAAAGTCATCACCTTGACACCATGCTCTTGAAATCCATGAAGAAAAATGGCTTCCAGTAAGGTGCTGATCATCAAGGCATGCTCATCATTCCTGCAAACAGAAGGTTTTTTAAAACAAAAATGTATCTTCTTATTTAGTACACAGAAATAACTTTATTTACAATAATTATTAAACCACAAACCTTTCTACTTCCAAGTCTGCTCCAATGTGTTTTCTCTGCAGCTGTCAAAAAAAAACTAATTTTTAAATTTAAATAGCTAATAACTGTTACCAATAGGGAACAATTAGTATAATATTATGTCTGGACTGATAGGCAGTACAATTTTTCAAAAAGATTTTGTAAATATATTTTTTTGTTGCTAAATCAAGTTCAACTGAGTTCTTTCCATTCCCATCAGATTGAAAAAAGGTTTTTGTTGTTCATGCTACCACCATTCATGTGCATATTAAGGCTCACATCTTCAATTCTGAACAAAATGCGTGTTTATAAGCACATGGGAGTTGTTTTCACCTAAAACGGTGAAGCTGCCATTAATAATTGAAGTGTCAAATCACCCCACTTTATAGACAGCTCCTCCTATCCAGTTAAGTGGTGATGGGTCATTCAGCTTTCTCATTATACATATGGTCAATGAAATACAGTGAAAGCCCTGTTTTGCAGTAAACATCAAGCAAAATATTCATTAAATAGATTAGAATTGGGTTACTAAATGAAAACACACATGATTCACTGCAACTCTGAGTTTCATGCTTACGTACTCATCAGGCAGATTAACTCTTTAGCAGTGTTAACTACAACTTCTCATGATCATTAAATAGATTATAATTTTTTAACAACTGGAGCTTTCACAGGATTTTTCCACTGAAGTCAAGATTACTTTTTTTTGTCTCAAGGAAAACCCCGCCAAACCCTCTCTCAGCCCCCACATTGTATAACAAAGCCGTGAATAAAGGTGAATTCGTCAACTACCAGGCAACCTTAATTGAAAATGAGATTAAACAGTGAAATCAGGGTGAAAACCCTTGGTTTGCCCCGGGTATCGTCCAATAGGGAGGTGCAGCTGGGGATTTCAAATGATTGGTGCATAATCAGTTTGTAAATAAATACCTCTTTCACTGCCAATGAGAGTTCACCAATAAGTCTTCTCTTAACTTCTGCATTTCTTATCAAGTCATCCTCAGTTTCTGAAGGGAACAAAGGGTTTGAAATGTAAAGAGACAACAAAATACAGAATAATAGAATAAAACATGTGTATTATTCATCAAACACGAGCGCAAAGATAAATTTCTGTTTGAGGGCAGACATGTGACTACATAAAGCACAGCAGCAACCAAGTTTTATTTTTTAGAACCAGATATTCGTGCGTATATCCCTGCAGTCGAACAAGTAACTGCATGCCGTATATGATGACATCATATGATGACAATCTTACCAATGTTTCCTCCTTTTTTCCATCCAGAAAACATAGTTGCCTATTTAAAACTTTGACATTTTCGTACTTCAGAGAGGTGTTTTGATACAGGATAAAAAGTCAGCACAAATCACGTTTTTCTCATGAAAGTCCGCCATCTTTGTTTTGATATCAAATCAGCTGACCGTAATGGATCGCTTTCCCAACTAATCTTTATTTCAAGTTCCCGTATGCTCACGGAATAACCGCTGAACAAGCAATGGCAACGTCAGTATCCCGGATGTTATGAGAGGAAGTGACAGTCGGAGGCTGGGATAAGCAGCAGTTTAGTGCTCTTACACATATTTATCCCGTGTAGAAAGATGTAAAGGCGTAATCTCTCGATGACCTTTCCTCGGTGAAAATGACCACAAAGGTGGTTTATTTTACCGTCGGAGGCAAACCTGAGCAGGCAGAGTTTGCCTCCGATTTTCCTGCGGACGAAGTCAAAGGTAGCCCAGAGTCACTGTGTTGACATGTGCATTTTTATTCCCTCTTTGTAGAATTGTTATGAAGAGCCCTTGTTACTGGCTTTATTTTGATGCAAACTTGCTTTTATTCAAATGGTAGTTTTATTCATCATAACAACTGTAACTGTATGATTGTGGAAGGAAATATTTGCTGTAGTCACGTTCTATGGCTGCAGTGTTCTTTCAGTTTGACACATTGGATGATCGTTCATGTACATCGTCCGTCCTCTGCAACGCATTCCCGATTTCCCTCTTATTTAAGTCTGTATTTGACCTTTAATGTTTTGGATTTTCTTTATGTTTACAGATTTGTTTCGCTGCGCGGCGGAAGCTGGGCCATATGACATTCTAAAACTGTACAACACCAGGGGAAATCTTGTCAACATATCGCCAGCTCTTCAGGAAAATTCACCAGAATCTCGCTACAAACTAGAAGTTGTTGCTGCAAATTGCGCAAGCTGTGGATTCTGCGGTAATTTTTTTTATTTCCAACTGTTTTAATTGTTATGGCTGTTAGAAAGAATTGAAAAAGGCTGATAGTTGTTGTGACGTAAATCGTAAAATCTGTATTTTACTATTGCCCTGAGGGTATTACTGCAAGCCCCCCACTGCAATGTTTTTTGCAAGAGACTTTTTAAATGCGAACTTTTTCTTGTTTTATTTTATCCAGCGATGACAATGTACAAGGGACATTTGACTTTTAGCAAAACTGGGATAAAGCTGTCTTTTAGCACTTCTTTGAAACCTCATATGCCTTAATAAATGAAATTTTCAAAATATTGAGTTTCATGTTCAAGTGTATCGAAACAGTCCAATATGAAATTTTTGAAGAAGAAAATATTAACGAGATTGTGTTGTCACTACACAAACAATGCCATCGAGTTGTTATCGCACTTTGAATGTTTCTTTGAAGATCAGTCGATCAGTAGAAAATTGAAAGTGGTGGAAAATCGATAACAATAAACCCTGGAGGGTAAATGCAATCAAACACCCCCACGATATCAAAGTTATCTCGGCCGGTTGATTGATATGTGTTTTAATTATTTTAGGGAACTAGACGATATTACACTTGTGTTGCCGTTTGCATGCAATGAAAATTTTAACATCGACACTGCTCTTTGTGTCATAGAACGTAGAATTCTCTTGTTCCAGTCGCTTTTTATCGCTAGTGCATTTCTAGTGCATTGATGAACAATTAAATTTGAAGTTGAAATTGAAAGCAAATGGATCATGCCCTTTTAATTTTGAATTCACAAATCGACTATCAAGTCGGTGACTTTAAAGTTGATAAATGGTTCTACTATGCTAACATTTAATTTTGAAAAAATTTGAAAGCTGAAATCAACTGATTGTTGACAGAGCTGTAGGAAGGAAAATGTGTTTCACAGTTGTCGCCAAAATTCTACAAAATTTGCATGCCATTTGAAACATCTGAAATTTCCTAAAAGCTGGTTGTAGTAATGCAAATCATGTCAAATATAATTCTCCATTGATTAGATTAGCATTTGGTATTTTATTAAGTTCTGTTGCCTGGGAAACAATTAAGATAAAATTGTCTAGATCCACCCAATTAAGCATAAAAGCATTTTTAAATGCTTTTAGCTTAAGAGCTCAGCTGCCTGATGTAAATGAATGTACAGTTGTTCTATTTCCAAGTGTCTTTTTCGTATCATATGTTTTTTTAATATTCTAAATTCAAAGATCAATTTTAAAGTACAACCAGGCCTATAAACTGATTTCTTCTAGCAAAGGCAATAAAGAAAAAATATGGTTTCAAGATAAGATACTACATATTCCCCAGGTGGTTAAAATTAACTACCTTTGTGCATTGTGTTTATAAAACAATGGAATGTTATTAGTAACACAAGCTATTGGAAGGTCCATAAGCAAAAGACAAGTGCTTCTTGATAGCCAGATGACAACTGTAATAGCTTAAGCTGATTTTTTACATGATTGAGCACAAAATATGACTTCTCTTAGTAATCCCTTGAGTCAGGATTATTTCACAACATTTAAGTGCTGTTGTGTCTATTCCAACACATAACTGTTCCATATGAATTAAAAAAACTTCAAAGTAGTATGTTCCTTAAACTATCCAAACATACTATTGTTATGATAATACTGTAATTAAAAGAAAGGCAATTTTATTGAAGCAAAGAATATTATTATTTGACACAGGAGCTTGTACTAAACAAACAAGTAGTGTTATGTAGATCAATCCTATCCACAAGAGTCACGTTTAGTGCATACCTGTCTAAATTCAAAAACAACAAACAGGGTCAGGAAGGGTTTATTACACTCCGTTATTTACAATTAGGAAGGCATATTTCTTTTGTTAGTTTTAGAATCACAGCTTTTATTTTATTGATAAACTCTCTAACCCTTTCACACCCGTGTCCTAAACAAACTCCATAAGAACAGTGAGCAAGATACACTGTATTAAAAAAAGGTTTCACATGGAAATGTTGGATGCCCAGTTCTTGTTCTTGTGTCACAGGTTTAATTATATTTGATATTAACTTTGGACTAAAAAAAAATGAAGCCTTAGATCCTACTGGATCATAGCTGCCAGAGCTTCTCCCCGGTTTCTGTAGCATAAAGCGGCTAGGAGTATTTCTACTCCCCCTGGATGGGATGCTAGTCCATCTCAGGTCATTCCCCCGAAATTTGTTTGGTTTCCCCAACAATTTGCCGGTACCCATTTGTACTCCTGGGTGGAGAGAGGTACTATGAGAGTTGAGTGTTTTGCCCAAGAACACAACACAGTGTCCCCAGCCAGGGCTCGAACCCAGACCGCCTGCTCCGGGGATGAGCGCACTAACCATGAGACCACCGCACGTATCACATAATTATGTTTAGTATAAATCCACCAGCATTCTATCACAAATTCCGTTCTCTGATTGGCCACATTACCCACTATAAATTCCTTTTATTTAATACCATTCTCTGATTGGCTATTTTGTGATAGATAGTGAGTAGTGTATCAGTGCGCCCTTGTTAACCAAATGACTGATTTGGGATTTCTGAGGGGGCCTGTAAAGAGGAGTAAGATAAAGTTTTGAACAACTATTAGATATACTAAAAAAAATTAGATTATTCTCTCTTGATTTTACAGGATAGAAATCTTGAGTTCATGATCTGATTGTTCAGTATATAGTTAACACCCCGGAAGTGTGCAGGTTTTAGAAAATGGCGGCCATTTCTTTGTATTTTTGAAGTGTCTGTAGAGTATTTGGATGAAGTTTTGAATGGCTAGTTGATTTATACTAACTAGAGATTATATAAATTTCCCTCAATTTCTATGTATGATAGTTGACTCAGGCCACACACACATCAACTATCACATGAAAGAAATC
>OMLO01004537.1_pt1 | contig 11616 bp, 8 predicted proteins | sample 1674811 | NCBI WGS metagenome assembly OMLO01 (sample SAMN06265003, study PRJEB25207) | coral metagenome | isolation source: Coral host | place: Mexico:La Bocana,Puerto Morelos, Mexico | collected 2008-11-13 | reverse complement strand
CGTGATATTTTGGTGAATTTTGAAATATCACTCGCGGTATTTATCCCAAATACCCCTAGAAACCGTGCTATTTCCTAAACATATCTAGTCCCTTTAACCTTTCGTATACGAGTGCCATTTTTGAATACATCTGTAATACTCTTTGAAAAAAAAAATCAAATAATAATTGGGAAAAAAACGGAAAAAACGGAAAAATTATAACTGAGTGCGCGAAATGTAAAAAATCTGCTCGCACAGTTTATTAACAGATTGTATAAGTTATGCAGCGCTTTTGAGTGTTATATCGAGCCTTGAGGCCCTTAGGCTCGAGTTTATACCGAAGTACAAGTGGCGCGTTGGATGTAGTCTCCTTCGCAGCCGTTTTTTGGGATGTCACGCAAGCGTTGGTGTCACGCAAGCGTTGCGTGACATCCCAAAAAACGGCTGCGAAGGAGACTACGTTGGATGTTCCATGCCGTTATACCACGAGAGAGCGTTTCACACCACTTTATACCATGCCATAGAAAATACAATGGCCATGCAGCAAAATCAATGCGACATTGGAATGTTGGGTGTAATACCGTGGAATATACAACGACTTATCTGTATTCTGATTGGCTGTATTGTTACCCGGATTAATACTGAGATATATGCATGTATATTTTGTGCTCGTTTTCTCTCATAACAAGAACCAGTGCGCGCCATGATTTTATGTTCCTTTCTTTTTGTATATTTGAGATCGATTTTTTTTTTAAAGTTACGAATAATAATTTTTTTGGAAATTCTATTTCATTTATTTTACTTATTACTGTTATAAGAAACAAGAAACATTGTATGGATTTGAAGTAATTTATTTATTCATTTATATAATATTGTTAGTGCATTGACTTTCTAGTAAATTCGTCCGAAACAACGAACTTAAAAAAATTCAAAAACTTTGCGCACACCGTTCATCAATGTAGCTCGATCTTTTAATACTCTTGCTTTGAGAATTTAAAAGTTTCCTTTCTCTTTCCTCAGCCTTCGGAATCATGTGCAAAAAGTGTACTCCGAGTGAACAACCTATCAAACAATGTGACCAACCCGGGCAACTGGTGGAAGTAGACTGCGACAACGAAGACTTCCCCTTTAATGTGACCAATGGTACAAAATACGACTCATGCGCGACAACCACCATCGGAGTAACATTGGGTGGAATATCCTTGACGACTTATGTAATGAGCTGCGCTGTGAAGGTACTTTAGTCTACTACTAGACTGCGTGGTGGGAGGAGCACGAAGTGCCTTTGCTGATTTCATTGTTTGCCCTTTTTTGACTCTGTTACTTCATTACTGAAACGTACTTATCACTAATGTTAACAAGTTTGGATGCTTTCTTTGCACCTGATAAAATCTGTTTGATTGCCCCTTTCCCCCCCCCCCCCCCCCCCCCTCAACCTCCTCTCTACGCCAATAGACACGAAGAAGAAGGAAAGGCTCCATAATGACAAGGAAGCTGGGATGGCGCAATGGTGAGAGCGCTCGCTTACTACCAATATCACCTGGGATTTCGCTCCGGTGCCAGCATAAGAGTCAAGTTTGTTGTTGGTTCTCATCTTGCTAATAGGGTTTTTTTCTCCGCGTTTTCCCCCTAAAAGAAGACAACACTCCAACTTCCAATTCGATCAGCATGACTGGTACCCGCATGAGAATCAGCTTTGGCTGATGTGACTTCCTCTAAATATATTTATTTAGGCTTAAGGGACCCTAGTCAGCCTCCGGCATTTTCGATGCCATTGAAATCACCGATATTATATTGTGAGGCGAAATCTCATTTCTTTAAGTTCTGTTTATGTAAGTATTTTTAATTGTCTTTTGTAGTTTCACGGTGATTTCGTTTCGACATGCTCCAATAAAATGTAATAGCCAAATTCTCCCAAGTAAACCATAATCAAGGTATGGCTGGTTAGGGCCTACAGTTTTGCTACGTGGGCATGCGGTATGCTTTTTTGTGACCTCTTAAATTTTTACTTACCGCAGGTCAATTCGTCCGACCCTTCTGTGGTGAACTGCTCTATAATTGAGAATTATGTTTGCGGAGACGCAAGGGAAAGAGCAGAGAGCAATCCCTCTTACACTATCAACTCCTGTAGCTCAGCCTGCTGCACAGAGAATTCCTGCAATGTTCTTCCTACCACTACAACTACTGATGCGTCGACAACTGATGCGTCGACAGCCGCCAGCACCACTGGAAGCGGCAATGGCGGGACCGAGATGCAGCCACCTTGCCTTGGGTTGCTTTTGGTGATGCTTCTCATAAGCGTTGCAATGAAGAAAGTCGATATATACTTCTGATCCTTTTATGACTGAAAGGTGTAACAGTGTAACTTTCAATTGTTTCAGTATTTTTTTAGCACTAGTTTTTTCACGCAATCTAACACGGCTTAGTGACAATTTCCAATCGAGACTGATTTTTGGAGTTGTGCGAAGACAGATCAAATTCGTCCACTCGAACTCCTTCTTCAAGCCAGGTACTGCATGCCAAAGGCTCATGTAGGGTCTGAGAAAGTGTTGACGTTTTGACTGTGACGTCACCTTCAATCCAATATGGTTATGTTGAATTGATGAGTCCTGGAAACAAAACTGACAGAATACCATATTCGAGGACCCAAGCAACTCCAAATTTGTGACGAACAGCCTCCTAAACAGTTTTTCAGTCACAATAATATTACGGTCGTCTGTAGTAGCCCCCCACCCCGCCACCCCACTACAACACCCACCGCAATAAACGCCAAGTTTAATATTGTTCTTTTTTTGTAATGTAGGAGGTAAAATGTCCCCAGTCTCTGGTATTTTGTTGGTATATTTTTTGCTATTAGTTTACACAAACTTGTAATGGAACTAATCTCCGCTCTCATATTCGACGTGAAAGCTTTCCCATGCAGTTGCAATTGTTAGATCGGTCGCATCGGTTCGGCTACGGGACCCTCTTGTCCTTCACTGGATTCATATGAGTACTGGAAATGGATACAATGGGCAAGAATGCAACGTGTGAGATTGAAACGACGTGAATACAATAATCAATAATATTTGTACTGAATAAGGAACAAGTAAACGACTTACAAGCTTTCCCTCCAGTAATCAGTAAACCTTTTAAGGGTAAAATGGAAAAATTATTACACTTTTGAAGAATTTATGTTGTGCTGTAGTTAACCTGCATAGGAAGAGGTCCCGGACGGATGAAGATGCGTTCTGCGCATTCTGGGGAAAGTGGTTTTCTTTCGAATGGAAGCGTTAGCCGCGCAGTCTATGTTGATATTATCACGTTGCATGATCATTTAGCGAAGGTTATTGGTCGCGAAGAAGGTGACCGATGTATAAGATTTATCAAAAATAAAAATTGTACCTTAAAAGAAAGATTATGTTTACGCTGTAGAAACCAACAGTTTGAGATTTCCGTAAAATTGATCAACAGGAAGTCGAATTGGCAGACCACGTTGTAGCACACGTCATCTTCAGTGCTACACGATCATGAAGATGTTACTTGCAACTGCTCACCGATAGAGTTATAAACACAAAATTAATCCGTAGCACTCAACACTTTCGACCATGTGCTTTCTTGTTTATTACACTTCGAAAACCGCTAGGGCTTATGGGAGTACAACTCGAAGGGGATTATGGGTCACGACCATCACACACGAATAAATAACAAGCTTTACTTGCATTTGTTTTTATTTTTCTTTTCCTGATGATACATATTGTAGTTACGAGTCTCGGCACAAGTTTTGAAACACTGGAAGGAAGGAGTGGGTTGGGTGGCTAGCCACTCGCCTTTTGCAAAAGCAAAATATGCAAAATTATTAAAAAGTTTGTGAATATTATGGCAGAATTAAAGGCGCACTCCCTGGGCAGGTACTACTGACCTTATTGTACTTTCTATTTTGTGGCATTCCTAGTATTCCTGGTGAAACAGTTTTCAATCAGGTTCCAATTCTCAAATTGGAAAACTTTGGGAGCATGCCTCATTGATTTTGCAGCCCCACCCACTCCTACTTCCCCTTGAAAAATCATGACGTGGCCCCACTGTTGACAACAAAACCATGAGCAAATAATATAAGTTCACATTTAGTTACTGAGAAGTAAATTTCTGGAGACCATGCAGGTTTGGAATAACATTTCAAAAACGAATTCATCCTCAAAAACGTGACGTACCCTTTCAAGTTCAAGTTCAATAACGGCTACTGAACATGCGTAGAGAGGGAAACCCCTGTGAGTAATTCTGACTCGTCTATATCGATTTCTGCCAGACGTTTCCATTATTTGTGTTTAACAAATTAAAGGATCATTACCCCTGTAAAGGAGATTGCCCTAAGATTGTAAATGTTTAGAAAACAACTCGCCTTGGATAGTCACGATTACAATTGCAGAAAATCTTCCGTAGTGCCCGTCGAAATTTCACCGTACGCAGCGAATACGCGATCGGGTTGAGCAGCGGATGCAGAAATGTTAAAGCCTGCAATATGGACTGACATCTCTCAGGAATGTAGGAACTTCCAAAGAATTCAGTTATGTTTTCCAGCACGATCGATGGAGTCCAGCACACAACAAACACGCCAACCAGTACGAAGACAGAAAACGCCACGCTCCTCTCTTTTCTTTTTAGCCTTTCTCTCTCTTGACCGCCTTCTGTCAGACTTAGTCCCTCTTCACCCCCGGCTGCAGTCGTTAAATCTCGATACAAGCCCTTTCTTACCAAAAAGAAGATTCTCGCATAACAGGCGATTAATAAGATAATTGTTGGGAAGACGACAGCATCACAAACAAACATTCTATAAGAGTGGAACGAATCCCATCCAAGCATGGGGAAGAATGCTAACAAGCCACCGAAGAGCCAGATGCAGAAAATCCCAAGCGCCAGGTACGTGGACGTTAAGTAATCCACACTCTTCAACGGAGATGAAATTATAATCAGTCGCTCAACTGCAAGGCCTAAGATTGTCAAAAATGAAGCGTAAAAACCAAGATACAAGGTTGTGTACGCTGCTCGAGTAATGCTTTTGTGGGGGAACCAGTGAAGAAGAACGAAAAGTAACTCGCCAGGGATACCGACCAACAAGTCACAAACGGCGAGGTTTAATATCAGGTAGTTTGCAGTTCCTTTAAGGTTTTTGAATGGGTCTTTCCAAACTGTGATTATTACCAAGGAGTTTCCAACCACGGTCAGCACAGAGAGCGACAATAGGACTGATGCAGTAGTAGAAGAAATTGTAGCTAGAAATAATAATAAAAAAAAACAAGAGTTCGAGACCCCGATGTAAGCAAAAACAGACCACTTTCAGCTTAGGCTTGATTGCACGTCGCGTTTTTGGGAAATGAGCCGGCACTCTCGGAACGCGGCCGGAGTCAAGCCTACCTTCAACTGTTCACTAGGGACGGCGGAGCCGGGGGGGGGGGCTGGGGGGGCTTTAGCCCCCCACTTTTGAGGAGGATGACATTTTTTTGTTTTCTTTTAGTATGTGTTTATTTCACGCTTTATCCAGGCTAATTGTTTCAAGAAGTATCTCGCGGAGAATGCTGTAAACACGATTTCCGAGCCTCTAGATTTCAAAATTTTCTGGAGGGGGGGGATGCCCCTAGACCCCCCTACGCTCCGCCGTCCCTGTTCACTCGGGACTCAACGAACAACTTATGTTGGCAAAATATTGCACGAAAGTTGTAAAAGGGAATTCGATTAATTAACCACCCCGCCAAGCCAACGCGCCGTTTAAAGTGCTTCAAGTACCGGCTTTGGCCAGCGTTAAGTCCCCACCATGTTCCGGGGATTAGGGGGCCGAGATTTTAATTGACTGATGCATAACTAATTCACTGACTGTTGCGTGAGTACAAAGATTGCCCTAAAACAACACCGTCACGCTATCAATTTTATACAAATCACTTTCGGCATTCACTCAGTAGAGGTGCAATTTTCAATGCGTATTCGTGGATTATCGTGCTCTGTATTTTATCAGTTTTCCCGGTAATTCAGTCTCGTGCTGCTTAATCTGGCAAGGTTAAGGTAATGGTATAGGCTCGATAATCAGCCGCTGTTTCGAGAGAGCGGCGGAAATCGAACCTAGGGTAAAGTCTGCATACGAAACAAGTCGAATTTCCTCGCCAGTCCAACGGTGGAAATATACAAATAAAGATCAAGAACTTAAACTAATGCAACTACGAAGATTTTGTGTCCTGTGTTTGCTTTACATATGACTTATCGCCTTTGTACCGGCGATCAAAGAAATTGCCTTTTCATACTGCCAAACATCGAGTTGTCGACCAACGAAAACTTACCGTCCAAATCCATTCGAACCGGCTCGTTCAGACTCGAATCGAGGGGTCCAGCGGTAAGAGGAAGAAGCTATACTGACACGCAGGAAACTGAATTTGCAGTAAAAGTGATCACTGACTGGTAAAGCTTTCGAATCCAGCTTCACTTTCCCTGTTTCCCGGAAATGACCGGAAACAGACGTACCCTTGAAATATCATACGATAGGTCACGAAACGTCATCAATAAAACGAGTAGAACCAATATTTTGCTTTCGTGTTTCGTTTATAATTCGGGTTAGTAATAAGATATAGAAGCAATAATATTGGAATTACAGAATGACTACTCTGACTGATGAGAAAGAGATACAATATTAAGAGGATATTGCACGGAAGTGTTTTTGAATATATTAATGTGTGGGTGTGCCGTCTGGGGAAGCCCCATTCAAAAACCTCGCGCTCATCACGAGGAGACAACGTGAATTTTCGAAAAAACAAACATCAACCTTAATTTTCAAGATAAAAGTCGGCCAGCTTTCAGAGTCTGAAAGATTCTCCGGTTTTCTCAGGTAACAGTAAGACGGATATCGATTAGGATTTCTTCCCTCGCAGCCGTTTTTAGTAACGTCACGCAACGGGAGGATCATTGCATGACGATACTAAAAACGGCTTTGATCTTGTCAACATTCATTGCAGCTTAGACATATATCCCGATCCTTCCAATGTTACATCGCTTTAAGGGAAAATGCGAAGAGAATTCCATCCTGCGAGTCCCTCAGTTCAGTGCTACTAGCCACGAAGCATCGTCACTTTGGCGTCACGTTATCTTTATTTGGCTGACGAGCCGAGAGCGTGACTGTGATGGAGAGCCAAACAGCCATTGGCCCCGCTCTGCATGCATCAAGGGCCAAACTTAGGCGCGTTAAGAAAAGGAAGACTGCAACACAAGCGAACTTCTCTGCAAAGCGCAGAGCTCGCATGTCGCGCTCAGTGACGCTCGTACCCTCACTTGTTTGCGAATTTCAGAGCAAACGAGAGGCTGCTCGCAGTCTCGCTTCGAGATTTTTAACAATTGACCATCTACATTGTATTCCAATATATTCTCATAACATACATATTCTATAAACAAGAAATGTTTGTAAGTCATTGCGAATTTAAGGAATAAACAGGTGTAAACACGTTTTACCAATCAGCCTAAAATAAGAAAGAAAATTGATTTCATTCTGTGAATGCCTGGAGGAATGGAAATATCAAACAACCAGAAAGTATTTTTTTAAGAACTTTGTTCTGTGGTATTTAAGAGGGAAAGAAAAACCAAGGAAACCCACTTTGCCATTTCAAATTAAGCTATCAAATTAAGCTATCATGGCTGCCTACAACAGTGGCCGGTAATTGAAAGCGAACATAAAGAACCACTGCTGCTCCAGTGAAAAAAAAAAAAAACAGAAAGCGAAGCCTGCCATTAAGTTTATTTCAGCGTGAGTCATCATGGCAGCCTAAGAACAGTGGCCAATTAAAAGACTCAGTGCTACTTTACTGCCTCAAAATAACCCTGATAACAAGATTGTCAACTCAACCCTTTAGTGAGCTAAAGATCCAAGGCTACAAGACAATAAGGTTATTTCACTGTTGTCTGTTGGTGAACAGTATTGTTTGACTGGGTGATAAGAATTGCAAGCAGCGTGATTATAACAGTTGGTCAGAGTTGTTCGTTTATCAAGCAGGTACCGTGTCAGTAAAACAGCTCTTAATCCCTTCTGTTTGCAATGTTCACTATGAGGTCAAAGAAAGTGGTTCTCGTATTATTGCTACCAACGTTAACGTTACTGTTCTTTTGGAGTTCTGAGATGATATCAAAGCATATAGTAAGCGGTGGACAGTTGGGTAAGCGGTACATAAGCTTTAATGAATGCCGTGAAGTTGAAACGTTCTTTTAAGGTGTCCCAGACCTGAATTAAAAAACGATGTCAACCGATCTTATCTACACAGCACAATATTCTTAGATCAAGAATTGGTATGCGGAGGACTGTAACAGAAAATAACAGAACAATCTTAAACATTCGTACGGAAAAGAAAGTGACTAACTATTTCAAACTCGTTATTGGCGAAACAGATATACCTACGGTGGCTTATAAGGGACGCATCGATTTTCTCGTCGCAAGTTAGTAACTTGCGATGGCGTAACTTGCGATCGCAACTTATAACTTGTAAGTTAGTTTCAGTATCAGTTACATGAATCATGCATGTTCGTCTGATAAGTTAACAGCAAAGATGGCGGGTGTTGTTTTTAAAGCATTGTTGTATGTTATAAGTCGCGATCGCAAGTTATAAGTTGCGATCGCATGTCAGTAAGTCGCGATCGCAAGTTATAAGTTGCGATCGCAAGTTATAAGTTGCTATCGCAACTAAGCTATAAGTTATAAGTTATAACATGCGATCGCAACTTATAACTTGCGATCGCGACTTATAACATACAACAATGCTTTAAAAACAACACCCGCCATCTTTGCTGTTAACTAATCAGACGAACATGCATGCTTCATGTAACTGATACTGAAATTAACTAGCAAGTTATAAGTCGCGATCGCAAGTTATAAGTTGCGATCGCAAGTTATAAATTGCGGTCGCAAGTTACGCCATCGCAAGTTACTAACTTGCGACCAGAAAATCGATGTGTCCCTTATAAGCCACCGTAAAATCCTAACGGTGACAGCGTTGGCGAATATCTTATCTTATTTAGCATAGAATTAACATTAATTCTCCATTCTCTCCTTAGTTTCAGTTTCAAGACATTTCCAAACATCTCAACGTTTATCAGAATACTCTGTCTCGGTCGCATTTTCAGTTTTCTTCTCGGTGTTGGAATCTGGTCTTTCGTGTTTCATACATTACGTAACATGTTATTTTGTTTTCAGCAAATTTACAACAAACATTGTCAGTCCAGGCAAGAGGAACAGAGGTAACGTAATTTGAATATTGAATTGAGAGAGCTACAGATTAAGAAAACGAATTAGCTAAGGCTTTAGTAATTCCATAACTCATTCATCACAAGGTGTTTAATTATGTTTCATTTTATAGGAAACTGTTCGAGCGTCAACACCGAGTCCAGTAGAAGAGAGACAAACAGCCAGAAAGCACCATCTTAAAGACTACTGTTTAAAGCATAGATTCAACAAAATACTAACCAAAACACAATTGAAATTTATCGTTGTGGATGATAAACATAAAATCATGTTTTGCACAATCCCGAAGGTAGCTTCGACAACTTGGAAAAGGGTGCTGGCAGATCTAAGTGGGCTTAGGCAAGGAATATTCGTTCACCGACCAGGCTTATGGCGTCGCCTCAATGAGTACCAGGAAAAAGAAAAGTCGATTCGACTTAAAACTTATTTTAAATTTGTTTTTGTTCGGGAACCTTTGCATCGCCTCCTTTCAGCCTTTAAAGACAAATTTATCGGAAAAAATCGTAACTTTAGCAAAAACATTCGAAAAATAATTGTGAAAGCCTTTCGACCCAAAGATTTTGACCCAAATGGAGATAATAACATTACTTTTGCAGAATTCGTCGAGTATTACTCCCGTGACACCATATCACGTAATCCACACTGGCGCCAATACGGAGATCTTTGCCATCCTTGCGTCATAAACTACGATTTTATCGGTCATTTAGAAACCTTGAAGGAGGACGCCACTCTTCTTTTCAAGATGGCGGGGATTGAAGATCGTGTAAAGTTTCCGCCGATACATAATTCAACCAGCTCACGTGAGATAATCAGTTATTATTCCACAGTTCCTTCTGAATACATTTCCAGGCTTGCAGAGCAATATCGCAATGACTTTGATCTTTTTGGTTACGAATACCTTGGTCCTGTAAAACAGCTACTGAATCAATCCTCTATTGGCAGTGTTTGATGCAGATGCGTAGTACGTCTCCGCGTGATCCTCTCGTGAAGCTCACATTTCATCTTTTTTTTTTACATAGCAAAAAGCTTTAACTAGTTAAATACCAGTCTTCGCCTTCCATAAGCTAACACAAATTAAACACGTGGAGGAAGGCGTTTACTGATATTTCTAAATAGCTGATGATAGTATATGTAAGTAAAGCCATGCCTAAAGTTAGAGTTTTCCTAGTCTATCGAGATTTCCCAATCTTTATGCGTTGTCTCCATATTTGTACAGTCTTGTATGGCACTAAACTCAGCATTATAATTTGTCAGCTTCCTATCATTAATTTTAAATGTTCTGCCTGAACGTAATGAAACTATAATGATAAGTACTCAAGGCTACCCGAAATATCACTCTAACTCCCTCCCTCTATCCTGTGAAATGTAAGTGTAAAAAATGTAAATCTCGTTTATAGTGGTCATGTACTATGCAAGCTATACAAGCTACTAGGCTTAGCTAGTTTACAGGCATGCCACTGAAACAAAGGAAACAAATGTTTCAAATAAACGCGTAACACAGTTAAAAATTCCAATTGGCAGGAGGAAGACCAGTTGGCTATTTACAAGCGTGTCCGAGGAATAGAACTCGGGACTGCCGAGAAACAAATCCCGCTAGTAACTGAGAGTGCAGGCCTTCAACCGAGACCTCAGGATTACAACACCTGCGCCCTAAACCACTCGGCCGCCGTGCCTGCTGAAAGTTCCAAAGTATGACAAGTTTCTTAAAAATGTGTTGCAAACTTGAAATGTGGGATCTAAAACTAGGCAATGTTTACACATTTTAGAAGTGTATGCAAACACCCAATCGCTTGTGTGACGGTATGCAAGTCTTTTTGTTCAAAATTGCCAAGCTTGGGGTCCCATATTCCATGCGTTTGCAACGGATTGTGAGGATTGACATGACGAAATGATCCATTGATTCCAACTGCATCGCATGAAAGCGCTACATATTAATTATAAAATGACTAGAAAGTCTGTTTCGGTCTTCAAATCAGAGGCGATATTATGAACAGTGCCTAGCAAATGGTTTCTGATATATTAACGAGTTTGGCAGCAAGTAATTTCTCAATAGTATACAATAGTATATAGTGGGAGGCGCGCTGGCTCGTATGCAGACTTTACCTATTCAAATAAGTAATCCATGAACCGACTTCTTTCCCGCAAGGCAGTCAGGACGGAAGTTCAACATACGTATTCAAAAAATAGCACACTCGCTGTTAAACGGCTTGGTCGAGTGTGTACATTCGAGACCCGGAGTGTACTCCCTATAATAGATAGATACGGGAACGTCATTTGACGACGGAAGAGCGCGCGGAATAGTCTGGAACCGACTCTTTATTGACTTCCGGTGCTCACGTCGCCGTTTTCGCAACAAGTTCACGACGGCAATTTGCAGGTTTTCACGTCGTGAAGAG
>OMLO01004536.1_pt1 | contig 11616 bp, 8 predicted proteins | sample 1674811 | NCBI WGS metagenome assembly OMLO01 (sample SAMN06265003, study PRJEB25207) | coral metagenome | isolation source: Coral host | place: Mexico:La Bocana,Puerto Morelos, Mexico | collected 2008-11-13 | reverse complement strand
CCATCTCTACAATGTATACTGATCCCCATCTTGCATAATTCAGATGGTCATATCTGAAAAAATATGGCAACATGTGTCGGAAACTGTGTAAGTACAGGTCCCATATCCCCTCTCTCTGAGCCCGAGTGAACATTTCCATGCAATTCCACTAAAACTTGAAATTTACATTTTCCACGCCAGACAATACAAGTATCGTAATTTCTTCCAAGTGAATCTTCAAGAAGATGGATAACCTCTCTGTTTGCTACGTCCCTGTACTTTCTTCCTTTAGTCATCGCTTCGTAAACAACATTTTTTGCTGTAACTTGTAGTTTCTCTTACATCGTCCTTTGGCTTATTACGCTTCTCACAGAAGATGCACAGCCTCAAGTCAACTTCCAAAGCTCTCTTTAGGGTCACAACTCGATCCATTCCAACATTGACCAACATTTTCACAGCTTTAGAGCAGCTTTCTACTTGCCAAAAATCGAGCGATGGCATACTAAACAACTAAGATGAGTAACCAGACTTACTTACCACTGGACTGGACTCAGACAATGGGAGCGAAATTAGGGAAGCGCGACCGTGAACACGTTTCTCTTTTCACATTCAAATTGTAGCGATCTACTTCATTGAGAAAAAGCCCCAATGAACCCAAAATAACAGTGCATATGAAACACTTTTCTGTTTTAATTCGGACAGTTGAAAATAACGTGTTTCTCTGTGTGAGAGAATATTATGAAAACATAAATGACGTCATACATTGGCCCACGAGACAGGCAAGTCTTATATTCCTCAAAATACGAAGCATGTAACATTTTATAACTGAACTGGCTCTAGAAAAACCAAATTTGTGATATTTAACTCAGTGCTTTCCCCTTTTCTACACATTTATCATTGCGATGACTTCATTTTAAATGCCAATTTTTCTGACGTCATTTTCAGACTAAAGATCACAAAATGAACTTTGGTAACAAGCATTTTCGTTTTCAGCGCGTCCGATTACTTCAGAAAAGTCTTGTTACCAGCTTTTACTAAGAAATGCTTCTTGATTTTTGTGGGAAGGACTTTATCCAAATACCGACCAGTCTAATAAAACAAGAAGTATTCAAAGGACCTAGGACTTAAGAATGAGAATACTACCCCAATTTTAGACACGAAATAATTAAGGCACTGCTTAGTTGAAACAAGATATTGGTGCATCTAGCTTTCGAGCTGCATGTGTGACGAAAAATCTGATTGTTTACTATCATTGTGTTGTTACAGATGACAGCAAAAGAAGCTAAGACGTCATGGATTTATCGGACATTCAGAAAAAGAACATGCCAATGGTTTATTCCTTCAGATAACAACGAGTTCAAGTAAGAGCTAACCCATTAGAGATCATCAAGATATCACATATTATAAAATGAAAAATGTCGAGACTTCTAAACCCACAACACAAAGACTAAAATTGCTAAAAAGGATGTTTCGGCTTAACATTATTATTAACAGTATTGTGTCATTTTCATGAGTCATTCTTATCTGCAGAATTTTTACCGTTTTTACCGTTAAGCCTAAATATGCGGAACTGAGTGTTCGAGATTCCGGAAATATTATTTTTAAAAACTTCCGGAGTAACTCCATAGAGTTAATCTCCTACGCAAACTCTCTTTGGACTCGTCACGCAATCGTGGAAAAGGAGATTGCGTGACGATCCTAAAAAGCGTCTACGTAGAAGGCCAGCCCCTTTATTTGAAACGGGAAGCCATTTTGTTTTTCTTCGGCTGCTCGGAGGTGAATAGTACTTGGCTAATCACCTCCGAGCTAGCCAATCCGCATGCGCGAAAAGCACTATTCACTTGTGTGGTATATACTTAAGAGGGATATTAACCCCTTCCCTCCCCCCACTTGCTAACTCCTAAACTAAAATGATTTCGGGTAAAAACGAAGCCGATCCAAATTTTGACTGTGGACATTTTACTGTGAGCGTTTCGATTTCCTGTGCGGTTTTCATAGCAAGAGTCAACTGGGTACGCTGAAATTAGACTTTATTTGCTGTCGTCACCTTTAGTTGTTTTCAGTCCAAAATGTACATGTATCAAATTTCCTTCGGCGTAGATTTCAGGTAAATCCAGAGTGGTTGACGGTGCCCTGTGGTCTCTACAGAGGGATGTCAAGCAAGTGCTCGCGATATCGTTTTCTACTTTATACGGGAGTTCTAACCAAGTGGCATTTCGTGAAGTTTCGGTAGTGTCACAAAGTTAGTTACTTTAACTACAATCAAAAAAGTTGAATCCTTTTCTTTAATTCTACTCTTCGCACTTCCAGACTAACTAAGTTTCTTTAAACTCCCATCGCAGTGGTTTCCTGGCGACGTCTATTTTAGTGCAACTTAGTTATGAAAACTCAGTTTTCATAACTAAGTTGGCAATCACCATCGTCGGCAATCACCATCGTTGGATCATGAGTTGCATCTGCAACAGACCATGCTCTTGTTTTACTCTTCACTCTTCCGCAGTTCCTTTAGTCCTTTCGTTTCCAGGTAGCTCCTAGTTAAGTGCGCCGGTGTTAAGTGCAATTTATTCATAGATATATCAGTATTCAATGATAGAAAGAGAAATAGCACGTCATATGAGACCCAGGTCAGTCCCTAAGCCACCCCCTTCAACGGTATTAAGCAACTATTCAACTACAAAGAGCATTTCGAGCCGAAAGCTCTACGATTATTATCATCAATTATTATCAATACCGCTGTTACTTTTTTTATCTCAGTTGTTGTTGTGGGCGCCAAAAGCAATACCACGATGGTGATGCTCTGTTGTCAACTGGCAAGCGAGGGGACAAATGGGAAGTATCTAAACATAGTGTCACAAAACCCACTAATGCTTACGGCGAGCTCGAATTTCAAGGAGCTGGGCAAGTTAGCCGAGCTAAGGTCAGTTCAGTTATCCTTGTCATTCATGTAGATGCTCGAGTATTCTCTCTTTCTTTTTTCTCAAACGGCTCTTTTTCCTACCAGTACATACGGGTATCTCATGACACGGACCCTGAGATGGCTGTGCGCCTGCTCTGTAAGGAATGGAAGCTGGACCTCCCTAAGCTGCTCATCTCTGTGACCGGAGGCGCAAAGAATTTTGTGCTTCACCCAAAGCTGAAACAGGTGCTGAGAAAAGGCCTTCTTAAGGTAAAGAGTTGAGACTGTGTTATTTGAAGTCAAAGAATCTCAGCAAATCTCAGCAAACAAGGTTGACGTCTCAGTACTCGTGTTTCTTCTAGCTTCTACTGAGCTGTGGAAGTTCATGTTTGCACAACGTGTGTTTTGCATTTTGACGACACTCAAGCCTCACTAATTAATGTTTTTAATAGTGGAAACATCTTTATATATAGATTCCCTCTGCACAGCAACTAATTGACATGATATCATTTATGTTAGTACTGCGGGAGAGTTTCCGGCCTTAATTTAACTAACGTGAAATGAGGCTGATAGAGCCATGCAACAGCTGCTGTGAGTAGCCAGTGCATCGTCCGAAACGTCGCGAACTCAGGATTAATGTGAAGAGGAATTCATTCATTTTTTTCGCTCTCGCCTTTCGTGATTTTATATCAAAACGCTACAGGCATGTTATAGTTCGTCTGGTACGGCCGGTTATTTGCAGGGTTAAATTTTCGTCTGCGATGCAGGCTAGTAAAAGTGGAAAACCAAAAATTGTATCTTGTACGTTTAATGGGAAAATGCGAGAAATGCAACAAAAGCAATTTTATAGAAATCAGTCCTTTACAGAACAATCAACTTATGTTTATAGGCCGCGGAAACTACGGGGGCCTGGATCATAACTGGCGGCACAAACACGGGTGTCATGCGACATGTGGGTGAAGCTGTGCGAGGTCACACAGTCATGTCACGTGGTGCTCAATTCAAGGACAATGCTCAACAGGTTCATTTGATTGGCATAGCGACCTGGGGAATCGTGGATCACAGAAAGATTCTAGTCGGTAATCAGGTAAATTCATAATAAGTCAACCAAGCAAGAGAAGGGAATATGTTTGGAATAAAGATTGGAAAAAAGATTGGAAATCTGACCTTTAAAATGCGAATTCCCAATCACGTATTTGCAATCTTGGACTGGGTATTTGTTTTGATTAATAAAGATACCATGATTCCCTGCAGGCGCGTCTCAGAGTGATTTGGCCATCGATAAGGTGGCATCCTTTTCGGCTTTTTTTTGTAGAGTTAAAGATATATATATACTTTGCTTTCTGTTTCAGCGAAATACAACTCGTTTGCTGTGTAATTGTGTTTCCCTCATTTGCTTTAAATTAAATGTGTCAGAAAAGTACTGAGTAGAGTCCGCATATCACGCTTATAACTGACTTAGCTGGCAGTGTGGAAAAGATCTTGCCAATAAATGGCTAATTTCTGATCATTGTTCTGGTTTTATCAGGAAGTGGTACCATACCATGTGACCTCCAGCACGCTGTCACAAGGCGCATGTCTGGATAACAATCACACTCATTTTATCCTGGTAGATGATGGGACGATCAACAAATATGGAGGAGAAATATCATTTCGCGCCAGTCTTGAAAACTGTATCTCGCGAAAAAAGATGGAGAAATCGTGTGGTAAGAATAAGTTAAAAAGGACAACTATTCATTCTGTTATGTTTGTTATGTGTTAATTTGCCACGCGCTTTTTCTTAAAGTCAAGACAGATGTTGATAAGAGTTTGACTGCGTTGAATAATTTTAGTCTCGACAAACTTAATGAGGGATCGCAACGCTAAAAATTCGTGCTGATGTCGTTCTTTTTATGGCTGTTGGCATTATAGAGCGAACTCATGGCGTACCTGTGGTGCTGCTTGTACTTGAAGGAGGACCCAACACCATTCGGACAGTTCTGGAGTCTGTGACCAGGAATCCTGCAGTACCAGTAGTTGTTGCGGAAGGCAGTGGCCGCGCAGCTGACATCCTGGCATATGCGCATCGCTTTATTTCTCAAAGTAGCTGGTAAGCATTCTCGTCCCCAGAGCCGCCAGCTCTTCTTAGCCGACGTTGCCTGAACGAGAGATAAAAGGTGGTTCAGGAGACATGATTTGAGTGGCTTGATTCTAAGACTAAGATCTTCTTTGATTCAACGCTGCTATCGTAAATAACCACTTCTATTATAGCACAAACAGAACTTAAACAGATTTTGAACAATGGAAATTTAAAATAGAATAAAATCCTGGCTCAAAGTAGGATTCAGATTTTTCTTTAATATGAAGGATCTTAGGCCTTAATTATAAAATGTTCTTTTTTTTGTTTGTTTTGTTTTGTTCGCTTCAGTGTTTGATTGCTTTTTTTCTAGAATCTACCTAACCTCTCTTACTTTCACTTCTATAGGCGCCATGGATGATGTTTTTTTGTAAATGATAATCTGCTAGTTCGCTACAGTAAACAGGACGTTCGGGCTCATAAATACATGTTGTTTAACTGTTTGGCCTGCCTCTCTAGTGACCTTCAAGAAATGGTAGATGTCGTCGACCATCATCAACTATTTGTCAAAATTGAAAAAGCTTTCCCTGAGTGTGACGAGGAAGGATGTCTGAAGATTTACGAGAATGTGCTGAGATGTGTCGGCAACAAGCAATATGTATGTGATCTGTTGTTCAGTGCCACGATAAATGTTTTTCTCTCCTTTCTTCTACAATATTCGGATTAGTACCAATTCTATACGGTTTCGCAACGTAAAATACTACTTTATAATACTTTTAGTGAGTATTGTTAATGTGCTAACTCTTTTCTCTTTTGATTTGGCTCGTGTGTCTCAATATTTTGCAATCAATTTACAAAAGGCAGTTATTTTTTGATTCTCGACACAAAATTGAGTCATCACGATTATTAACGTTACGGCTGTTGTGTTAACCTAGTTCACCGTTTCTGTGCTGCAAACACTGTTCGTCTCTTGTTTTGTTATCTAGATCACAGTTTTCAGTGTGAACGAAGAAGGAATGGATATCGACCGAGCAATTTTGAAAGCACTTTTGAACGGTATTGATATAATATTGTTTTTACGTACGTTAATCACGATGTGAGTTCTCCGACATAAGAACCAGTAACTTGGTCCATCAGGATCCCATTAGAAGGATAAAATATAGGACTTGTGTGTCAATACCTCCATGTTATTCACATTTTATTCACAAGTTGGGGAGCAGGGATTGCGCAGTGGTGAGAGCGAGCTTTGCTATCACCTCTGTTACTCTACACAGTAGTCTGTTCATTTGTCATTTGATATTGTTCTGTTCGGGTAAGCGAAAATCGCAGTTGAATATAACCATTTACACTTCATGCCACAGGAAAGTAACTTTCACGAGCTCTCCTGTGCAACCACTACAACTTAACAACTTTTCAAACTACCTCGCCTGTTTGTTGGGTGCAAGTTGCTAAATTTTAATATCCTGTATGATATATGTAAGTAACTAAAGAAAGGGTCAATCGTACCGAAACGCCTGGTTAAGGTATAAAAAAATTTGACTTATGTTTCGTTTAAAAGTATGTTTTTTTCTTTTTTCACAAAGGTCACAGTGCTTCTCCATCACATCAACTCAGCCTCGCTTTGATATGGAATCGAGCTGACATCGCCAAATGCGAAATTTTCAAGGAAGATCGTAAATGGGAGGTTTGAACTGTTTTCATCTGTCTCCCCTTGCTATAGTTTTGTTCAATATATATCCCTGCTTTTCGTTTTAACTGTTCTTGTTTTCAAGTCAGCAGTGTTATTGTTTCTTAGATTTCGGCGTTGGAAAGTGCTATGTTTGAGGCGTTGGTAAAGGACCGTGTTAAGTTCGTGGACCTTCTGCTGGAGAACGGCGTGAGCATGTCATCTTTCCTCACGGCTCATCGTCTGGAAGAGCTTTACAGAGTTGTACGTTTGTTGTGTATACCATCAGAATATTTCCATTAGTATTAACAATTTTGACAAATGACACTTTACATATACAGGATAGTTACAATAGAAGTAAAACTGTAGAATAGTAAAATACGGTCAGTGGTAAAATGAATAAAAATAATGTAATGATGGCTTTCCACAGAGAGCAAGGAAAAGCACCACGCTACGTCGTCTTTTCGGTGGCTGGAAGGTTAGTGAAGACAAACATTCTTTTAGGTTACCATACCGGCTCTGGTGGGAGTGGCGTAATAGAGATGTACACACAACCACATACAAAGGAGTATTTAATTAACAGCTTCTCGCATATGTTGTTATGGACAGAAAATTCTGAAGACAAATGCTGTTCAGCACGATTGTACAGCACGTGTACAGCACGATTGTACAGCACGTGTACAGCACGTGTACAGCACGATTGTACAGCACGTGTACAGCACGATTGTACAGCACGTGTACAGCACGATTGTACAGCACGATTGTACAGCACGATTGTCTTCCTGGTCATAAATCAGTTGTCTTTGCTTACTATCTTGGAAGAGGCACCTTTAATAGAGATTAAGAAAATAATCAATTTTAGAAAGAAATTAATGTTTTTTGTTCTCCTGATGGTATTTATTTATCCCAGGATGTCCATTCCTTCAAGCTGAAAAACTTGGCCGACATTACAGAGCGGCTACTTGGGATCACTTTTATTAGCCACCACAAGGACTATGGATCAATTAAGAAAGTAAGATTTTGTTATCAGTTGTATGATTACAGACCGAATTGGACTCCACTCAGTCCTATTACCATTACAAATATACAAACTGTGACGCTTACCCTAAATTTCTCTTAATGCAGGAAATAAATAACTATGGCTTAAGTTCCTATTTTGATATTCAGGGTATCGGAATAGCAAACATGAAAATGTTTATGTCGACTACAGACGACAGCCATTTTGGCGTTGGATTCAAGTTTCCTTACAATGAGCTGTTAATCTGGGCAGTCCTCTCCAATCTTCATAAAATGGCGCTCTATGTGTGGGAGCGCGGCGATGAGAACCTGGCCAAGGCCCTTGTGGCGGGTAAACTGTTCCAGGCCCTGGCAGAGGAGATGGCCAAGGATGAACTCAAGGCTGATGTGTCAGAGGAACTTCAAGCTCATTCACTGTACGTAAGAATGTCCCTTGAAGCAAAAGAAATATAGCGCTTTATTGAATACCGTATTGTATACGTATTGTCTGTAATCTGAACCACTAGCACTTGTTCGCCCTTTTCTATGCAGTGAATTTCTTAACATTGCCTTGGGTTTACTGGATGAATGTCACCGCACAAATGAAGACATGGCGCAGCAACTATTGACATATAACCTGAATAACTGGGGAGACCAGTGCTGTCTGTCACTTGCTGTTGCTACGCGACACGAGGAGTTCGTGGCTCACACGTGTTGTCAAACACTGCTAACGGAGATCTGGATGGGTGCCATGAAAATGGGTGAATGGGCGTCATTGAAGGTGAGTCTATTGTGATCGCAAGGTAGCTATTAACACTCTTTCATGGAGCTAGCGATGCTCGTGTTAGATGGCTGTCATTGCATTTGTCTTTTTCAGGAGCATTTGAATGGCGCGAATCAAACTATTGCTATTTTAGAGGATTCTTTATCACTCAAACAGTATCAAATCAACAAAAACTGCTACATAAAGGAAAACAAATGAATAATTAACAATTATTCACCGAAGTGGAGGTGAATACGGTGGTGGATATTTACCAAGCCGCGAAGCGGCGATATAAATATTCACCACTTTCATCGACACTGAGGTGAATAATTGTTTTAGTATACACCACACAAGCTGAATAACTAGAGGGCCAAAGGGTAACTGTACTTGTTTAAGAGTAACTTTATTTGAAACGGAAGCCATTTTGTTTTTCTTCGGTTGCTCGGAGGTGAATAGTACTTGGCTAATCACTTTACAATTTCAACTTAGTTAATATAACCAAATTATAAAGGAAAACAGTTGTCTTAAAAACTCGAGGTGAAGTTTTCTCGCGGCTACTTATCTCGCGCAAAACAATTGGGTCTCCTTATTCACACCTGCCAGTTGGAGTCTGAAGGGTAGTGTTTGAAAGAAATACACAGCTTGAAAAGTTTAGCCTTAATTCTAAAAGTTTGTCGTTTGTAATCCGTGTCAATCTTCTCCATCCTTAACCACTCTGGTTTCTTTATGGTTTAAAATGATATCTTTAGTGTTTTTCTATCTTAGTAAACTATTATTTTAGGTTTCCTTCAATTTAAAATCCAAAATACCGCGACTGAGCACCTCTTAATGCTGTTTGAAGTTGGAAGTTTTCGTCTCGTTATCGGTCAACATGTTAGATATATTTTAAGCGGTGTTGCCTTACTGTTATCCTTACAGACTGTGCTTAGCATCTTGGTTCCACCCTCAATTGCATTTATGGAGTTTAAAACCAAGAAGGAACTGTGTCAAATGCCTGTCACATTCGAGGAACACGAACTAGAACAAACTAAGAGAGACGAGGAAGAGACTGTGAATGAAGAAAAGCGCAACGGAAACACTGCTCATTTCTCAAAAGGAGATTCGCAAATACATCTCAGGTAATCACAAATAATGCAGGCTAAGATGGTGCGTATTGTTCTCTTAACTCTGAAAAACGTTAGTGCGTCGTTATGATTTTTGATCTCTTTAAAATGCTACGCTAGTTAGCTATCTTTCGCTTGCTGTTGCTGTTACTAACTCAACTATCCAAGGGGCAACTATCAGACCGATAGTTCCGAGAAGTAAAACTCTATTGTCTTTATAGTGCTCCACTACATTTTCTTCCGCGCGCCAGTTCATAAATCATATCGAATTATTTTTTTTAGATAAAAATCGTGACAGCCAAACGTAAAATTTGAAAAGAAAGCAGTCAAAAACCCAATTCATACAATTGCGATTGTTTATTTTCATTATGATGCTTATTTACAGAAAAAATTTCACATGCAGTGGTTGAAATATAAGAGTTTGTATCGAGATAAGGACATGACATTAAAATCGTTCAATGTGTGGGTAATTTACGGATAAAAACTCTTGAACATTCAATGGTGTCATTTTTTCTCATCCTGGAGAGTTTCAACGACATTTGAGCGAATTTTGATTTTTTTGCTTCTTCGGTATTGTTAAAACGAGTTTCTCATTCTGTAATTTAATATAAACTCTTGTCAACCAAACTTACCTGCCGCAAATGTTTTTCAACCGCATGGAAAACACGGTGTAGTGGAGGAGGAGGAAAATACCTTAACGCCTTAAAGGCCGAAACCATGTTTCGGATCCCTCCTGAAGAGCCCCAAAACGTCTGAATCCGCCATTGCAGTTCAATAGTCTTATTTTTCCTACTTTCCTAGGCAAAAGGTTCCTTTAATAGTCTTTTCTATGACAAAATGGATTTGTGTATTGTGTCCTGGTGTTCCCCTGCCGCTAGAGATGATAATGATTTCCTTGTTCAACGAGTAGTAATCCGCTCGGTTGAAGACTAAACTAATGGCAGTTTACTCTTGAGGCCGCGGTCAATTCTACACTTGTGTGTTTATCATCATCCATTTACTGAACGTACACAGTCAGTTTCAAATTTTGCGTCTCACAATGTCCCCCTTTTTTGTTGTCAAGGGAAGACAAATGCCCGTCTGAAGTCGAAATAAGATGATATGTTTTGCCGAATTGCGCGTAGAGGTCTTTTAAAATAACTTGCTTTATTTGTTCAGGATCTTTGCACTTGAGCAAAAGTTTGCCATCTTTTGACGCGTCACATTCTTCATACCCTTGTGAACCCACTAACCACACATTCTCGAACATGGTATCGTAAGGAACTCGATTATTTGTATCTTCCACGTTTGGACAGACTATAGCCAAGTTGTCTCCCGCGTTTATTACCAGTGCCTTGTTTCCATTAACAAATTGCTGACCTTCTGCGGACCACACTACTCGCGCCACCTTAGCATCAGAATCCGCTACAATCGATAAACCAATAATCAGTAATCCGCTTCGAATCCAAAACATTATCCAGATTAGTCGATTATAATTGTGTTTTGTATACCTTTAATGGCTGTTTACTCGGCCCGTAAAAATAACGATTCACTGTTGGATTTAAATAATTTACGTCGTGAAGACTACAAACAATTGTTTCAGACATGAGCTGGTACTCAGTAATTCTCAATCCAATAAGAAGACATGTTGTCAATGCTATTTTCTTGTTCTGTGTACAGGTAATGTATTATTTGGTGCTACATTGTATTATGAAAATGAGGAAATGTATTTAATCAACGTGCTTTTTATATTAAAATAAGATATTTTCCCAGTAATGAAGACAGAGAACTGAGTTCGTCTGAGTAACTCTGCTTGTCTCCTGAAACTGAACTGATTTGATTCCAAGTTTGGTTCATTTCTCTCCTATAGATATTCCATCCTCTGTCTAAATAAAGAGAAAAAAAATCATCTCTTTTTTAATCATGATCTTGTACTCCTTAAACAGACGAACCGCCCCCGCTTTGACTAATATTCGCATATTATATAAAGGAATTTTATTTTGACCATCTGGAAAGTACAACACAAGAACATATTTCCCGAAGTAGAACATTTTGTTGTCTTGTTGAGGCCGCGAAAATCATTTTAAAAGCATAAACGTTGAATGTTGTCCTTCAGTAGCATTTTAGAATAAAAATTATAAAAGTTCAACTGAGGCCTTACACTACTGTAAAATGGTA
>OMLO01004535.1_pt1 | contig 11620 bp, 7 predicted proteins | sample 1674811 | NCBI WGS metagenome assembly OMLO01 (sample SAMN06265003, study PRJEB25207) | coral metagenome | isolation source: Coral host | place: Mexico:La Bocana,Puerto Morelos, Mexico | collected 2008-11-13 | reverse complement strand
AATCGGTAGGATGGACAATTTATATGGCACCGGTCCATGGCGGTAATGACACAAATTTTGACATCATCATTGCGCCTATCATGAACCAGTTGTCTTTGCCCGTGCAACATATGCAAATGTGTGTAACATCCAGATTGATGGTTAGCCTGTTACCTGACCCCAAACAAACAGGGGAGAACTTGAGACATGTTTGTTTCAAACTGTGGGATTCATGGGTATGGGATGGCATGGTAGAACCCTCACAGAATGTCGGAGTGTTCATCAAAGCATGGTATGATATTTCCGATTTCTTGGGACATCCATCCGAATTGAGAATCGTCATCGGTGGAAAGAACATTATGCCTGAAGTGACATTTGGCCAATTCCCACAAGAAAAGGAATCCTTACGTATGTTTGCGGTGTTGCAACTCCAGGGGGGGGGGAACAAGACCGATGCCATGATTGAAGCAAAAAACCACATTGCCGTTTTCATGTTGAGCCAAGGGTCTGATTTAGGGGATACTACCACAATGGTTGATACAATGAGTCGAACATGTGGACTCCAAAGCATGAAAACAATTATGCAGATTCAAAAAGACACGGACAAACTCGAAGCGATCAAGAAATTAGCTTCGACAATGCACATTCGTTTTCCCACTATCAACAAGAAAGAAGAGAGTGCACAGCAAAAAACCAAAGAATGGGCCAAGCAGAAAAAGGTGCAGCCACACCATCAGATTTGTGCGAACCAACTGGAGCTTATCCCAGAGATTTTTCGTAACGAAGATGGGTCTAATCCATCTATCAAGAATGCAATCTCTCCAGGCATGAGTGGCATCATTTTGATGGATGCAGAAGCGGCAGCGCCGTGGATTTCCGAACATGCTGTCATATCTAGCGACGAGTGCGCAATTGTCGTACTAGGTCACCAATGTCCAGCCCGGGACTCATCACATTGTTGCAAAGCTCAGATTCCAGTTAAAGCATCTAATGGCAAGACGTTGCTTCATGTATGCATAATGTAGGACAGAAGAGCATTCGCATCCACCATGATGAGAAAAGCGATCGTGTCGTAGTGAAAGAAGGAACAGTGGTAGCCTTCACGCTGTTCCGTGACGAGATTCAACCACATGATTGGAGTTTTGCAGCATCACACCCAGTCAAGTATGCACTTAAGTCGATGGGGTTTGAAGAGTCATATTTCCAAGGTCCCCCATGGAGACGTTCGTGGGTGTCGCAGGGATCCAAGTGTGAACCATTGGCAGCTTCAAGCATTCAATTTCACGCTAGAATTGATCCTGGTAAGGTTGAAGGTTACCTCAAACAGTCAGGAACCAATGGAATATATGTCACACCCAAGAACAAAGATAATATGGCCGATGCGCAGTATTCCGTGGTTTGGGTTGACAAATCCCCAATTGAGATATCACAGATTTTGGTGCAATTCCCCGAGCATCTAGGGCAAATTCGAGTTTCAAAGATCAAGGGAAATGCTGGCAAGAATAACAGGGGAGTCAGATGTAGACAGGAAGATTTCAAATCTCTGTTTGCCAAGTTGCGACCCGGTGACGACATCCCTGAAATCATACCAATTGCACACATGTACAAAGTCCAGCCGATTCCGATTGGTGCCAAGTATGATGATATCCTCAAATGGATGAAAATCAATGCATGGCATGGACGACCAGTGAAATCCCTTAATGAGAAGTCGTGGTTGGTAGGTTCAACCAAGCCATTTGAGCATGAGTTTTTGATGTGGAACGACCAATGTATTTTGGTAAAGGCTGTCAACACCAGAATGCAACACAAGACGTCCCCAGTACTGGCAGGTGCTATTCCGAATGATCGTTTATCCCAAGTATCGTCAGGATCATCCCAAACACATGATTCATATGGAAATTATGACCCATGGGGTAAATATTCACCAACTATGATGCCAGGGACGAATGGATCATTTAAGTTTCCCAATGCCTCAACGCAGTCAGCCAGACAAGTTGACGCCCCAACTGAAGCGAAATTTACCCAGCAGAATGAAAGGATTTCTAAGTTGCAAAGTGACTTCGATGAGCTCAAGACGCAGGTCATGAAGAGGGATGAGCAGGCAAAGTCATTTGAACAGCAGGCCACAGCAGAGTTCAAGCTTGTGAGGTCTGAAATGGCGAACCAAGTGAGCCAGATTTCACAAAATTTTCAGCATTCGTTGGAGACCGCATTGAAAAGGCAAGACGCACAAATGAGTTCATCTTTTGACGAACTTAAACAGCTTCTTTGCCGATCGCAAACCAACCCCCAAAAGAAAGCCAAAGCAGCCAAGCCGGGGGGTGAAGAGCCAGAGGGTAAAGACACTGATATGGCGGATTTGTGACTATCCCAGGTCACGGTGTCAGATCACATGGAAAGTATTCAAAAGTTTGAGATAATTAACATTGGTTGGTGGTTTTTCGTGAGGGCATTTCCTTCCCTGAAATCATCATTGCTTGATTTTTCACATAGCAGATCACGAGGTGCAGTAATAGATCCACAACATGACTTGGAATCCTTAATGGATTTTTCTTCGTGTATGCCCCGAGTGTGGCCATACTTGTGGTATGACTGTTTTTCCTTGAAGTCGAATCCAGACAAACTTGGATACCATTCTGCAGTGTGCCAACAAATTCAACTACCTGCATTATGCATGACACACAGCTATCTTCATGGTACACGTGTTGGAGAAGCATCGAACCCAGGACCAAAGAAAAAATCAGCGGCAGTCCGAATTGCGGTGTGTAACCCCCATGCAATACTCTCTCATAAAAAAGACATTTTGAACTTCAAATCGGATATTGTTTTCGTAGCTGAAACGTCGGCCACAAAGTCAACACAATCAGAATTCCAGTTTAATATTGCAAAACATGGATTCAAATGCTATTGGTCTCCACCTGTTGAAGCCAAGTATCAGTCAATCCTTCATGAATATTCACTTAGAGGCGAACCGTTAGGAGCCGCTGTTTTGACGTCATTGCCATCAAGAGATTTAAGGGCACACATTCCTTCCCACCTTTGGGCTACAAACAGAATTGCGGTGTCGGTAGTAAACATTGGAAGTTGTGATACACTCTGTGTAACGGTTTATGGATTTGCTAAAAAGTGTTTTGATGGGAAGAGACTCAATGACCTTTTGCTTGCAAGAGTATTTAATGTGGTCTCTGAGTCGCATATGCCATTTATCATCGGTGGTGATTTTAACGAATGTCCCAGAAATTTATCAAGTTTTTCGGCTTTCCAAGAGATTGGTGCTTTTGAAGCACACTCCTATTGTGAGCATTCCTTGGGATACAAACTGCCCCCAACATGTAGAGGAGCAACTTTTAATGATTCTTTCATCTTTCACCCATGGTTTCGTGAACGTATTAGTGACACGCAGGTGCATGATGAATTACAAATGGATTCACATTCCACACTGATAGTGACATTGGATCTCAACAAGGTCATTCCACCTCAGTTGAAATGGGATATCCCGATAACATGGGCAGATCTCGACATCGACACTGAAATCTTGGCAACATGTTATCACAAAAAGTTTGAACTTTCCCAATTGAAAAGCCTTTTAAAAGAGTCACATCCTGATCCTGAACAATTGTTACAATCGTGGTCATCGCTGATAGAACGCTCTGTGGATGCAACAGTGCAGATTCAACATAAGCTTGATCAAGTAAGGTATCCCACACCTGGTCTTTCTAAAGCACATTTTGGAAGATGTCAATCCCGTGAATTGATAAACCATGATGTTCGTAACCCACCAAAAGGGGATGCTTTGAAAGGATATGACCCACCTGAGGAAATTTTCAGGGAAAAATCCAAGAAGAAAGTAAAACAATGTAGAAGAATTAGATCCTTAATGAAAGCAGTCAAGAACATTGATTTGAAAAAGGAATCATCACAGGAAATAACCCCCTCAATGATGAAACAACTTCAGCAGGAATGGGGAGTGATTTTACAGGCACAGGGTTATGGTAAAAGTTGGCAACACTGGATCCTTCAGTTTGAGTGTGTACCGGTCTTGTCAACTGATATCCCCGTATATGATGAATTGCACATACTGGCTCAGCTCACGGAACATGATTGTAATCACGCATGTGCCATCGAATGTGCCAATAGGAAAAAGAACAACAAAAGACTTTTTCAAGTTGATATGAAAGATGGATCTGGAAAAATGGTATACCGCCGAGTGAAGAACAAACCAATTCAAACTTTGACAACTGTTCCATTCTTCAAGAAATCGTGGGCTGTATTGTGTAGATCCACCAAAGGACAAACCATACTCAGTATCAGAAATGATGAAATTTTTCATTCCGGGGAATTGTGTACATTTGGTAACGCCAAAGTGAAAATCCTCACAAAAGTTCAGAACAGGGTTCATATCACCGCAATCGATGGCACTTTGCCATCACATGGAGAGCTGGTGTGTACCAAGTTTGCATATCACCCGTCGCAAGTGTGTCAAGAATTCGAAAATTTCTGGAAACCTATTTGGATGAGAGAGGATGATATCTCCCAGGTTGATGTTGACCAGTGGGAGTCTTTTCTTGATGAGATACATGATATCGAATTTCCAAATATTTCCATGCAAATTGATTTGCACAGCCCAGAGGTCTGGGAAAAAACCATAAGAAAATTAAAAAAAGGCACTGCACATGGGGTCTGTGGATGGAGAGCTGAAGAGCTACAATTAATACCTCGCGAAGCAATCGCCCATTTGTCCAATATCTTTTTGCATATTTGGCCGGTTGGCATGCCGCCACAGATGATGAAGGCTCGTACGATTCTTCTCGCTAAAAAGGCACAACCTCAAAATATGAACGATAGCAGACCAATCACTATATTGTCGTTAATCTGCAGGTTAGCATCGAAACTTGTATCTGATCAAATTTTGTCGCAGCTTGCTAAACAACTACCCGAGGGTATATCCGGGGGTTTACCCCAAAGGGGTGTTAAGGACATTTCGTTGTTACAACATTCTAGGATCGAACACGCAATCTTTTCGCAGGAAGACATGGGAGGGTTCACACTCGACCTGTCGAAGGCATTCAATAAAATTCCTCGTGCACCATTGAGAAGATTGTTCGATAAGTGTTCTATACCTAAATTAGTTGCTGACTTTTGGTTCGAATCGTTGAAACACCTCAAACGATACCCACAAGTGCTAGGATCACTTGGTCCGGCCATCTCGTCAACATGTGGCATACCGGAGGGAGACTCGCTCTCCGTGGTGGGAATGGTCGTCCTTTCCTGTGCTTACTTTCACAAGATGGCACATCCAAAGCTTGACCCTTACGCTTATGCGGATAACTGGACATGGCTAACGAATGATTTTAAAGAGCAATTCAGAGCATTGTGCAAAGTTTTGAATTTTGTTAGATCACTTCGTATGGGCATAGACCTATCTAAATCATGGGCTTGGGGTGCAACAGCAAGCTTCCGAAAGCAGTGTCAGTTACTCAACTTGATCTTTCCAGATCAAAGTGTATCTATTGACATCAAGGAATCGGCAAAAGACCTTGGAATCGAACTGCACTATAACAAAAAACCTCTTTTGGGTAGCATAGCTGGTCGTATTAAAGATGGAATTCGCAGATGTGATCGTCTCAGATGGATCCCAATTGAAACCTCCCAGACAGCACGAATTATCCAGACGGGTATATGGCCTGCAGCACTGCACAGTGCTGATGCACAGTTCGTGGGGGAAAAACATTGGAATAATCTTCGAAGAGCGGCAACAAGGGCATTGGTGGGTGACCATAAATATGCTTGTTCCTATCTTGGTTGTTCTGTTCTGTCGACGTCATTGCAAGACCCTCTTTTGTATACAATATGTCAGCTTCTTAGAGCCATCAGAAGATGTGCCCATTTTCACCCAGAGTGTGCAAAAGCTATTTGTGATTTGGCAGAAACATACAATGGCAAAACTGTTTATGGGCCGTCAGGAGCATTAAGTCGTTACCTTGCCAAAATAGGTTGGAAATTCAAAACGTCATCAATCATTATTGGACCTGGTGGAAATGAAATACATTTGTTCGTCCATTCACCCAAGGAGATTCAGGCAATTCTAAATGATAGCTGGAATACATTTGTGCACAATCAGATTCAACATCGTAAAGGGATTCTTGAATCAGGGATTGACCTCAAAACTACTGCACGTGTTCTTAAATCGTTTAGCCCGGTTGAACAAAAAATTTTGGCCCTCAACATGGTTGGAGGATACCAAACAGGTGCAGTGAAAACCTTGTGGGCCAATGATTGTGATGGAACTTGTCCGTTTTGTGGACAAAAAGACGGAAGATTGCACAGAATTTTGGAATGCCAGCAGTTTCAAGAAATTCGAAATAAGCATCCGGCAGCCATTCACATTTTGCAGTCGTCAAGAAAGGAATGGGTGTATTTACCAATAGCCAGACCACAGTGTGATAAGACATTCATCAAGATGTTGAATAATGGACGAAAAATTATCAAACCTGAGGGATATGAATTGCATGATCCCAGTTCATCAGGACACACAACATTGCGATTTTACACTGATGGATCTTGCATCAACCCTATGCAAGAGGACGCAAAACTTGCAGCATGGGCAGTCATCCAAGACAGTTCTGTTGATGCAGATGATCGTGAAGAAATAATGATCGCCATGAAAGACCTTAAGGGCAGTGTTCCAAAAATGAATTGTGTGGCAACAGGTGTTGTCACAGGCAGACAAACCGCAGCAAGGGCTGAACTATCGTCCGTGTTGTTTGCTACTGAGCTGTCGTGTTTAAAACATCCACAGCATAAGGTAGAAATTTTTACAGATGCCAAATACGTATGCAATGTTGTTGACGCAATCAAGTGTTCTGATACTCACACACTGCATTACAAAATGGCAAATCAAGATTTAGTTTCTAGGCTTGCTGATATTTGGAATCCAAATCTTCACCAGGTGATCAAAGTGAAAGCACATAGATCTTTTGATGATGCAGTTGATGAGGAAGACTTGTGGCATGTCTTAGGTAACAATTGCGCCGACATGGCTGCTAATGCAGCGAATCAATTGATCCCATCAGCCTTTGCACAGGCGTTGTCAGACTCAGCAACCTTTGCCAGGAAAGAATTCAGTAACCTTAGGTGTGTTTTGATTTTCATTCTTGAGCTTAATCTTCATCAGATGTATATTCTTGCTGAGGGTCATAAAACCACGATACAACAGTCGCAATCACATAACGGGAAAAATGGTGATTACCATGACCTTCTAGCAGGAAATGATCATAGGGAGCAGACAGAGATGACTTCATATGAACAAGCGCTTGAACATTTGATCACATGGACCCCCCCAGCATTCACAAATTTTTCTTGTACATCAACCTGAAATTTCCATCTTGCAAGCTGTAAGTTTGGGTGGATCGATTGCCACTTTAGTGTGGCGTTGGTTGCAACTACTTGAATGGCCATCATGCGATGGAAGTGATAATTCTGATTTAGGGGATTGGGGAATAACATATTTTGAGCTGGTGGTGAATTTTTTGACATGCACTGGCCACGCACTACCTATTGCAATAAACCCGGGGGAAAGATATGTGCAATATTGCCAATACTGGTCGGATGATGCTTTACTTCTCCCACCCCGAACGAGGGCAGCTCATATACAAGTTTATTCCTTGGAAAAGCTTTTCAGGCAACTTTTCACTTTGTCGGGATATCATGTTGTTCCCTCATTCGAAAAGAAACAGTGGTGGCCTTGTAAGAGTTTGCATCGGCTCGGTTTTCGGGCCCCGGCATCCGGAATCCCTCGACGTCCGAAGCTGCCACTGGTGAATGAAACAATGACAATGGTTCATAAGTATCTTGAGAAGTGTAAAGATCTTGGAAGTTTATCATTGCCGTTGGACAAACCAACGAATAATCCGATTTTGCAATTTGAAATGCAGGATGAGTTGTCACCCAAATCGAGATTCAGACGTGCCGCTAAAGTTCGTAAGCAGAGCAAAGCTAGACGACAGGAAGATTAGCTGTGTACCGAATTCATAAGTTACTCAAGATGGATCCAAATTTACGGACCGTCTTTCATTTTCATATATCTGTGCTTTAGGCTGGTGGTGAATGAAAACGTTTACCATTTTGCGGCTCCCATTCCCGTCACAATGACAAGGGGTGAGGAGTTTCGGACCGAGTGCCCGATATGCGAGTGTCAAATTATAGCGACCTCACACGACCAAAAGCCCCCTCAAATGTGGCTGAGGAAGGGAAATCCCCCCCTATTTCTGGGATGAAATCTAGGTTGGTGGAATATATTACAGATGAAGCAAGCTAGGAACATAAACACTCTCGAAACTCTATATCATTCCGTTTTTTAAAAGTATGTTTTGCTTCCCCCCTGTTCTCAAACCGGATACACCCCGGAAGATTCACATAGAACCTGAAAATGATGCTTTGGAAGATGATTTTCCTTTTCCAGGGGTGTATTTTCAGGTTCCAGCCGTTAATCTTCCAGGGGTGTACCCTTTCATCCAAAAAACTCCCCAGGCCTTGTTTCGTTTCCTGGACCTCTTCTTCGGTGAGATGACCTCGGTGGTTTTTGATGCCAACCTGAGGGCCGTTCGGCCTGGGCAAAGGACCGGCTTTCATACTGACTCGGCGCCCTGGTGAAATCAGTGGCTAGTCAACTCCAATTTTTTCCCCAGAAATAAAGGTTACACCCCAGTAATCTAACATAGCAATGGGAAATCCGCCATTTGAAGATGTATCTTCTATTAGACATGGTGGTTTCCCATTGCTATGTTAGTTTACCAGAGGGTAGGTTATATAAGAGATGACATTTCCTACCCCATTTTTTGGGGGGTGAAATACTAAGTTTCACACCCGGTGGTGGCAACTTCAAATGTTTGTTATTTTCACCCTGATCCCATGGGGAAATGATCCAATTTGACGATCAAATTTTTCAAAGGGGTTTGGTTCAACCACCAACCAGTAAGGGTTTAACAAGGCCTTATTAAGGGGAAACCAATGGTTCATAAACCCTGAATGAAGCCGGCTATTTTTTGGGGGGGTAGTAGGTTGAGTTGCCATGATTCTGATTTTGTTTGGGATGATGGTTGTGGGAATCGAAGGGGCCTGGTGAGTTCCTTAATCCTCCAGTCCTAAAATTTTGGAAATGAATATGTGGTACAAATTGATGTTTTCCAAAAACTGCACCCATATGTTTCATGTTTTTATCCCTCATGGCTATTCCCTTTTCAAACCATGTCTTATTTTGGTGTTTTTTTCTGGGAACCAAAAATCCCTAGGGTAGAAGTGGAAGGCTTTGGATATGTGAGGTTTACATGGGCAAGTTGAACGATGAAACACTGCCACCGGACACTTGGCAAAGAAAAACATGTTCTTACGATACAAATGGAACCCGTTGGCAAAGTGGTGAATCATGACTGGGGTTTCAAAAAAAAAGGAGACCCTGTTCTAACAATGTAGCAACGTAAAAAATCCACTATGTTTCATGGTATTTATCTTCGAAGGCTTTATATATTAGTTTACCGGAGGGTAGACAGGTTTTTTTTTGGAATAAACCTATCACTCCTTTCAAAATACACTCCGGTAATCTAAGATAGCAATGAAAAATGGACACTTTGAAGATGCATTTCCTATCAAAAATGGGGATATTCCATTGCTATGTTAGTTTACCAGAGGGTAATGAAACACAGCAACAGTTTTGGTTATAAAAAGGTCGCAAAAATTATTTTTCTACCCAAGAGGGTTGATACTTCCAAAATCAATAATTAGACACTGTTGATACAAGAAATCCGGTTAACCAGTCCGTAAATTGGTAGTTTATCTCACTATTTGTAGGTTTTGCTGCATGTCAGTCAGGTGCTTCTCCTGATTTCATTTCACTTGAAAAATAGGGGACATCATCCAAAGTGTGTACAAATGTACGACGAGAGCAGCTCTCGAAGTATACGTACCCAAAATTCCTTCCAAAATCCTTTTGTTAAAAGATAAACAAACATGGATGATACTGTTGATGGCTGAAATCCTGCACCAGTTCATAGGTAGTTTATTACATGATTTACAAGGCTCTTAATTTACATCCCATGTGGTGCAGGATTTCTTCCATCAACAGTAACGTAAAGAAACATCGATGATACCGTTGTTGGACAAAATTTGTGTATGAAGCCCAAATGACGGGATAAATCCGAGTTACCTGGCTTTTTTTCCGGATTTGGTGTTGAGCTGAGGTTTCCCCTTCAAGCCTGTCCTTCAAAACTTTCAAGAATAGGTATCAACAGGTACTAGGTAGAAACACATCATCACCAAATTGCTAGCATTTATTTTCTTACTTACGTATACGTCAATACTTGCTAATATACAAGCACCACTCTTATGTCTCACTTCTGAAGTCCTTACTATAGTGTTTTTTAAAGCGTAACCGACACATAAGTAAGGCATAATCCTTTGATGTGGGAGCAGTTGAGCATGAAACTTGCAAGGGAGCTGGTCCTCCATGGAAGTATTCTACTTCTTCAAAATATTTCAATATGTTCCTTTTGATTCCCTCTCTTCAACCTCATTTTCCTTATAAGAAAGGAGTCATAACTAGTTATAATAACCCCTACATATGGCCGAAAATGAATGGGTAACTGGGGTTATGACCTCTATAAATGGAGCCATTTGTTTCCCTTGGCCATGCACCACCTACCAGGAGGTGGTTTCCGAGTCCACCGTGTTGGCTGCCTTAGAAGATGAAGGCGCCGAGGGATCCGAGGCCGAGGCCTATACCCCCGAGGATGAAGCGGGTGAAACGTGGGAACCCCTGTGGTTTTGGAGGAGCTTTTTGAAGTCGATTTTGTGGAATTGGACCGAGGAATTCCGAAATGCTGGGATATTATGATTATAGTGATGATTTTTTTCGTTTCCTGGGAGGTATGTATGTATGACACTTTTGTCATGGATTTTTTTTTTCAGAAAAAAACATCAACATTGAGTCAATTTTTCAGTTTTTGAACACCAAATTGAACATTAGAGAAAACATAACAATCAACATTGAGTCAATTTCCCGTTTTTTTTTTTACCCAGATGCATCAACCTTTGACTTCGAGTCCTTCCGTGCACGCTTTTCCAAAACGTTGGGACGCGGCTTGGAGATTTCGTTTCGGGGAAAATCGGGGAGTTCCACATGAGCGTCGTGAGGAAGATGAGTATCCATTGGCGTTAGGTTTGTTTTTTTGAAATATGGGGTTGGGGTTGATGGGTTGTAAGTACTATCTACTAATCCTGTTGTGGAGTTGTAGTTTTACTGTATACTACATGTATATTGTTGTATGATGTTGTAGTATGAGCAAGTACGGAGCTACATGCGGATTACAACGAGTTTTTTGGGGGAAAATGTCTCGAAGGCTTCTAACAGTGTTCACAAAGCTGCCAGTGGTGTAGGATGCATTCATGGCCCAAGGCCAGATTTTTCAAGTATAGTCAGGCCTGGACAGGGTCAAGTGTTCCATTTTTTTGGTGACCGAAATTGAATGATGATGATGGTGTAGCAATAGCTTTGATCTTGTTTGTTGCCAAGGAAACTGCCATAGTTGGACATATGGTTTGAAATGACCTCTTTGAAAAAGATGTTTGCCTAGATCGGAAGAGCACA
>OMLO01004534.1_pt1 | contig 11620 bp, 4 predicted proteins | sample 1674811 | NCBI WGS metagenome assembly OMLO01 (sample SAMN06265003, study PRJEB25207) | coral metagenome | isolation source: Coral host | place: Mexico:La Bocana,Puerto Morelos, Mexico | collected 2008-11-13 | reverse complement strand
TATAGCGTCATAAACAGAGTATTTCCACCAATCAAAATGTTCCATTCTTATATTCACCTCTGGAAATTAGACTAATTGTCTATGTTTCTAATTTGGCAAGTGTTGCCATGGAAACCATTCAAGGGTAATACCTAAAAGCCATTATATAAGTTGTTGCAATTAATTCTGAAAACAGCGTTTGAAGTTTGTAATGGCAAAAAATCAATATATGCAACATTTTCAGGTTTCCATTTAATTGTTATTAGGCATCCTTGTACCAATTCTGCTTATTCAGTCAAAACGAGTGACGTCATTTGATAACGTGATAATCCTAGTAAAGCTACTCACTTGGCATGGTTATCAGGTACCAAAATAAAATAAACGAAGCAATGGGGGTACCAAATGGCCCTTTCCAGGGTCCCGAACCATGGACTAAAAGCGCGCGAGCTTGACATGATTACCCTTAGAAATCATGCACCGCGGTCATACTGACATGACATTATTACCCGTGACCTTGAGTGTCCTTGACATGATTATTGTATAATCTGCAGCTAAAAGAAATCGCAGGCGCTGATCGTGAAAGTCAGTGTTCGCTTTCGGCAAATCAGAAAAGAGAAAGTGCGTTCGGCTTCCCCTACCTCGACCTTGATTATTCTGGATATCACAAAAACCTCATGCGATAATTGTTTAGAAAAACGCTACAGCAGTGATTTGACAGAAAACGTTTATATTTTATGCAAAATATAAACACCCATTAAGTCTGGCTTTCGCAATCTTATCTCTGATGCCCTATAAGTTTTATCCAATATTATTTATTATTATTATTATTATTATTATTAGCATCATCATCATCATCATCATCATCATCATTATTATTATTGTTATTACAGTTGAACATCTCTTGCATCACTTAAGTTGGTTACTGCCGAGGACACACAATCGGTTCAAGAGAAGTTGATTCTAACCTTGAGGTCTCAAACTTATTAATAATTGATCAACTTTGAACAATGATGGTGTTTGTATCTGATGTTAATTGAAACAGATTATTACGATTTTGTTTCCGTGCTTTCTCCTAAATTTTGGTTTCGATCGAGTAGATACATCAAACGCTCAAAACAGTGTTTGGAAGTCAAAAAATAGCGTTGTATTTTCAACTCTTGTAAGCGCTTGGAAATGTGTTCAAACAAGGTGTTACGTATTTGATATATTATTTACAACGCTTAAATTTTACTGCAAAAAAAAAAAACGTGCCAGGCCTGGTTCCTTTCATGGGAAGTGAAATACTAAGCAACTTGCCGTCTATAGCTCGCGTTAAATAAAATATTTCCCGCACTAAACAACGCTTCTTGCACAGTACCAAGTTTAGTACCAGGTTCACTTTTTGTTGAAATTAGCTTGCCCGCATGGAATATATGTCATTCAAAATACTGAGAACTTGCCTTCTGATCTCTCTTATTCTCCAACAGTAAACAAAAGGATTCAGGGATGAGTTAAGAATTATAATAACATAAGACAAACTTAAAACCAGAAATGTAGAGCTGCCAAGTCCTACAGAGAAAAGCACCATCAGCGCCAAGAAATACGGGACAAAGCAGATCAAAATAACACAGTAAATAAAAAACATGTTTTTGACAGACTTTTTATAAACAGGGATATTGAAGAAGTTCCGGTTACTGGCTCTACCGAGCTGGTTCTGTTCTTGAATTTGAGCAGCTTGATGGCGCAAACCGACGAATATCTTCAGATAGCAATAGAAAGTTGTTGTCGTGCAAATAAATGTTGCACTAGCTCCCACAATGTGACTGATGTTCCTGTCGAGGGTCCATGACAGAGCAAACAAAATCCCTATAATCCACACTAAGAAGAGCAAAAAGACAACTCGATTCACTGTAACTAGCTGACGGTATCGTATTCTCAGCCGAAAGGCCAGATATCTGTCCAAAGCGATGACAACAGCAGTTAAAGTTGAAACTGACGCCATTCCATAACCGGCGAAAGTGGTCGGTGCATAAAATGAACAGTATAGTAACGGATTGTCCAGGACGATGCCCAGAGTTAAACCAAAGTGCAGCGGTGCAACAATCAGACCAACGGCAAGATCAGACAGCGCTAGATTGCTAAAGAGAGCTTTGGATGGAGAATGAATGGCCTGACTTTTACGTAATGAAATCAAAATAAGAATGTTACCAAGTGAAGCAGTCAAGAAGATTGCAACATCAATGACGCAAATCAGAATAAAAATAGTTTTCGAGAATTCTTGTAAGTAGTAATAGCGGAGTAAATTAGGCGAGGAGCACCTCATTGTCCTGTTCACTGATAAATCTTCAATTCTTTTGGCTTAAATTTGTTAAATCATAAGAAAGTACCTTGCATTCAAATCATTACTTGCGGTGATTTTTATCAAATGGAAATTTTCTCCAGTATTCAATCAAAATGGAACAGAACAATTATACAAATACTCAACGGAGGTAATTACTGATGTCCTATTACGGCTTCAGTTTTTAGAAGTCCTTTTATGCGACACCGTTCAAAAGTAAATATCGAACTTTGAGTTTTGTCGTTAATGGCATTAAATCATAGCAGTAACCAATCAAGTTACGAGATGAATAAATGCGCTGTTATTCAAGATTTCCTTCTTCACTTTCTTAAAACAATTCATAATTAAACAAATGCTCAAAAATTATTTTAGAAGCTTTTAAGAAAAACACTGAGATGCTTGAGATGAGATAACTTAAGTTAACCTTTTGTCGATCAGTCATTTTTGGGAAGGAGGGAAATTAATCACGCTTTATACAATTTCCTTTACTCAGCTTGAAATGACATGTTGATAAAAACACGTTCAGAGATCTCGAAACATATAATATTGTAATTACTTTCTCGGTTTGAAAACCTTCAGTTCAATATTTCCTTGTTACTTCTAAGTTTGAAGATTGGATAATTAAACGAAGGTACCAGCCCAAAAACACCGGAAAAGTTAGAACCCAACGTTAATGGTTCTCTTCGTTCTAATTTCTTCACTTAACTTACGGAAGTGGAAACATCGCTCGTTCATTATGGCGGCTTTTTGTTTTTCATTTGTAAGTGAACAAATGTGCGCCCCCGGCTACACCAGGAACCATCAGATATATTTTTTTGTTAGATCAAGGCAACATCAGATAACAGAATACAGATTGGGAAATCAAATCCTTCTCCTTAAGCGTTTGAAAAGCGTCCGCGACATGCGGGCTAGCTTATACTTGCAATGCGCCAGTGAACATCAAGTCTGTGAATAGAAATGAAAGAAAAGGCCAAACAAATTGAATGCGCAGAAAATCGATTTATTAATACTATGTTAACATTTTCTATTTCAGTGTGGGTTTGTTTGACATCCAAGAACCGATTGAGTTTTCTAGCCGGACTACCCTTACTAATAGCAACAAATTCACATAACTATTAAGCTATTTTTTTAATAGCTGTTAACAATTTTGCCTGTGGCAGCGATTCTTTATCTTGCATAATAAAATTTCATAAAGTATGCAGTAATTATTTCTAGTCATGAAATTCGTGGTTTGCCAAATTGATCAACATAAACCGATTATTGAACGCATTAACGGGATTAGGATAAGGAAAATTAATCGATTGCTTAAAATGGACAGCTTAAAGCCAATTTGAGTCTGGCAAATTGACTACTCGAACTCGCTACTTATTAGTGTCAAAGAAAACACAGTTCCGTCGCTTTAAGAGGGATCAGCTATGGCTTTTTTACACTGGAGGGGTTTGCTATTTGGGGGAATGAGATTTACAACGTCCAGAAGAGACTTGAAGTCATCCACACGGAATAGGTGGTCTTCATAAGGAACGCTGCATATACCTATCATCTCTTGAATACCCGCGGGATTATAATTTCCAACGGCAAGAACAAACACTTCTACACCCGCAGCCTTCAGTAAGTTGGCCTGCGGTATGGTTTGACTCTTGTTGATGTTCGATTTCCCATCAGTCATTACCAGTGCCGCGCGTCCACCCCTCCGCTTGATCCTCGAAATTGGATTTAGGAATAGCTGCGTCCTGGCCAATCGCAAGGCTGCTTGAGTGTTAGTTGCGCCCGCGGTATATGGTACGCTCATCAAGTTGAGTCTGGCTTGACATCCGCACACAAAGTGAAATAAGAGATTTGCATTGGTGGAAAATTTGACAGCCGCATAATCCGTTCTGTCTGCCCTGTCAATCATCATTCGTAAGGCTCGCAAACCCCGTTGAAAACTGTAGTTGCCTATTGAACCAGAATCATCGATTATGTATGCCACATGGTATACATCTACGTTGGACGAGCTTGGACGGCCGTAGATTCCACCAGGGCGGCGAAGGAAATGTTTGGCTATTTTGTTTGCGGTCTCAACCTTTGAAGGGATCCTATTTAGAACTGCAATAGATAAACAACAACGGTAGTAAATTAATTTAAATGATAGTTGGGTCGTAGTTAAAACTTAAAAACGTGACTACTATATCACGTTTTGGACGTTGAGAGCGTTAAGTGCTCTAATTCAGTGCCACACGTCCACAATGGTAAGTAAAAGGCAATTACTGTGAAGATAAAACCTCATAATATTAGGTCCTGTCGGAGAAATTAGAAATTTTCAATCCGAAAACGCATCAAATTTTTTTCCGTTCACGTTACGCCAAAAAAATTTCAAAACGCAACAAATCAACCGGCAGTCATTTTGGAGAGGTATTTGAGAAAAACTCAGGCAAGGGAATCATTTGATTATCGTAACGACATCGTTTTCGAAAAGCTCCGTTTCTAAAATGTTTTCCGTCCACACTAAAACGCAAAGCCAATGTTTTCAAATTCTTACCGGGTTGAAGACCGTTTTCGAAAAGCTCTGTTTCCGTGATGGATTAGTGTGGACGTTAGGCCTAATCGCAGAAATAGAGTTGCGATCCAATTTCTCCAGCGTAGTGTGGGCGGCACCTTATAGTAAAGGGCCGAATATTATAACTTTATCATTTATGTTATTCGTAAAGCAGCGCCAAATAACAAAAAAATACCCAGCTCTAGCCGATTAGCTAGAGAGTGTTCTTGAGAAACAGACGTATAACAAGAATTGCAACTTAAATTAAAGATACTGAAAAGACAAATTCATTAACTCACCATCGTAACTTGGTTTCACTTTGGTTAACTTTGTCAACTTTCCTACAGAATGTTGCAATGTAAGTCCTAATAGAACAGCTGCAAAAAGTACTCGGCTCAGCATATTGGCACTGAGTTTACAGACAACGTCGAAGAACGATTTTTCTGTGCCTCTTAGGTTTTGTGCTTATATAGACAAGTCAACCGGATGTAAAATCAGAGAGCATGCATAACTAACACGAGCTTATTGAACTTTGTGGTCCAACTCACGTACGATGCTTACATGTAAGATCATGCATCTCACTTACGATGACGCGAAGGCAATCATGATTGGAAAGAAATAAGGGGAACCAGGATCGTCTTAAGAAATGGGAGCTAAAGATGCTACTGAGCTTGATATGAAAGTTTAAATATTAAAGCACTTTTTAAAATCTATCGTCCCTATCGCTTAAAAATTACTTGTTATCAGGTATTCTATAGTTTCAGCAACTTTGTAATCGTTTCAGTCCATTCAGAGTACTTCAAGCTCTGCCAAAAAACGGAAATGAGAACATTTCTAATTAGTCACGTCTTAACATGACACATTATAACTTCGTAAAACTCAAAGCTCCTGATAGAGATCTGAGGCTGGGGGGAGAGGGTAGAGGGATGTGTTAACTAAGCCCATACACATACTACCGCGATATCACTATATATTGAACAAATGAACTAAATTCGGACGACAGAAAGATTTCAAGGACTGAAAAAGTAGAGAGGACTTCAGAACAAACACAACGTGATCTCGTATACACTACAAACTGTTGTGTTTAGCATTATAAACTGTTGTTAACAGTGACATGTCACCGAGCTAATTTAGCTACTTTGATTATTTTCACCCCTTATTTCTTCCCTACAGTCCTTTGAACGTGTTGTTCCAGACTCGGTTTTAGTTGCAAAAAAATTGCTTTCTCAAAATTTCGTGGGATTTTAGAAAACTTAATGGGATTTGAGCTAACAAGGTCAAGTGCATTAGATTAAGACAGTCTCAGCCGCTTAGAGATCAACGTCATGCTGAAACGTAAAACAGCTCTTCGTGTGCTTACACATTTACTCGCTCACGTCTGGCCCTCTGTCACACAACTAATCTCTCAGGAAGCGCTGGTATGGAATCGCGGCTAAACTGAATTGTTGGTCGTATGCACATCCCTCTGGACCCAAGGCCCAGCTGGTCGACTGAATTCTACAGACCAGTCGATAGTTTTTTAATGTCAATTTTTTTTTTTTTATTTAATTTTATTCAGGCCCGACAAGACATCATAATGGGGCCATTAAAAGTCCTTGCGTTTAGACGAGTGTGTGTCGAGAGAAGGTTAGAGAGCACACCGCCTCTACTTCTAGGTATTATATTTACGATATAATTCGAGTAAAAAAATATGTGTCAAACCCTGGGTATCAGAGAAGACAAAACTGGGAATTTTTCAGTCTCTGTAGTCTAGGTTAGAACTTTCAATGGCATGGTTGCGCGCCCTCACAATAATAGTCTCCACTTCAATGTAATTTTGGATGATAACGCATTAGCACTAACCAATGAAGAAAATAATTAAACATTAAACATTTTTGCAGCATGCGCTTATACAACTGGCAATAACAAAAAGATCGGATGACGACACGATATACTTTTTGGTAATACTCTTGCTTAAAGTTTGTAAAGAATAAAACAAGGAGAACTTCTCAATAAATATGTAATTTTGCTCTCTTACTCAATACCGCATAAAGATATTACCGAAGTTATTCGACGCGAAAAAATTGATCTTCAATTTAGAGTGTTTTCACATGATGTAAGGGGCAGCCATATTGGTATGCCAAACTAGACATGTTGGGGTTAAACTCTTTTCTTATATAAACTCTTTCTTTTGCTCCAAACATTGCATTGCTGCTAGCCACGTGAGTTAAAATGCGCTATGAAAAAGGATTTTCTCCCTTAAAATGAGGAATATTAGAGATGTTTTCGTAATGTATGTTACGTTTGCTGTAGCACTGTAAGTTAAGTTACAAAGCTATTCAACAACTTTAGACTGACTACCATTATACAAAAAAAAGCATTACGAATGAAATTTGTACCATAGACAAAACTATCTGCTATAATTTACCCTCAACCACTGCCCGGGCGCCGATATTTTCGATCGAGATATAACTCGATCGCTCGATCGTTATATTATAATAATTAGTAAGAATACTTTCTGACGAAATTCCTTCTTGTTTTATCAGGTTTTGATAAATAAATAATTTACGAATGTAACTTTCTGTACTCTTGAGGCTAGGTTTCAAGAGCTAAGTAACATTCTGCTTCAAGATTTCCTGTTTTAAATATTTCCCTTCTACGTACAAATATTTGATATTGAATATCCCCGGTTGTTAACTAGCTATAGCTTTTTCTTTTGTATTTTCCAAGGTGCATCAAAAGTTCTCGTCCCAGCCTGACAGGTCATCAGGTGGTACATCCATGTCCTTCGCATAATGGTCGAAATTACTACAATCCGTTGGGTTTTTCACCTGAGAAAGTAGCAAAATGAAATTTTCTGGGTGAATAACACATCAAACCAATACTGAACATGACTAGGGCTGATTGAGACGATGTCCATGTAGAATGGCAGCAGTCTCCGTCTTTTCCTGGCGAGTGCCGCGAATACAGGAATGCGAGGCAAAATGAGAAGGATAATTTGCACAATTTTAATTATAAAATCGTGTAGTGGATTTCAGGCACGCAACCCGTCTGCTCGTTGTCTAATGCAGGCTCGACCACCAGCCACTGTTCGAGGAAGTGGTCCGTGCTCCTCCCGCGAAGAGGGAGGAACGTAAACGATATCATATATAAGTCGTGTTTAAAAAAATAGTTCAACATTCTCAATACCTTTGGCTTTATGGGAGGCTCAAGAGTCCGCTCAAGTAGACCTTGCCAGTGAAAACCTTGGAACCATCTGCAGAAGAAAATTACATTAATTGCGGTCGGTAGAAAATCTGCATAGAACACAGACTTAACCAGACAAGCAAGGAGAGGTCGGATTAACAACGCAAACTCATACTTATGTTTTTTGACGTCCGTGAGGCCATCCTTTTGATACCCCAGTCTCTCAGTGGGGCTTTCCTTACAAAGCCTTCTTATTAGATTCTGAGGATTGCGTCCGATCTTTTTAGGAAACTCTATCACGTCTATTCCTCGTAGAATATTGTTGTATGTCTTCATAGGGTCTGAGCCATTAAATGGCGGACTGCCAAGAGTAAAATGAAACAATACGTTTAGCAAATAACAGCTATAACAGGCCGTGTTTGTATTCTCGGTATTGGACTGGACCTAGCATGCAATGGAACTTCATGAGGACGAATATCGTTAATTAGTATTGTGTCGTTAGTATTATGATACCTTTTTAATCCACGGTTTTCAGTGGTTCAACGGACCCTTTAACACTGCCTATAAATTCACAGTATGGAACTGAAAAGTAAACTTCGTTTTTCGGTTTTGGTCTAAAGTGGCTTTGGAACACACTTCCGAATATACTTCAGCTCGACACTAATAAATTGGCGGTCAAAGTTCACTATGTGAGTTTCATTAAGTTTTGTACACTTAGGCAGTTCTAAAAGACACAGAGACTGACAGGTAAACCCTTAATACCGATTAAAACCAAAAGAAACGTATTGCAAGGTGGTCGTTTGGGTTTAAGTTATCTTTCAAAGTACTTCCTTGTAAGTAGTTAAGATACCGAAGAGTAATACTTGATTAATTTATAGGTGAATAACAGGCTAGGCAACAAACCTTCCAGTAAGGAGTTCAAAAATCAATATTCCCAAAGACCAGCAATCTGCAGACAAATCATGGCCCTAGAGATTCCAAAGCAGTTAAAACGACAGAAACAAACGGATAATAATACAAAATAGTATACGATACATCGTTTCCATGAACAATAATGCGAGATAACTTAGGAAGAGCAAAAAGATAAAGCTGACAGTCTTATGCTATTCATGGCTACTCTTCCGCTTTGTCTTTCACTGACTACTCGCTTTTCATAGTGGATAATTTTAACAACACAGTGGATCTCCGAACTGTCTTTCTCCAGGCCTGTATTTCCAAGTCCTCCCTGGTCCTCCCCCCTTCCTCCCCTTCCCATTCCATCCCCGTCCCACTCCGTCTGCGCCCTTGATTCCAATCACGGTAGTTCCCTTTCTGTGAGCTAATAGCTGCAGAATATCGTGAAACTGACCTTATTGAGGATAATTTCTGGCGCAACATACTCTGGTGTTCCACAAAATGTCCATGTTTTTCTTCCGAACCCAATCCTTTTGGCGAAGCCAAAGTCCACCTAAAAATTCCCCAAAATTGAGTCAGCTCTATTCGTCGTTAGGTAACTCTTAAACTCAGTTGGGTAAGGGTAGATTTAACACAAGTCGACCCTTGCTTAATCCTTCGCTTATTCACCGAAACAAACAGGCCAGGGAAGAATTATTATTGGAAAGGACTTTTTGAAGTCTAATCTAAGTGTTTTAACGACTGAATTTGTGGTTTTGTTGTTAAAGACAATTTAATGACTGTCTGTAAACAAAATTAGCCTGGAAATAGCTAAAAAGAAACTAAAAAAAAATAATGTCGCCAATACAAAGCCGTCAAATTGCAGCCTTGAATAACGAAGTGATTTTCGGGTTAAATTTCAAGGTCGCAGTAAAAACAAATCCCTAAATACAAAAAGCAGGCAGGTAAAAAAAAAAATACACTCACGTACCAGCTTCACGTAGCCATCTTTGTCCAAAAGTAAATTTTCCGGCTAATAAGAATAATGTAAAAAAGATGCGGAACTGTGAATCACAAGTACTTTACTTACTATGCTACATATTAACCTTGTCACGTACCATCAGTAGTGACCGGTACTAGTTGTCTCAACAGATATAGGTTGGCCATCAACCTCATTCCCAGGACATCTCTTCTACTCGCCGGGACCCTTTCGCTCCGGAAAGAAGATACAGAACGAGCGATCTCATTATCTCAAGAGTTTGTCATTGAAATCGAATCTCTTTCATGATATTAACAAAAAAGTGTACTAAAAACGAGACAAATTATTTTCGTCATAATCATCAGAAACAATAACTATCACAAGTCAGTTCCATATTTGTCGTGTTATACGCAGCTCTAAGCTGTTATGTCGTAATACGACCAAGTTACCTTTAAGTCTCGATAGACGATGCCTCTAGAATGAAGGTATTCAAATGCTTCCACTACACAGGAAACGAGGAAACGAGCAGTAGAGTCATCAAAAAAGCCTCTGTGTAGGAAAATAATGAGGCAAAGACATCACTCTAGACATTCCCAGTAGGGCGCAAGGCGGTTGCGAGGCAGGCGCCTGGCGATGCGTGTGACGTGTGCGTGAGACGCCCGAAGCGAAACAGGCTACACTCCACAAAAACTGGGTGTACTTCATATGACACGTTTTACATGTGCCAAGCTCTTCTTATTTTTACCTGTCTCTTAATATAGTCCACAGCTCTCCACCCAGACAAACTTCCAGCAGCATATAAACGTACTTGCGATCCTTGAAGGTTCGATATAACCTGTTGAAGGCAAGTAATAAAATAACAATGGGTATCAGAGAGTTATTGACAAGATCTGACAACATGTTGGGAGGTGATCTGCAAGGGATCAGTATCCGATCCAGGGTGAGTAACAGCACTCCTACAGTAAGCGACTCAATTGGTTGAGACACACTTTATGATAGTAAACCCCTTATTTTATGTATCTACAGATAAATCACTGATACTTCCGGCCCCAATGCAATTCAACGCTGTGCTGGTGCTGTGGTCTTTGTAGTTTTTAAAAAAAGAAAAACAAAATGTATTCCAAGAAGCTTAAATTAACATTTAAAGTGTCTCGACACTTCAGCCACCCATTGTAGGCCCTGGGTGCTTTTTTTGAATTCTATCAATGACAACAAAGGCAACAATTTATGTGATATAATTCAGCCTCTTACCTGCAAATGAAGGGTGAGTTTGCCTGGGACATAATTTTCTTCTCAGAGTAGATGTGTTCTTGTTGTCGTGTGTCCAAGATGTGTTTTTTCTTCAGACACTTCAGAGCGTACGTCTGTTTGTCCTTAACATTTTGCACCTAAAAATGTTAAAAAGTGTTGTATGGTCGACGTTAAGACTATAGGAGTTCAAATGCCCTAAGTATATCATCAGTTCCAATTATATGACGACAAAAGGGTAAACAACCAAACAATAACAGAGGACTTAAGTTTAAGCTTTTAGCAATTCATTTATAAATACCATGAAATGTGGGCCAGATGCATAGAATGACGTAGAAAGTATCCGCCTTTCACATGCACTCTCACTTTCTGGTCTGACGTAGGTCTACGGGGGTGGGGGGGGGGGTACTCAAAAAAGTTTTATACGGGGAGGCTCCGCCCCGAGGTCCAACCCCTTACCCTTTTACATACCATTTTTTCAGAAAAGGTACCCCTTTCGCATACCTTTTATTGGAAAAAGGCACCCCTTTCATATACCTTCTTA
>OMLO01004533.1_pt1 | contig 11623 bp, 5 predicted proteins | sample 1674811 | NCBI WGS metagenome assembly OMLO01 (sample SAMN06265003, study PRJEB25207) | coral metagenome | isolation source: Coral host | place: Mexico:La Bocana,Puerto Morelos, Mexico | collected 2008-11-13 | reverse complement strand
TCTGGACAATAGATGTTCTGAGAAGCAAACATTTTTCTCCCAAATGGAGGTCTGTTTTCAATGTGTTTTCAATACGTATAGTTTTGAAAATTGGGGAATGTCACTCGACATTAGGTTGGGTGTATAATTTCAGTCATTTGAGGCACTTAGACCAATCACATGCATATACATTCAAATATATTTGATGATTTATAGTAAATTGTTGATCATATACATGCCAGCCTTTACAACAAGCCACAAGTGACAAGCCTGGGCAATATTGTAGTTAATTGCACATAATGGGGTGGTGTCCAAAAGTCATCATAGATATGTAGTGTAAGTCCACAAAGTCGTCGTTCAGTTTTTCCAACATAACATTTGGTTTTAGTTTTCTCTGTCAGCTACTGGGTATCCCTAATTTCCCTTCTTTAAAGTTAGATTTTTTGTTTGCCTTTTCATAAAATTGCCAAATCTCCTATTTCATTTGTAATTTCAATCCCAAAACTTGCCCCCTATTTCCTTCAAAATCCTCAGATTCCTGGCCTTCAAATAAGCAGAACCCTGGATGTCAAAATACCTATTGGGGACCCTCATGCAGTCTTACTAATGGATGTTAGTTATTTTGTGAAACTAGATTAAATTTCCCTCCAAAACAAAAAAAAAGATTACTTTAACAGCGATTCTAAAGGAAATAATAATTATTATTTCTACCAGATCAAAAATAAATTGAATATTTGCATTGTAAGAATTTAGAGTCAACAGGTGCAAATATATTTTTTACACAACCTCATTCAGAGAAGGGGGATAATCGTGTCTCAAGAACAAATTTTACAGATACTTTTAGTTGGTGTTAACTTGCAAATAAATTAGTTATTTTTCTCACATCACACAGTAATTTTTACTCTGTGTCATGCAGAAACCCTTTGCCATCCTCATGTATATCATGATCAGGTGATCTTTGTTTCAGGGATTTCATTAACATATTAAACAGGAGGGCAACTGGTTTTCACAGGCAGACATTTTGAACTGGATTTCTTTCATCCTCACAGCTGGTCAATTTGCTGCTGGCCGTTAATGAAACCCTAAATGTTTCCATAGTGGAATTTAGAGGGAGTGTTTTTAAACGAGAGAGTTGCTCAGAAAAGTAAAATGGAGAGATAACCAGAGTTTATTTTATTTGCTATCATGAAAGGTTTTAAATTGACTGTAGAACACTCGGAGCAGTGTATCTTCAAGGATGAAGAATATTCAAGGTAAATTGAAGCTTGCACTGACTGTGATATAAAGTTGTTAATTATTTCTTCTCTATTTTTATGACTAAGAAAATCACTTTATTTTAATATTTGGCTGAGTGCAGGCCAATTTATTTTTAAATTTAATGTGCACTACAGTGCAAATGAATATCCACAGGTTTGTAATTTTTCCAGACATATAAGACATATATTATTAATGTTAAGTAATCCTGTGAAAGCTCAGCAGTTTAAGATTAAGAAAAACACTTGCCAGTTAAGGCTGCACAAGAGCAATTTTGAGAGAATTTTCAATTACCAAAAATCCTTATAATTACCCTCAAATTCATGTGATTGCCTATTAATAAAGAAGGTAGTTTTAAACTTATAGAAGTTGTTGTAGTGTAATAACAAACTCTTTAACTAACAATCATATATGTAGCTAATATCCAAACATCTCATTAGTGACTTCCTAAAAGTGTTAGGGTGCATAATGTTTAGGCAGGTTACAGCAGAGATCTTTGGAATAGTATTTTTTGTTTTCACTCAATTAACTGTTGAGACATAGACCTGTAGTCTTCTAAACCCTGTAAAGTGTTTTTTAAAGACTAATGATTATAATCTGTTCTCTTATAATATATGAGTGTTCAAATTCAAATTGTATTCTTGTGAACTATAGTATTCCAGGTGTAGAGATGGCCCCTTCTGGTTCATGGACAAGTGCTCCCAAAGAGGCCTTCATAGTTGGACTGAAAGAGCTCCCTGAGAGTGATGATCCTGTCACCCACAGACATATCTTTTATGCACATGCTTATAAGGTGAGCTGTCAATTGATATATATTGAGGTTGACTCAGATGGGCACAACAGGTGTTTGGACTGGAAAATATTATTCTTATCCTATGGATACATTTTTAACATGTCAGGATCTAATATATATATATATGTGCCAATGATGCAAACATGCAAGTAATGCGATATACCCTCAACATTTTTGTAGGCTATCAGCTTAGCTGACAATGTCCCAGTACCCTGGGGGTACTCTTTGGGTAGGGGTATTCCACTTTCGACTCTGAAACCCTTACCTTATACTTGATCAGCTTGATTCTGTAAACTTATTCTAGACCTGCATGTGTAGGCAAAAAACCCATACCCTACATATCTGCACTTCAAGGAGAGAGATGCACTGTAAGAGTAAGGAGTTCATTAGGGCTGTGAACTCAAATTTACTTTCACAGGTGTGTGCATGTTGAGGTAATCTCTTTCAATGCCGGATTACTAAGAGGCCACTGAGTTAAAACCTCTGTTTTCTCAGTTTTACTTCACTTAAGTTCAGTTTCTCAGCTTTTTTCCACTATTCTGAAAGTTCAATCTTTAGTTTTTAATGTCATGTCAGCATTATTGCGGGGAGTTTTTTTTTGCACTGCACTTAAAGAATTTGCCATTAAATGTTTAAGTTTTGGATTTTTTTACTAGTTAATGTGGCTTGTTACACTGTTCACTGCAATTGTGTTTTGCCAAAATACCAACACAGTGACACTATGCAGTCATGCCTTGACCACAGACCCCTAATCATGAGGTCCAGTGCACTTACATGTCCCCTGTATGACACCTTCCTGTTACATGTCTAGGTAAATGTAATATTCTAGCTATTATGTACTAGCTGTAATTGTTTTTTCCTTTGTTGAAGAACCAAACAGGATGGGCAGAGCTACTTTACAGATTTGTCAAAGGAGGAGGAAGCATCTTCGACATTGAGTTCATGACAGATGACAGTGGTGAGATATATATGTTGTAATATAGACAGTGCATTGACATGAACCAGCAACTATCATTCAACAAATAGTAACTGTGAGACATAACTGTTATTATAATTACATTGCTTTCTGTACTAGGGAAATGTGTGGTTCCTGTGTTCTCTACCATGGCAGGCCTGTGTGGAATGGCTGTGGGTGTTATTGCATGGTGTCACCAGCAGTTAAAGTGAGTGTGCTCTAAGTGTAGATGTTGATTCAGGTTTTAACTTGACAATTCACCTATTGCAGAACATGGTTTAGCACTGAAGCTCTGTTTGTAGGGGGGCTACTCCCTATAACACCTTGTATGGTGGCTCTGCCCAAAAGGAGTACCTTTGTCATGCTTCAAATATATAGAAGGGTAGGAATTTCATAAGCTGAAAGGATAAGGAAATCTGTCATTAAGGTATACTAAGTGACTGTTGATGTATTGATGAAATGCCAAATTCTCCTTGTGTTTTACAACAAAACAAAAAGGTAGTTTGGAGGGAGAATCTACTAGCAATTTATTAGAAGTCTGTTAGGGCTGAAAGCTTTTTTTCCAGGAATCCTTCAATATTGTTTTTCTAAGTGGGCAAAATGTTTTTAACTAAACTTTTACATTTCCTTGAGTCATACCAGACATGCAAAATCATCCTCATAACCGGTAAATATGCCCACCCGCCTGGCGCTTAATGAAACACCTGAATGAGATATGAGACATTTTCCTGTGTTTCCTTTTTAGCCCTGATGTTGCTCTTCCATCAGTTTCTGCTTATGACAACGAGGACCAAATGTTAACATTTGTGAAATCACAGTTAAAAGAGATTGCAAAAAGAAAAGGTGATTAAAAAGTAATTGAATGTTTGGTCACTGTTACTGAATTGTCATGATGTACTTTGCAATGATTTGATTGATATTAGCACTCTGTGAAATAAGAGTCTAGGATCATGTGTTACAAAGGCATCAAGGTCAAGTATCGATACCCTTGATGAACAGTCCTTCAACATCTGGATTGACACTCAATCGACATCCCAGTAGATACTCGGTCAACACTAGAATAACACATGATTGATATCTCGATTGACACTTGATCAATAGTCGGCCGATAGTTAGTATTGTCCACTGACTCTTATGTATTGATTGACACTCAATGGTGTGTCTGAAAAATTAGTCTCAACTGACTGTCGATCAAGTGTTGATTGAGCTGTCCATTGAGTGTCAATCAAGGATGATCAAGGGGTATCGACCGAAAGTCGATCATGGATGCCTTTAGTACATGTGATCACAAGTCTCAGTCTGTTGATAGACCACTCTTTTGATTCCCTGTAAGTACTGTTATAGGCAACACGTATTCTAAATATTAGTTTGACAGTGAGTGCATGAAAGTCATTTGGTTTGCTTGCGAAAATGTGGAGATGAATGTGATAAAAATAGTAATTAATTATAAACTAATTCATAGGTGTTCCTGAAGTGGTTCCTCGGATCTTTGTGATTGGTGCCTTGGGTCGCTGTGGTAAAGGAGCTGTGGAGATGGCACATAAACTGGGTGTTCCAAAGTATGCTAATGCCATTTGAGGAGTTTTTCAGGGTAAAAAATTCTGGTGGACCCTTTTTGGGCAGAAAGATTTCTGTGGGAATATATTTTCAGGGTTGGGTTGAAATTGTGAGTATTCTGAAGGGATGCCATTTTCTTTGGAAGGTATATGGGAAGGTTACTTTCTCTGTTAAAAATAGTAAATGAAAGGGTAAGGTTTGGATCTTGGGACATGGCAGTGTCTCCTTGTATAAAATATGTTGTGGAGTACCTTCCCTGGGGTTGGAATTCCCCTTGTAAAACCTTCATTCAGTTTTCTGATTTGTTGATTAGAATTTTTTGTCAAAAATTAAGCAATCAATGTGGTGTGATTCTTGTTAATAGTTTTAAGAGTGTTAATTACTTTGTACAATTCGTGTTATCGGTAACTGAATTGAAACCAAAATGGTAATTTATATAACAGAGTATTGTTGCTAAAATATGTCTGTTCCACATTTGCCATTTAAAGATCACATATAACAGAATGGGACATTGCAGAAACTCGAGGAAAAGGACCCTTCCCAGAGATTTTGGAGTATGACATCTTTGTGAACTGCATTCTTCTAAATGAGGTACTGGTCTTCAAATATATGATGGTGGTGCTAAGCATGCATTCAAGATACAGAAAACTTCATGAACCAATATAGTTTTATAACATAATGATAGCAGAAACAATGTTTATTTACTATCATAAAATCAATTATCATTATTTGTAGTACAGATAAACAAAATCTGCCCTTTTTTCATTGTGACCTCTTGTGATATATGTTTTTTGAGAATTCCTGATAGTCTGTTTATTTGACATACGTATCCCTTTAGAAAATTCCACCATTCATTACCAAGGAAATGTTGGACACAGATGAAAGGTATTGTTACATTCAGTTACATATTTAAAGTTGCTACTTCACTTAGTAGTTGTTATAAATTCTTTCTAACAAAAAAGAACTTTGTCGGATTTCATAACTATTTCCTTCTATTAACTTTGGTCCACCATAGGTCATAGGTTGTCTCCAGGATAGCTGACTGAAATGTTCTCTTAGTGTTCTGAAACTGCTCTTACGGCCTAAGCAGTGCAAACCGAGAATATCTCAAAAGGCTGCAGGAAGAGGAAAACTTGAAAGTTGTGGAATGAACTACCCAATAAAAGTTAAGACCTCTAAATCTGTAATTGCCAAACAAACCTGGGAATTGTTTTCGATTGTGTTCACAGATCGCTGAGTATTGTGGTGGATGTCAGCTGTGATCCTAACAGTCCGAACAATCCTTTACCATTTTATGACACCTGTACTTCATTCAAAGAGCCTACTTACAGAGTTAACCTGTCGTAAGTGAAAATAATTCCATATTTAACGTGTCAATCTACCCGAACCAATGGCTTCATATCCTGCAGAAATCTATAAAGTGTTTCTTGTCGGTTTGTTTGGGTATGCCCTGAACTCACAACCTCATCAGCCACTAGCTGGCTTAATTGATAGCTCAATTGCTACAGCGCTGCGATGGTGTCACAGAGGTCATGATTTCGTATCCCGTTCAGGGAGTGACCAGCTTCCTGAAGGCTTGATAGCTCAGTTGTTTTTCTGACATTACAGGAAGTCTTCCAAGCCATTAGACGTTGTCGCTATTGATCATTTTCCATCCCTGTTACCAAGAGAGAGCAGCACAAGATTTGCGAATGATTCTACGCCACATTTGCTCAAGTTAGATCAGGTAAACTAGTGAAACACCAGGCTTTAGAGCTGTATAACCCTTTGCTCCAAATCGCTTTAAACTCAGACGTACAGGAAACAAGCAATAATCAAAGCGGCCAAAATATACTTCACTTTGTCATTTTTAGTTACCCCACTTTGTTGGCGAATCTCTGCTGACGTCATTGTTAACCCTTTTCCTCATTATTATGCAATTTCACACAGAGAAGGCATTGTGCTGAACTGACTTTCAACCTTTAAAGAGCTTGGTAAACTTAGTAAGTGGTGAAATGTTTGGTGCTTTAGGTGGAGAAAGGGGTTTTCAAATACGGCAAAACGTTTGGGTGGCAAATGCGCCAATGAGATCATGCATTCTTTGTAAAGTTTTGAGTTTTAAACCCGCGTTGTACGACAAATATTCGATATAACGGGCTCAAATTCCTGGCACAGTTAATCGTGCTGTGCCACTTCAATACTCAGAAATAATATTTTTGTAGCTTCATCAGAAACTGAATTCCTTATGCTAATGAGGCAAATATTGTAAACAAAGATTCCACTACTGGATTCCTGTTACTAGACACGGCGAAATGACTTCATCGCCTTTTTTTGTTCATAGGTCGATTCTTATTGTGTGTGGGTGAATTCCAAGAAAATGTTTGATCAGAAGGCAGCTGAGGCAGAGAAAGTCATGTCTAAACAATAACAACAATATCAGCAGTAACCAGCTTACTTACATTAGTATTGAATGATTTTACATTAATGCATTAATAGAGTAGAATAAAATTATAAATGGTGGCAGAGCTGAGGCGAATGCAGGGAACTGTGACAGTGCGAAGACTGAAATTATTCTTCTGAAATGCCAGTCGTCTTGTTATGTCGTCTTGAGATGTGTTATTTTAAAATGAATGAAACTTAACGATCGTAGTCTTAGTTCTAACAGGAGTGCAATCTTTTCAAGTAATTAAAGCGCTAAACATTAAATCAACAAAAATAAAAGAAATACCGCGGAGCGATGAAGATTGTTGTTTTTTGTTTTTCGTTTCGTTTTTTTTTTTCAAAAAGTTTGTTTTTCTTTACTTCAAAAGTTTGGTCTATCGAGCAATGGGGAACGAAATATTTTACTGGCATGGGTCAGAGTGTAACGTAGGTTTGAAGCAAAAGCAACGAGTTTGCATATTCGTCGTGAACACTTTAAAGTTCCTTAATAGTTTCCGGTTGTTATTATCCAATCAGAATAGCGCGACATCAAAAGAATGTCTGGTACTAGAAATTAGTCAATTGACGGTTTATGACTACGAAAATTGTTTAATTGTGATTGGCTGATAGAACCCCAACTTCAAATTTGGAGAAATTGTGAGCTCGCTTCATAATCTTGCAAAATTTATTTACGCCTAGTTAGTATTTTACCGTCGAACTTACACTAACGGCTACCTCCCTACAACCGCCACCTCTACAACAGCGACTTTTTTTCGTACCGGATGACGGTCCACACATTCGCTCTTATTTTAACCTCTCTATATCTACAACGGCCACCTCTTCACAATTGCAACAGCCACTGAGACGCGTCCCGTGTACTTTGATTTTGGGAGGATTTTCTATGCTGCAGTAAGCATTTTTAAATATCAAAACTGTGTAGCCCCGAAAAAACAGGTGTCATTTTGCACCCCTGCCTCCCCACAATGGGGAAGTCTCTAGTACAGTCATTAATTTCATCTGTCCCCATGGTGCCCATTGTAGGGAGGTTTGACTGTATTTTATACGATGCCACAGAAAATACAGCCAGTCCGAATAAAGGAAAGGTGCTGTGTGCTCGGCGGCAGTATTACATGCAACCGTATGTTGCGAATAAAATAGTTAGTCCATGCTTTCTCGTGGTTTACCATGTAATATCTCACACGTGACTTGAATTTTCTTGGTTTATACACTAGCCTTTGAGAAAATGCAAGTGACTCGTAGGATATTACATGTTAATCTATGGCGATGTAAATCCGAGAGTTCTGATTGGTTCTTTCTTGTCAGAATTTTGGCATACGGAACCGTTCGTTGGTTCGTTTTCAAGTGCAATCTAATAAACTACTTTCTACCCAGTCGAACCTTACTGTGGAATATCAGACCTCGGTTGTTTCTAAGGACTTCGTTGACTTTGGTCTGTACTGGCTCGAACACTTTTAATGCTTGGCTCGAAAAAAACTTGCGACTTGATAAAACTTGAGTCAAGAATGTAATTATCTTTTCAGAATGTACAGTGTGGAATAGTCACCTAATTTCCTACTACACATTAATTGGACCATGCAGCAGAGACTGCCTTCTGTCTCTCATAAAAACACGCCTATCGACCAATGAGAACGTGCCTAGTATGTCACTAGCATCTAAGTAAGTTTGTTTTCTGGTATGGAGGGGAATACTGGACAAAATTGTCATTAGATCGTGTGCGGTGAGGCATTATATCGTACATCGTACCCGATATGTTGTCTTATTGTAATGGCGATGCCATTATGTCGTACCATATGTTGCTATATCCGATAAAGCTATATCGCAACCTGTGTGGTCTTATATCATAGCAGTGATGCTAGATGGATTTGTCTTCGGTGGTCCCGAATTCAACTCCTCCACGCTTTGTAAATAGCCAGCTGATCAGCCTCCCACCAGTTGGGATTTTTAACAGAAATTTCTGTTTTATTTGTACTTATTGTTTCATATACACGGCCCCACAAGCTTGTAGCTTTAAACACAAACCGTGTATAAATATAGTTGCTTTACCTTTACCTTTTGATGCCGTCTCATCGTACCGTATGCTGCTTAAATATCGTGCCCGATAATTCTATATCATAACCGGTGTGTTGTTATATCGTAGCAGTGATGCCGTTTCTTCCGACCACATGCTGCATTATCGTACCCGATAATGCTCTATCATAACCGGTGATGCTTTATCGTACGTCTAACTTGTCAGCGGTCGTCGATATTGCCAGGAACATGAAACATGAGATGATAATTATGAGAAAAATTAAATTTTCAAAGACTGTAAAGACCAGCAATTTGGAAGCGGAAATGCTGAAACTACATAAATGTTATCATTTTATGATCTTACTATAAAATGGAATTGAAATCTTCGCTGTGACTAAATGACCGGCAGCCAGTCAAGGTTTTAATATCACTAAATGACCGGCAGTCCCATATTTTGCTCACATTTAAGGAATCTAAGGAAACCATCCAATTTGAAGTATCATGTCGATTAACAACTGCCAAGCGATCCAGAAGAGCTGTATACATCGCATGTCTAACGCTTGGTTTACGCTCGGCTCGCTTTCGAAAACAGCCTCTTTTATCTCGCGGTCTTACGGCCGCCATCTTGGAAAGATTGCGTGATGTTTCTCGATGTTTCCAATGAAGGATGCGCAGTAGAGATTGCGCAGTGCAAAACAGGGGAATGACCTTAACAAACAACCTCGTTCCCAGGGTCCTCTCTTTTCCTCCCTCGAGGGAGGAAGAGAGAGGACCCTGGGAACGAGGTTGTTCAACAAAAGCAAATGGCGGGAATCGTGACGTCATTGAACGAAACGACACTACGGAAAATACGCGGATGAAGTGACGTATGGAATCTACGAGTGGTTTAGTTCCCAGTAAAACACTCTTCTCCATATGATAAAGCAGCATATGGTACGACATAATGGCATCGCCATTACAATAAGACAACTTATTATATTACTAGCTCCGTGAGCGGGCAAGATGAATCGAATCTCGCGCTGTGATTGGATACCCGAGAGGGTAAGATGGAGCTACCTGCTCGGGATACGGGCTTTGTCCCGCGAGTATAATTTATCATGTTTTGGTGTTTTATCCCATATAACAAATCCTTTATTGACCAAGCTTGTTCGGTCAAGATGGCTGGATGTTGGCCTCGTTCTTTTTTTGCGTGTTTATGGACCGAGACGAAGTCGAGGTCCATAAACACGCAAAAAAAGAACTTGGCCAATAACCCATACATATCGGGTACGATGTAGTATCACCGGGTACATAACCATGCAGTACGATATAATGCCTCACCGCACACGATCTAATGACAATTTTGTCCAGTATTCCCCTCCATACTTGACTTCTGCGGCTCGATTTCCGCCGCTCTCTCGCTGACGCTCCTTTCCCGAACAGCGGCTGGTGACCGAGGCTACGAGAGTCTGGGCTCCAGTGTAATCACTCTCAATATGGCGGTCTCCATGTAATCACATAAGTCGTTGTCGCTGGTTTTTAAGGTAAGAGAGTTGAGAATGCTTTTTCTCCTGTCTAGCTCAACTATAGATTATGTAAACAGATGGAGAAAAAATGTGTCTGTGTTTTGCAAGGTAGAATACGGTAGACTTGTTAGGTGGGCATTGTGATACATTCTGACCCATTTTGTTATCGCACGATTTCAGGAAGTAAAATTAAACGTTTGATAAACAAAACGGTACGATTATCGATCGTCCTTCGCATTGGCTAGTACATACAGTGACTAAATGTTTAAAAATGGTTTTAATTACTTCTACTATACCTAATTTGTTGCGTGGTATTGACACTAAAGCTTACCAGTGTTAACAGAAAAGTGGAGAACAAAATACCACATTTCCCTGATATTTTATTGTTGTGTGTTCTGACAAGAACAACAACTCTGTGGAAAAAAGTTTCACAGTAAGAATTTAACTAACTACTGAAATTGTAGCACTAAGGTGGAGTGATAATGAGTGTTGTTGTTCGACATTGAATATCAGATTATTCTGTAGTGAACTTGTTATGAATAACTTATGGCTCTGTCAATTCCAAGCCCTTCTATCCCTTCCCTGGGCATTCCACAGGCATTTGGCTGTTTTTTTTAAGGTGGCAAATGCCCCAATTTGGGAGTGGCTGGTCCATTCAAAATCCCCACAGTGGGGTCATGAGAACAGTGCAAATGCCCTCAACACATTCTTCACTTATATAGTGACATTGTTGTGTACCTATGAACACTAACATGAAAAAGCATCTTCTGTTAATTGGTATTAAATCCTGTTATAGTTTTGTTATGACTGTCACTCATATGTAACCAACCTTTTTGTACAAGGTGTATTGAAAATGATTCAGAAGTAGTCAAAAGTAGTGCACATTAGCTAATGTCCATAAAGACAAAGACAAACATGCAAAGAAAATGTTTGCAGAGAAAATTCCTTGACATAAGGCCTATCCTGTTTGTTTTATGTAATAAACTTACAAGTTTACATATTTTTATTTAAGCTTACACATGATCATTGTCTATTGTGTTCCCCATAACTTCTTGACTCGATATTCTTTTTTTTATTTTATTTTATTTATTTTCCTCCAAATCCTAGCTAGTACATAGATATGTAAATATAACGCATAAAAAAAAGAACAGA
>OMLO01004532.1_pt1 | contig 11623 bp, 7 predicted proteins | sample 1674811 | NCBI WGS metagenome assembly OMLO01 (sample SAMN06265003, study PRJEB25207) | coral metagenome | isolation source: Coral host | place: Mexico:La Bocana,Puerto Morelos, Mexico | collected 2008-11-13 | reverse complement strand
CCCCTGGGGTAGTTTTTTTTCTACGAAAGGCTAGTAGCGGGGATAGTTTCGGAGGGAATTTCCTATGTCGAAAATGATTTGAATTATAATATTTGGAAGGAAAGTTTAGCCTGCAAAAAAGACGTTACGAATTGCCAAAATGGCTTATAGGGAGTGAGGGAGAAACGGTTATATCATTTCGAGGGATTTCATAATTTCATTTCACTGGTGAGGACGGGGGTACTTGCTCTCGGAAGCTTTTAGTGGGAAACTGGACACTTCAAGTGACTATCCCTTCAATTTTGGCATACATGCAACGTCAACGTCGAAAGTTTCGACTGAACTTCAAACAACCATGGAAACAGTATATGTAATTAGTAATTCTCGAAACAAATGTTCGTCCCCAGACCCACAGTTCAATTTTTATCCAAAAAACAAGATGGCGAATTTGGCCCTCAATATAACGGTGAGGTGGCATGTTCTCATTGCTGTGTTTCTAGTTTTGTCGCTGGCGGTTTTGTTTTTCTACTCTTCGTATTGGAAAGGAGGGGCTGATTCAGCGAATGGCGACATTTTGCAAACGCAAGCCGAAAATGAAGAACACGAGTATCTGAGCTGGGATGGAACAGAGAAAGGAATATTCTATCGCCAAGTCAAACCCGAAAGCCCTCGATTTCCAGTGCTGCTTTTGCATGGAGCTGCTTTCACGTCCAAAAACTGGCATGATATTGGAACGCTAACGGCGTTGCACGCAAAAGGTTACCAAGCTGTAGCAGTGGATTTACCTGGGCATGGAGAATCACAGAAAATTAAAAGTCCTGAAAGTGCTAAAATAATTCAGTTTTTATCCGACTTGATAAAGGCACTGGGTTTAGAGCGACCTGTTGTTGTGGCGCCGTCAATGAGTGGTTCTTATGCTTTGCCGTTTGTAATGGACAAAGAGCACGCCAAAGAATTGAGAGGCTTTATTCCAGTAGCTCCTGGTGCAGTAGCCGGGTATGCAGAAGATGACTTTAAAGGGCTTGATCTCCCTACTCTTATTGTTTATGGCGAGAAGGACACAGGTTTCAAGCGATACGTAACAAAAATGAATAATATTCCTGGCAGTGAAGTTTTTGTGATGAAGGATGCTCCGCACCCATGTTACCTTGACAACCCTGAAGAGTTTAACACTAGAGTGATTGAATTTCTTGACAAACTGGATTAACTGGCCAGGAATTAAGGGGGGAAGGGAGGGTATGTATATGGTAAGCTATACTCGTACTGAGGGGGTGCTTGTTGTATATTTGTTTTAAAACTTTTTTTCAAACTTAGGGCTGCTAATCATGGAATGGGTCTCACTTAGGATGTTCAGCATGAAAACCCCACTATTTTTAGCCATCATGATATCTGCTAGGTGTTACTCTTAAAAGAAAACCCTGTCATGTCTGTTTTAAAGTGATTAGGTAAAGCTCAAATCACACCTAGGTTGGTCTCCTAAATCTTCTGACAAGTACCCCAGACCCTTTCCCATGGAAGTCCCTCCCCTCCACGGTACCACGAAAGACATTTTGTGTTACTATAGTCTTATGATCTTACAAAAAAGGAGCAAGATCATCTTTCTTTTTCCGCATACTGTTTGTTCCTATGACTTAGTGTCATGCCACTTTTATTTTACTTTCCATTTGCACAACCTTGACTATCAAGTACAGAAAGAAACATCTGAATACAAGATAATCAAAGAACAGCCACTTTCTTGTCCTCAGTTAGACTTAAATGTGAAGAGACTGAGCCAAAAAATGTTTTGATGTTGTCTCTCACTTGGAGAAAAGTAGTCTGGTTGCAGTCTAAAGAGGACGATACATGTACTGCACAAGGACTGTTACACCTGAATATTCAGGTTTTTGCAGCGGTGGCACCAGCTGTGTATGTAGTAGGGTAGGTCCATAGAGACATTTGACCTGTTACATGTTCGGGTGGTAAGGTGTAGCTATAGTAGATAATTAATACATGGTCAATAATCATGTTCAAATGATGTTATCTAGTGCACTGTAAAGCACTGAGGTCCCATGATTTTCGAGTCATGAGTAACTGGATCACTTATGTGCTAAGATCATTTTGCCTATTATGTTTTATGACCATATAATTCATTCTTTTTGCTTCTTTAATTGTTGTTTACAATCAATTAATGCAGCTGTTTTGTAGTGTGGGATCTAGCATTGTAACTTGTAATCATATGGCAAGTCTGATGAGCAGGCAAGACAGGTTATCTTGCCCATTTGAGTTTACTAGCTACTGTTTGTAGAATGCTGTTCTTTTTGCTATATAATAAATGCTTTATTGACCGAATTTGACAAATTGTCCAGAGATGTGGGAAGCAGTATATGTGACAGTGGGCTTTTTTTGTCTTCAAAACCTCCCTCTGTTGGATTTTATTAATAAAAATACGCAGCAATTTTTCTTGTCAGATAGCAGGTTGCCAATAATTTTTTGTTAGGTATTCTGTTTAAAGCATTTTTGCTTTTTCATTTTAAGACACTACTCCAATACCATGTATCAGAATGCCTCTAGCAGTAACCGTGCAGCCCTAGTGCGGATGTTGATCAAACATCAAACAACAGATAAAAACAATACATTATGGGAGTGTTAAAAATCTGTGTTTTATTACATGAAAAATAGATAATCCAAAAAAATGAAATGAACTCAAATTAATTCACACAGAATACGCTAAAAAAATGGTCATCTAATTTAAAACATTCATTTAAAATGGTGATGTCAGCAGATAACTCACAAAACTAGAGTGCTTGTTTCCTGGAGATTGTTACTATTTGAAGGAGCTTGATTCTATGTCACAAGACATAACAATACTACTTGAAATTAATGTTGACATGATCTGGGACACTATACACTGTGATGATTATTTCTCACAATAATCTCCTCTATCCCACCAGTCCTCTTATCCTAAAGGTCTGTAACTCTCTATTGAAATAATTTCTTCTTACTGGAGATAGTTTTTGCAAATTTTTGGTGTTTTGTGCCAGCCTCCTTGAAGGAATGCATGTAGCTCCATATTTTTTAAAAAAATACACTTCACTGATGGGCTCCATTTTCAAGCTTGGTTCAAATACGATTCTGTTTTTATGTTTCAACTAGGACTACAGTGTAGTATTGAGAAAACAATCCCAGGTGACTTTTATGTTGTCCCTCAAATGTGGTACTGTAGTTGCTCCAGGTACCATTACTTCCAAGTTCGATTATTTCACTAACATCTGCATTAAAACTAAAATTCTGGAACTTTGTAAGATTAAAACCTAAAACTGTTAACCGTCAGAGGGTTTATTTGTGTCCAGCTGTTTAAAGAGTTCATCTGCATCTTCAGCAGTTTTCACTCTAATTAAATAGGTTGCTGGTTTGCTGTTGTCTCCCTCACTGGGTTTGGAGTAGAGCGGAGGATTTGGAACAGACACTAAGATCACATTGTTCTTTCCTGGTCGACTGATAGGGGTGCTTTTAGCCAAGTAAATATTTAGAATTACTTTTCCAAGAGTTGTGTCATTTCGCACCAGCACTTGAGTCTTTGCATCAAGTTTCTTCAAGTTAAGCATTCCAATTCCCAGTTCAGCCCAAGTTGATTCACGCTTAAAAAACAGCTTACACCTAATGGAGTGGAAAGCTCCTTCCTCAGCAACTACGACACTGGAATGTAAGGAGAGAAAATAAATAACAATCAGTTTAAAAACCCTTACTGAGTACAATCAATAAATAATTAACATTCTCCTTGCTACAAAAATCACGGAACCATCAAATGGACTAAAATTTGTATAGAGTGACCATGCCTACATGTAGTTTTTTTTTGCTGTCCCACTCCCTGCAATTACTGTAAGTGAAATGCAAAGATGGACACAAGATATGAACTCAGTCTAAAGGTGGGTAAAGGGAACAGATGTGTTGAAATATTTTTCACAAAGTTATCTACTTCTTTTTCTTTCCCTGCCATGAGTTTGAACTTCAGTCACAGTCACCTCATAACCATGAAAGAATGTGTGCAGGTCAGTCAAAGAAAGTGGGGGTGGTCGCTGTACAAAAATTCAAGCTCATTCTGCAGCTCAGTGAGTTTTGATGTACAAACTGTCTTGCATTTCTCTTTTAATGAGAATTTGGCAGTTCATGGTCAGGGCAATGTCCTCTCTGCTTGATATGCTCATGTAAAAGTATCAAGTGGATGATATAAAAATAATTGCTAGAAATGTCTCACTTAGTGTATATTTTGCATGAAATTGTATTTAAGGCCAAAAAAAAAATATGGCAGAATGTCAGCTCTGTATCAACTGCCAAATCATTGACATCATTGGCACAAGAAAGCCTGTTTACTTAGTGGGAATAGTTAACACATAATGCAACATTAACACATGTTTGTGGGTAACCGGTGAAAACCTGTACTTGTCCTTTTAATGAGCTACTAAGTTGGTGAATGAATAAACTGTAAGGCTTTGAGTGAACAATTGAAGGAGAAGAGAGTGTGCTCAAGGGCACGTGAATGAATGGACATACAATTGTTCACTATTTTACAGTACACATACCTTACTGGCTTGGGAACTTGGTCCTCTGCATTATCTTCTCCAGATGTTCCAGGCTGACTTTCCATCATTTCCTTCTTTGAGCTCTGTTCCTCTGAAAATGAAATGAGTTGTAATATGGAATGGAAAAAGACAAAGACTCTCAATCTTCACAGACCAGAAATCACTTTTTGAGGACCCTGAAATTATTTTTATTGGCAACAGTTGGTCATTGTCAACAACACTCATTATCAAAACCAGTAGTCTTTTAATACCATGAGCTTTTTCCTGACATGAAGGCAAACCCTCACCTGTATTTAACTTGTTTGATCTGCTTTCTTCTGTTCCCTGGGATACTTGAGATGGAGCACTAAATATTGAAGCTGAAGTCACAGCAGGTTTTTTTGTTGTATTCAATACCTCAGAAGCACTTGCTGAATCTTCCGTTTCTTTTGTTGAACTTGAAAACTTCAAGTCAATGTTCTTCATGTGTTCCTTATAGTCATTGAATATTGGAGACAAATCGACATATGGATTAACAGCAATATGCTTTTGTATCCATGCAGCAACACTTTCATTGAGGGCCTTTAAGTTTTCCTTGTAAGAACTGCTTGATGCATTGGAAGCCTTTGGGTCAGTTGAAGAATTTGCTTTGAAGCCATTTTTGTTACTGCTTAGTGATGTAAAAGATGTAGTAGCACTGGTCGAGGCTTCTGCTGAAGAGGCGTTCAAACCACTAAACATATTTTTTGAGCCTGGTGTGAAACTAGAGTTTCCAGAGAAGGGTTTAATTGACAATGTGCTGGCTGGAAAAGTTGAGGTGTTATTTAACCCAGCAAATCCTGAAAACCCTTGGAAAACACCTCCACCCTGAAAATAAACCAATGCATTTTTAAAATATTAAGTAACTTTCCAGGGATGAAATGAAGATTTGAGGCAGTATTGCCAGGTATAATCAAGGAAAAAGCTTTGAAATTTACCCACTTTCTGCAGTTTCCAGTCTTTGCTACTAGTAAAATTTGAGTAACAGCAGGTTATTTTACCTTGCTCGTGGCTTTAATTTACATCCACGCTAATAATTGAATGGCTTGGTGCAAGACTAATGTAAGTGACTTTTGCGGGTGAAATTTTTTTTTGTGCCTGAACTTTTGCATGTGCTTTTCAATTTAGTAGTAAAACATTCCCCTGTATTCTTTTGGCCATTTTGCACTTTGGTGTAACAAGAGAAAACCATTCTTTAAATTTTCAGCTCCTTTGTTAGTATGTGTTGACATGGTGCAAGTGATAAAAGCGCAAGTACGCGGAGCATAAGTGCATAAGAGTGCCGGATCAAATCCTGAATTTTTCCCATTTTTTCCCCCTCTGTTTGCTCTTCTTTTGTCAGGGAAATGTTTTACTACTGAATTGAAAAGCACATGCAAAAATTCAGGCACTTTTGAAGAAAAAAAAATTTCACCCGAAAAAGTCACTTACATTAGTCTTGCACCAAGCCATTCAAGGGGCTGTAGCCTGGACCTTCACACCCATAACAAAATTTTACAATTACTTTATGGGTGAATTATATCTACTACAGGCGAGTTCACCAATGATATCAAGTAACAATCAAAACACACTCAGCAGTACCAAATGTTAAGAGTTACCGCCCTTATTAATGGCCATGTACTTTGCAAAACTTTTTGCATTACAGCCAAAAATAATTTTTTCCACTACTTATTTTACACTGTTGCATTGAAGTGAATATCACACAACAAAACAAAATCTTTTATACCTTACTGTCTGAAGTGTTAGCCCTCCGTTTGGCCTTGATAATCCTGAAATAACAATCAGCACATACTTGTAGTTATAGATAAGGCTACAAGTGTTTTTTTTAATCACTTATCTTACTCAAAGGTGTAGTGACCTAATGGTTAGCGCGCTCAACTCCAGATCACAAGGTCTAGGGACATTGTGTTGTGTGTGAGACACTTAACTCTCAAGGCCTTTCTCCACCCAGGTGTATAAAAGGGTACCAGGGAATTTAATGCTGGGGGTAACCCTGTGATGGACACTCGCAGTTTCAATCCAGGAGGGAGTAGAAATATTTCTAGTTGTTTCATGTTGCACAAACTGGGCTGATGGGCCACTTGGCTTGTAAGCAGACTTAATCTTTACTCAGTGTCTTAAGTCAGAAACCCATTGAGAAATAGTCTCACAATTTCTTTGGTTTTCAATTGAATTCAAATTTGCAACTTTTCGGTTAAGTTTTCCATTTATTTTGTTTGTCCTACAATTTTTAAGTTGAATAATCTAAAACTACACAAGACATAAGCACTTAGAAGCATTTTTTAACACTTTGGGTTGACTCTGCATTAGCCGGTACCGGGTTTTGAACAACCTAGCTATGCTTATCCTACATAAATGATAAAATTATTAAAACTGCACACAAAAAAACTCAGCCAACATTTCCCCAAATTATATGGATCTCAGTAACATCTACATCATAAATTTATTGCAATATTTTCTCCAAAAGCAACAATCCTCTGCAAGTAACATTCTTTATGAAGGGATGATAAGGACGCAAAGCATAAGTATACTCATTTACTCACTTTCTCTTGCTTAAGTCGTCAGTACTTGCAACTTTGAAATGACCAACCTGTCAAAACATGAGCCGTTGGAGTAGACAGTTGTGTGAGGACTTATACTTGTGATGTCTGAAAATTAAACATGTGTGCGCGCTGTGTCAAACCACACGCACCTCATGTCCACAAGCTTACCTACATTTGCAACCGGCACTGGGACAAAATATTGGTCTTTAATCAAACTCAAGCAAAGAGCAACGATAAAACTAACTGAAATTATGAAATGAATTGCTTACTTCTTCTTCCTCTTCTTCCTGATCCCAATTATCTTGTGTTAGTTCTTTACTCGCGCCTCTCTTCGCCATTTTGACAATCACCACGCACGCGCAACACGCTGGCGGCGGAGAAAGCACCCTTCATCCGGGCACTTGCCAAGCAAGTTGTCTCGCTGCTGTACGTATTTGGTCATTTTGAGTTCCCTTCAGAGGCCGTGTATGGTACCCCTCGGCAGTTCAGCCTTTTTATAAATCACCAAAAATCCCCGCAAAGAACAAGCCTTGCTGCTCGATGGAGTTGGAAAAATTGCGGTCGCAGTTGAAAAGCCAACTTCAGCAACATCAGGTACGGTGTTTTCTATTCGGAAGATCTATTGACAAACTATCTCCAAGTGTTGTGCATGCAGATTAGGCAAAGGTTTTTGCGATATTCTAACTGCCGAATGCTCATTTATGTTGTGTTGCTGTCGGCCGTTAGTTCGAAGAAGAATAATTTTAACGCTTGATAACATAGCTCGTTAGTTCTAGAATGTTTTTTCTGCCGCGGAAACAGAGTAGGGAATTTCTTCGAAGTCAAGCGAGTCGACACGGTACATATTTAATCAATTTTGCCGTCTTATACCACCCCATTACTTCACTTGAACTTCTAGTAAATGGATAATTTTCGACAGACTGCGTAGTATCGCTCTCAAGTTTGATTTTGTTGATGTTTTCTACTGATTTTTGTAGATTCTTATACAGCAAATCAAGACAGATCCACAGGTAAAATATATTTCGCTTCTTTTATGATTAGAATGTTTCAGTGTGTTGGGTTTCAATTGTTTTGCCTTGGCGCAGTTTTTGAGAAATATTTTCAAACACGGATATCGCTATTTTCACAGAATCCCGACCTTCAGAAAAAGTTGCAGAGTCTTCAAGCGCATATTACAAGTCTGAGCGAACAACAAGTAAGTTTAGCGCGCAAAAGAGTTTATTTGGGAGCAAAAAAACATAACCCGGGGTAGACATGAAAAAAATCACATGCAAATATAAGGAAGGAGGTTTTGGCCTAATCATGGAGGGTGGTAAAAAATTAAAATGCAGGGCATTCAATGCTCACGGGAGCCAATCACAGAGCGTCAATGTCCCGTGGGACTTGCTACAGGTGTGACATCGCGACTCGGAAAATATGTGTTTGCCGCGAACTTTTAGATTGTTTCGCCGTGAAATTTTTAAGTCTAAAGAAAGTACAGTCATCGGATCATGAAATTTAGGGTTTATTTCTCCTAGGTAAGAGTTCGAAGCTTTAATTTTCTGTTATTGATGGCAATCGGGAGCGGAAGTGAGATCACACATTTTAATACTTTCGTATCTGTTTAGTGTCAAACACAGTGATTGAGTGATGTTTTCAAAAATGAATAATACGCGTCTAGAAATGATTTCAATGAATTGAATATTTTTAATTTATTGCTTAGTTTTTTTTTCAATGCATTGTATTGTCCTTTTGTTTCCTTCACCACATAAAGGTGGCAGAAGATTATATTTTATTGCATACATTTACTACTTCTCGTGTAGGATATGTACATTAAGCCATGTGAAGTTGGATAATCTTTGTCTATTTTCTCCAGAAAAAAATACTATTGAGCATAATTATTTTTAAAAAATCTGAATTTTAAATCAAGTGCAATATCACCCTATCTTTACATTTTGTAAACCCCATCAAAGTATTAAGAGAGCTAGAACCCTTTGGCTTTCTCCCAGATTAAAACTAACAGGAAGAAAAAAAATTGATGTATCGGTTATGAAGGAAGGAAGAGTTCAATTGATGCAGATAGGTATTTTGGATCATAGCTTTATGTATGTACTTACCATAGCTTCCAAAAAAAAAATCTTAACAATAATCAGTAGTTAGCAAGTTCGAATTTACACATCTGTAAGCTATTTTTATAACGTTGGTCTAATGATCAGTATAATTTGAATATTGAAAATTTCATAGACAGCAATATAATGATAATAATTTCTTAAATGCACATTCCCTATTTTTAGCTTGGAGTATCTGCAGTCATTGTCTTTTTGAATGAAATATTATGATCACCCCCTTCTATTTCAATAATAAAAGAAATAGTATTTGTTGATTTTAGTATAGTCATAAATTTATTTGTACCACTCAAGTTCTTTTTATTCTGACTAAGGCTGTCACCATAATCAATATTGAACTATAATTGTCATTTCTCAATAAACTTGGCAAAGAACTGTTAGAGGTCATTTTGCTAATTAACAGCGTTGCAGCTAAAATTATTATGATACAGTGGAAGCTCTAGTTGTGACCACCTCACTTAAGCAGCCAGTTTTCCCAAATACCTAAAATTTTCAAGTCAAATCACTATATTTGGAACCTCTTGTAAGTGACCCCTCTTGTAAGCGACCCCAACCACTTTTTGACCTAAAAGTTTGTAATTTTCTTGTGATTTCAACCTCCCATAAGCGATGGAGTGGAAATTGGATACTAAGGTGTTGTAACATTATCGTATTCCTGGACAGTACAAAAGATGGAAGAACTTTGATGGAAAATAACAGACTTTTGAAATAAATAAAAGTATTTAAAAGTATCTGCAGTTACACTGTAACACATGCTGGTGAGGAAAACTTTTGACCCAATATGGTGTAAGCTCTCATTAGCGAACACCTCCACGAGTGTCCAACTTGGCTTGACATTTTGGGTGGTCACTTAAAAGGAGGTTAGACTGTATGTCTTTCTGTTAATATCATCATCATCATCATCATCATCATCATCATCATTTTTCACTTCACTTCACTTCACTTGTCCCCTGGCGCCAAGTTGGCGCATAGGGCCTCATCATCATTTTTATTATTATTTTATTATTGTCATTATTATTATTAATGAATTATTCTTTTTGATGACATTAAATTTTGGGAGAATTTTTTTGCAGAGTCATGTTGTGAAGCAGTTGAGGCAAGAGTTAATGAACAAGGCAGAGTTTAGAGGAGAGGTACATATGCAGTGTTATACAAATTTACATACTAGTAACATGTTGTTTAACTTTACCAGAAATCAATTGTTTAATACTGTTAAATGTTATTTAACTTAGTTAATGACAAGGAGCATAGCCTTGTCAGTAGCGTATTGTTTATGGCATTTGTAGCGTTTAGCGTTTGTGGCATTTTGTTTTTGTGGCGTTGAGCAGTTGTGGCGTTTAGTGTTGGTTGTCTTACTGGCTGTCTTATGGTTGCTGGTAAGCTGGGGCCGACTTCCGTCCAGCGGTATTCTTGTCTGGTACATGCGTATCCATCCCGTGTGCTTTCAGTTCTGGGTTTATCGGCGTGGCATTGAGTTTAGAGTAGCGTTTTCAGCGTTCCCTTCCCACCCTCCCCTGTTACCAGGTCATTTTCTCTAGGATCATTGGGTAATTTCTCTTCCACTGAGCCAGGAGAGCTCCAGTGTGACGGGTGCTCGGGGTCGGGGCATGGCGCAGGGGGCTTGTGGCTGGGTTGCGGGTTTGGGCAGGCCAGTCAGGAGTTCTGGGGCCTTGGTGGTGTGATTGTGATTGCAGTCCCCGGGCCCCTTGGGCACCTAGCCTCCACTTGCGATGTGAGCGTTAATTGTAACGTTTATAGCCGTATTGAAATGTCCAGCACTTATCTCAGTCAAATACATGTATTAAATATGTTACAAAGTATGGGGTACTAGTGTATAATTTATCCAGCTTTTTAGCAGAATACCTTAATCACTCTAAACCAATGTTGAGCGTTAAGTTAATCTCTATGTAAATGAAGTAGTTTGTTGCTAACATGACTCTGTCTGCAGTAAGAAACACAAATTTAAAATTAAAAAATTAATAGAAATTTGCAGTGGTTTTTCTCATGGAGAGGCTCTTTGTCCACTGTTTCCAGATCAAATTGTAATGTAGACTGAAGTTTAAAATGCATTTCAGAGATCTTGTGTTTGAAGAAACTCTGGTATCACAACTAAATAATGGATAGTACATTTAAAAGAAGACCAGCTTTTTGGAATTCATCTGTGACATGTTATATTACGATTACCCGCAGCTGGGTTCAGTGTACTCTCACTGATGGTCATTGGTGCTAGTTAAAACAGAGTAGGGACATACATGTACATGTGTAACTTACACGTAATATACAGTAAGGGTGATTGTTTCAACTAATGGTACTTAATGTAAGGTATGTAAAGTCTGCATACAAGCCTAAGTGGCCCATCAGGCCGAAGCTTATCCCGGTTTCTGTAGCATTAAGCGACTAGGAATATTGCTACTCCCCC
>OMLO01004531.1_pt1 | contig 11626 bp, 8 predicted proteins | sample 1674811 | NCBI WGS metagenome assembly OMLO01 (sample SAMN06265003, study PRJEB25207) | coral metagenome | isolation source: Coral host | place: Mexico:La Bocana,Puerto Morelos, Mexico | collected 2008-11-13 | reverse complement strand
ATATAGTGACTATGTGATTTGGTAACTGTGACAAATTTGAGTTTGTTAAATATTAATAATAAATTATTTCCTTTTGAAAAATGTAAAATTCCACCAGTGTCTTACCTGGAGCCTCCTTCAGTTAAACTGTCATACAATGCTCTTCTTAATGTGTTATCCCTATCAAACACCCCATATGAAGCCTGAAGAATTGAGTCAAGAAGACAATCTCCCGCAGAACGATTCCACAAGGGATAGATCCTACTGCCTAGCTGTTCTGTGAGCTCTTCACTCCAGTTGATAACAGGAGACTCCATTTCTAAAACTAAACCAACACAACAATGTTCTCAGTCGTTGAAAATATAAAATGAATTTGATAACCTTTCCTTGCACCTGATATTGCACCAAGAAATTAGACGTTCATCAACCTGGGATGTGATTAAACCTATAAAATATATTTAAATTCTAAATTCCTATTTATATATTTATTTAATACAATATTACTATTTTATATTTGCATGTATTTATGTTAGTGTCCCCAATTAGCTATCCTTAGCTAAATACCCTGACACTTAATAAAGTATATTTAATAATGTATGTATGTGTGTATGTATGTATGTATGTATGTATGTGAATAAACAGTGGAAGCTCTATTCAGTAAGCCCTGAGTGATTAAATGTTTGATGTTTTACTTCTCAAACTTGTGAAAGGGACATTAGAGAGATTAGAGGTTATTAAAAGAGTAAGGCTGTATATTTGACCACAAAACAATTAGATCAAATAAAATGGCTGTTGGAGACTTTTTATGTTTATTTCTAATTAATAACTGTATAACAATAATAACAAAAATGTAAATAGACATTACAGCTGTAGATGACATCTACATGTAACAAGTTGTACAGCTGTTCAAAGTTTGCAAAAGCTTACAATTCTACGAGGTGGAGCATTTTCCTATCATACCACACAGCACTACACTAATATTACTCTCTATTCTTCCTACCTCTTTGAACATCCCTGTCAAGAATGTCGTCGAACACTTGCCTTTGCACTCTTGTTGGAAAGTCCTGGACATCTACACATAGTTACCATATTATTGTCAGATTCTGATTACAACAGTACAGTACTTTCTCTTTTATGATTACTAAAATAATTATTATACACTGTATAACCACAAAGCTCACAGTACAATTTAATGGCAGCACAATAACAACATTATAAATAAAAGCAAACTTTCACTACACTTACCCCTGATCAGAGTTAAGAAGGAAAAAGATACTGAGGGCTTGTACTAAGATCTGAATGTTCATGTCTAATTTGATTTCTAAACCTCAATTTGTCATCTTTCATAGCAACGAAATAATGTCTCAAGATACACCCTCTGTCTCCACATATTACTGAAAGTCTAAAAAATTGTTATCCTTTTGTATCAAGAAACACATCCAGGACTTAGTTTGTGGAATTTTGGAAAACAAGAATCTCATCCATGCATACAGTTACTAATGTGAAGCGATGGTTAATTTGACACAGCTATAAATTGGTGATTTCACTAACCTTGATGTTATCTTTGGTTAAACTAGCGATTTGATGTATTTTAGCAAATAACTAATATCGCTTTGGCTCAGTAATTTGGTGATCTAAATACCTTGGAAAGATTGATGACGATAAATGCAAAAGTTTGCTAATTTTGGAATTTGTCATGGCAAACAGTAAACCGCCTCAAACTTCTGCTGTTTCACTTGATTCACATATAACAAAAATACAAAGGAGACTTTCATTTTCATCAATGTTACCCACCACTTTTCATTGTTACCAAAATAACGAAATGAAATAGTAAAAATATTGATTTTGATCAATCACACTTGATTGAATCAACAGCCACCAGTCATGTCCAACCGGCATATTGAATTAGTTAGTGAAAATAATTTTATCATGTTTAAAATATCACAAACCCTCTTCGCTACTGTTTATATAGCCTGGCACAGCAATTTTCTAATTTCATGTATAACCAAAATAGAGGATTTATTTTAAGGCCTTTTGAAATGAAACAAATTTGTTTTGTGAGTGATGGAAACATATCTGTTTCTGTGGCTGAAGATCTTGCTCATGATTGGTTACAACACAAAAAACATTCCAGACATAATTTAGGTGTTTACAGTTTTTTTAAGTTTGAATGTAATTGATACCTTGAATACTGTTTACAAATAAATAAGCAGTTTTCCTGCCTACTATTAAAGAGATGTTTCAGTGCTCTTGTTACATAACCCTACAAATTAGCCATAATCATATATGATTAAGAGAATAGTACCCTTTCCTTCCACAGAAATGACAAACTCTACTACCAAGATATTGCAAGTTAATATTAAAGCAAGAAACTTAAACAACAAATAATTTTCTCACCTGCTGGTAAAACAAATGTGACCTGGTCAGTGAAAAAGTAACATCGCCAGTCACCTTTGCGTTGTCTAATGGTGTGACCCATTTGTTTTCTTATGTCTGCTGCTAGTTCTGGGCAAGCAATGCAAGGAACTCGTCTTAAATGATGGCTCGTCACTTCTGGAGTAAGCAATATAGTCATGAGTTCATCTCTCTTAAACTTAAATGCCAAGTGAACTAGCGTATGCCCCACTTCAAAGACACCTGGTCGGTTCAACACCAAACAGTCTTCTCTTGTCAACTGTCTGGAAAGATCACTGACAGAGTTTAAATAGCTCTCCACAGATGTAACATCACCTTCTACAACACCTATGCAAGCACTCAACCACAACCAATCTGAATCCTGTAGACAATTGCGAATTTGCAGTACCTCCTCATTATCATTAACATCATCGGAGGCTGGAATGTCATAAATGATCTTTTCCCCAGTCTGACTGCTTGGTTGGATTTCTAAAGTGGCCTCACTTACTGATGAAGGGGGGGACCTCCTTTTTGATGTGGATGGTCTTTTTGCGTTATTGTCTAGACCTGTATTCTTCACGATCTCTTCTTGTTTCGTCTTAGCTGGCTTCGAACACTTACAAATTGCACATTTGACAGTTTTTGGCCAATTTTCATAAGTACATTGTGGACAGGTCCACTTATGATTTTTTAACAGCGCGCGATTCTTATCATTGTTTATTGTTTTGGAATCAAGCCTTCCGTAGTTACCAACGGAACCCGGTGACTTTGGAGAAACGCTTCGAGAACTGGTATCCTTGTTGCCATTTCCTGGGTCTATGTGTCTTCCATTCTTGGTTGATCTGTGCTTCGACGTCCGGCACATGGCGCAGAGAAGCGAGCGAGGCCAGTTTTCGTATGTACAACTTGAACACGTCCATTTTGAATTCTCTTCAGTCTGTTCGGCTAGTCGTGGAGACAGCGTTTTCTTGTCACTTGACGAACAAATAATCGGGTCAGTAGAGATAATCCTGTCGCTGCTAGCTGCCTCGTAAATATCTTCTGTTACGCCTGTCGGTCTACTCGCTTCTTGCGTGATAACCTGCGGCGGCCTTGGAGCGTAGCACAGAGTACATTTTATAGAACAAGGCCAATTAGAATATGTGCAATACTTGCACGCCCACTTTAAACTTTCTTCTTTCTTTGGCATGATGAAAATAATCTAACAATGACGTAAAAGTTCTTACAGAACGAAGTGAATGTCTGAAGTGTTCACAATTGGACAAATACCGTCTTCTCCTAACAACACCTTCCTCGAAAGATCCCTGAAGCTGTACCAATCTGGGTTCAGTATTTCGTCGAGCTCTCGGGCCTTCAACACCGAAAGCTCCCGCCAAACGTCTTTGACCAAGTACTTTAGGTGTCATGAAGCTGATTTTTATGCTCGGCCGAGGTTCCTTTATGACGTTCACAGGAAAAAATCGACGAATACTTTCCCGGGTTCATCAATATCACAGCTGTCGCCATGATGTTTTGAAAGTGAAAAGCCTCGTGCCGTGACGTCAACAAACATCTGGCATCCTCGTACCCAGATCTCACTCGGATCGAACGAACCAAAGCACAAAAATATCATATATTTGTCATTTTGGCCCCAGATATAGGACCGATTAACGTGGATCCATTAAGGCGTAGGTACATCCGAAGGCCGTATTTTGGCTGGATATCATGGTTTATTTGTTTTATTATATGACTAGCTCCGTGAGTGGGTAAGGTGAACCGAATGTTGCGCTGCGACTGGCTTACACGAGCGGGCAAGATGCAGCATGATCTTGCCCACTCGGGATACGGGCTTTGTCCCGCAAGGAAAATTTATCATGTTTTGGTGTTTTATCCCATATAATAAATCCTTTATTGACCAAGCTCGGTCCATAAACACGCAAAAAAAGAACGAGGCCAATATAAAAACCATCTTGACCGAAAAAGCTTGGTTAATAACCCATATATTTTGGCCCCAGATATTCGACGCCGATTAGTGATCCATAAGGCGGAGGTACACGTGAAGGCCGTATAGTCTATGGGTATCATGGTTTAATGCAAATATCTCGTTCACATTTTAGGCAGTCAAAAATCTCTATGCTCATCCCACATATCTACGTTTCGGGCTGTTTTGCAAATGTTCTGGTGATATTTGGGTAAATGTGGGGGATAAATAGTTTTTCTCAAAGGACAAGTGAAATTTACGGCAAAGCAAATTTTGAAGACTTGATGTTGTTTTAAAATAAAAATTTAAAGTTGAAAATGATAGACGTACACCAGACGTTGCCCACCAAGCTGGGCTCCCCTTTCGGGGGCGTTAAACTGTCTGGTGGTGTTTCAAAACTTTTTTTTTCTTTTAATCCCACTTAAAACTTCCTAAAATTTCATGTGCCACGCCTTAATCCGAGATGGAATTCGTGACAAAAAAATTGAAATTGATCAACGCCCTCAAGTGCAAAAGTCATTGACGAGTTATGAATTGCAAAAATACCCTTAGGTGGAAACTCCTATTTTTCTCCTTGATAGACACTCGAAAGTTGTCATATGTGATTTCCTTATCGAGCGGATGGTATGGTTTACTACTCGCCTTAAGCTATATTATCTACATCGGGTTAAAAGATTGCACGATCTATGAGCTTTTGAGTTTCCTCTCGCTAATTAACGTGTTAGGAATTCGAATCGAATGTAGACAAATTATTGTTGTGCAAGGTTGACCTAGCCAAAGAAAGTCACACAAGGCCGGAACTGCAATATTAACGCATATTCTTTGAGAAAATTTGGTAAACGAAAGAAAGGGATCTTGGTTTGATATAGCGACTATTTGGAAAAGTCTGGGCGTAATCAGTGGACCTCTACAGTTTTTCTGTTATGGTGAATGGGTGCTTACCCGAAGGACTTAATATAGTCCTTGTATAGCTAGGTGAATCAGTCAATTTTTGCCATCAAAGATCTGAAAAATACACGGAAACACAAGATGTAACTGGATAGCTGAATAAAAATATTGGGGGACGAGTCTGTGCAGAGAGACGTAGAGTCGGAGCGTTCTCGGTTTTCTTACAAATCTTTTGATTTCACTTTTTCAGGGGGGGGGGCTTTGATTTCGTTTATAGCAGACAAACGCGGAGTGCACTCTTTTTTTATAAGAATATTGTTTTTCCGGCCGATTTTGTGAATATTCTTAGACATGACATTTCTGTGTTTGAGTGTATTTGGTGTCTGGATGATGTTGAAGTACTTTGCCTGCAGACATAAAAGCCTGATATCACGCACATAACTTCTTGTTGAAATGTTTTGACATCCAACTTACGCCTAGTGCTGTTTTCGTTGTTTTTTGGCCAGTTTTGCCCTTCAGAGAAAGGAAGATTTTTAACAGCTTAGTTAAAGATTATTTTCAATTGTATTTATCAATCTCCAAAACACAAATTATACTCCTATTAAAATATTAGCCCCAGGTGTATTCTTAAAATATTCCTAAATTTCCGCAAATTTCAGCCTTGATATTCCTATATAAAGTACAAATTACTATTCCAGGGAAACAAATCGAAACCGCAAGGTTCATTTATCCCACTGGCTCGACTTCAAACACATATCTTTTCTCTAAGTTAATGTAATTCTCATTGTAAATGTGTATTAAGTGTCAAGAGTAAAAAACATAAGGCATTGTTGTTGTTTCCTTTCTCAGATCTTTTTGAGCGGGGTCAATAGGGTACGCACTAGGGGAAACGCTTAACTCTTGTCCCATGGTAATGGTACGGTAGCAAACTTACGTTCGCGTAAATATTTGTGACGTCACAATTAACTCCACGTGACACTGATCACGTTCGTCGCCTGGCAACAAACTCTCGCGCGCCAAAGAAAAGAAAGAACAAGGTCTTGTTTTTGTTCTTCATCACTTTATTTGTTACTTCGCTAAGACAGTTGATTTTTGATTTATAAAACAACAGAAATACACGAATGGAAGTGAAAGTAAAAGAAATGTTTGCTAGCGAATAGTCTGTGTTCACACTTACATTCAGTCATACTGATTAGTTCAACACTAGTTTTCTTGTTTATTGCCCAGTAACAGGCAGCTGTTTGCTGGGACAGAAAACGCATAAAGACGAAACGAAGAATTCGGAGACCGAAGTGATCGGGGGCTGGGCTTGCTTCGTTCGCGCTCGCCGAAAGCCTGTTCGCATGATAATAAAAAAAAGTTTCAAGTACATCTTAAAAGACTAAACGTCTGTAGACCAACTCCACAAACTGCTGCCACCAAACCATCGTCCCTGGAAAAGAAAGATGTTGGATTTAGTCAAAGATAGTAAACAACGTAAATTCATTTGTTACATGTATCTAAGAGTACCTCTCTCCCCAGACCTCCAAGTCCTGGACGTCAGCAATGTCTACGATTTCTACAGTGCGTGGACGGAAGGCAAATGGGACCTTGTGGAATACGACATACAACTGGTTATTACTAGACGTAATTTCATCATGTGAGAAGTTCACATTCAGTAAAATCACTGAAATTTAACGGATCATCTGCACGAAAGTGAGCCTTAGGCATTATAATAACAAGATATTTGGGATAAGTAGAGCAGATAAAGGAATTCACTGGAGATTGGGGGTTTCAGTGCAGTTTGCTTCAGCGAACTTGGGATGGCAGGGATAATTTGCTGCCGTACCAAGTTCTACTCAAAGGCCAAATCGCTAATCATGGAACTATAGAATAGATTAATAGATTAATAGATTAATAGGTTTTAACAAAAAATTACTGAAGACGTCCAAGGATAAGGTGCATTGCTCCTTCTCTTATTACGATAATCAGTTGAGTAACCTTTGGTGACGAAATTGTGGACTTCAAATTACGCTGTCGCCAAGGGCAACTTTCCTCGTTTCTAATGGTAACAATGTCGTCGCCTGCAATTCCCCGCGCTTTGCTGCCAATGACGTCGAAGGCCGAAATATTGTCACTGGAAACGGAGCCAGTTGCCCGTGATAACAACGCAACATGAACGTTCAAACCTGGACACCATGGTCACCAAACTTTCGACGCGCCTTACTCAACTAATAATCGTAGAAGCTCAACTTAAACTTTGTGTTACTTCTCACCTGTTCTCCACTGACCATCTCCCACAGCACAAGCCTCTGATCAACAGATGACGAGATCACTAAGCCACTATTTAAAGCCTTTACACCTTGGAAAATAAAGATGACTTTAGGTTAAAACTACCGGAAAGCAAACAATAATTCATAGGGAGGTTTTCAATCGGCCATTTCCTTGTTGCTTGTTGCCTCTGTGTCAAAACAAGTCTTCGTTCGAAAACAGTCATATTAAAATGTTTTCCTCCTAAAGGCTAATTTTCATGCGAATCAAATGAAAGGTTTTGCACAAGTTAACTCGGAAATGGCGTATTGAGTGTCATTAAACCAAAACCGTTGTAACAACTTGGGTCAATCACAAAGGAGACAGACAGTTTAATGAACAAACTTGATTGGTGCGCGAGTTTTCTTAAGCCAATCGTGAAGCGCAGTAGTGCAAAGCCAATAACTTTTCGACACTCCGGTAAAAACTTTTGTATACCAGAATCTAAGAGTTCAGTTTATCCGCGCTGCCGTAGCATAGCACGTGAACAGGATCTGTAATCGACGGCAGACTGAAGAGAAAACCGGCAAAAAAAGAGGACGAGAGAGAAAGGAAGGAAAAGGAAGGAAAGGAAACTAAAATGGTAGGAGCCCACTACCACCGGGGATTCCTCAGGCCGCTTTGGTAGCTCCCTTGTCACCCACACTGTTCGATGATCACATGCCCAACCAACCGATCTCGGGCTGCGAACAGGCTCCCGCCCGAATTCTTCACCTTTTTCCATCCTTGCCAGGAGCCTGGTCGCAGGCTAGCTTATTATAAGATCAGAAATCTGGGTTATCTAGTCTTGTCTTGAAGCTAATGAACAACTGTTGAATGCTAGTGTGGATTAATCAGGTTGACTCAGTGATTTGGACAACCCTTGTAAGGTAGTGTTGTGACTCCGGAAGGTCCGTAGAGCCAGATAAAACTCGTTTTCAGGATGAGGCAGTCCTAGAGAACAAATTGTGGATTATATTGCATCGTTACCTGTTACTGATGATGTATGAGCTGACGGCTCTGTGACGTCACGAATCACGTGAACTTTAGTGGTGTCATTATCGTTAAACACCAAGTCAAATACTGCGGCGTGAAGTGAACTGTCGTCACCACCGCTGACCATCAAATACTGCCCTGCAACTAAAACAGAAACACTACAGTAACAATTCTTAAAATATAAAACATTCCACGTCAAGACCGACCAGGAGAAAATCTTGTACAAACTTATGAGTAATTGCTTAGGTAATCACATGAATACCAGTGCAATAAGGGATTTATACTACGAGTGGCATTTGAAAGTTCTCTCAAAATTAAGCAAGTGCAATTTGAAAGAATTCTCCAAAGTATAAATGATTTCCAACTGTGCTTTTCTTTAAAATCTCTTACCTTGGGATTTCACAAGTGAGACTGCATTGACACCGGACTGGTGAGCTGCAAACACGTGTGTGGGATCATCAAGGAAGACTGGCACCAGAGGAAGACACGAGAAATCACTCTGCTTCACAAACTCTGCATTAAATTCTTGCTCATCTCGATCATTTAAGCTGGATTGATCAGGCTTTTCGCTGGTAATTGTATGTTCATTCCTGTTTGCTACATCTTGCTCTACTGTCAAATGATCAATGTCGGCAAATTTTTCCGATTCTGCTGAATCAGTCAAACCCACGGGATTTGTCACGCTTTCATTTACGTGACAGTCTGTTACGAAATCTTGGGTCACTCTATCTTGACAGCAGATGTAAGATGAAGTTTTGGTATAACTGTTGTCCTCGTGTTTTATAGCTGTCACGCTATCGGTTGTCACGTTTGCTTTCACATGACGGGGAGTCACACTCTTCACAGCTGTGTCACACTTTTCCAAAGAAACATCTTCCAAAACAGACTTTTTATTCAGAGTTTCTTCCCCACAGACTGCTTGTGTTTCCACAGCAACCTGATTGGCACTTGCCTTATATGATACATTTTTCAGTAATTTGTTCTCTCCGCAGATTAAGACACAATATTCTTTTACATGGTTCATCAGCAATGTAGTCACGTCCCAACACGAAATTCTACCAGCTGTGTCTCCCGCAAACAACATGACTCGCGGTCTACCACTCGTACGAAAACCAATCACGTGACTAACTGTGAGAACACAGCGTTTGAGGTACTGGGACTGGGCAAGAAGTACGAACTTGTTTTCCCTCTCATCAAAGCTGAAAATTCTAAGTAGAAAAAAAGAAAAAAACAACTTATTAGGATCCTAGGAGAACGGAAATAGTCAAGAAACAAAACATGATTCGGTCATTGCTAGAATGAAGCATAATCAAGTCTGGCAGTTCCAAAAGTGATCAACAACAAACTTTTCTTGGAGTTGTCAATATACAATCAAGGTAATTTGGTTATATCAACTAAGTTGAAAATGTAAATTGGCCACCGTAACGAGTTATAAAGCTGACGTTTCGAGCGTTAGCCCTTCGTCAGAGCTCCACCGACGCAGCACCACAGTTTCTTTAGAAACTTTCACCCTTTAATATATAATCAAGATTACAGACAACGAGAAATAAAGAATCAATAAAAAATACGAAACTTTATCGATATTGAAAGTTATTATCAACTAAAGGGAATTCGTACATTAAAATGTAAGCGCAAACTTAACAAGCAAAACAAAATTTGGGAGTTTTTGCCAGCACACGCTACCAAGATAACCTGTAAATGGAATCTCTACTGAGTACAATAGCTAAACGAGCGGCCAGAGAGCCAACCAATTTCTTGGATTTGTTTGTCTCGCGGTTTGTGTCTTTTGGCCATTTTCCCCATTTAAGATACTGACCACAGCTTCATTACAACGAACATCAGGTCAGCTTGTACATTAAAAAAGAAAACATGAGAACTTAACTACTTGAAGCACCAGTAATCCTGTCAAATGGAATACACCCATATCACAACTTTGAAGGAACCAAGTCTCCAAGTTAGTCTATTCAGAATCGAAGCAATGTGAACAGCACCAAACACGTACCGCACAAACCCATCCGAGCATGCTGCCATGACAAAGTACAATGATTGACAGCTGTCGATCAGTTCTGTGGCACATAGTGACGTCAGTGACATAAACCTGATCTCCGATAAGGACTGCAAGTCCTGCCTTTTTCGTCTCCTTCGGTGATTACTGAAGTGGAACGAATATTCGCCCAAGAAAACCATGGGAGAAGACGTCATCTTATCGGCATCAATGAGTGACAAATCGACGCGCCAACATTTTAGTGATGCACGGCCGCCGCCAGAAAAGAGAAGATGACAAGTCCTGTCACTGGAGGTGCTGGAATTGATTTGTTCGCTTGGCTGGAGCTTTGGCAGAGGGCATGTAGTGGCGCTCAAGGCTCGAACACTCGATATGTGACCATGCGCAGTGAAAACACAAACACATGTGCCGGTGGCACGGTTAGCTAAAGAAATCAGCGTTAAGGAAGCTATTTACTGAATAACAAGAACGCTTCACCTCAGCTCGTCCAGACCTGTTTCTGTCCCGTACATTTAAGGCCACCCCCAGGGAGCCCCTGACGTAAAAACTACTTCTTGGTCTAGAACGATTAGCACACCTGTTTCTCAGCCGTGAGCGTTACATTGTGTACTAGGTTTCTCTCAACTTTGATAGATGAAAAGGGGTGAAACTACAGTGTATAGCTTTGATGAAACACTATCTAAATGTAATGATGCCAAATTAAATGGCAAAAATCAAGTCGATCGATTGAATTCTCTAGGGCATACCGCTTGAACTACACGAGGACAGCAAGGTTATTTTGATTTGTTTTTACGTCATTGCGCCGTCACAAGATCATGAAACACCTTTAACTATTAAATAAATGGATACACATCATCAGTTTGATATTGGTGTCTTCGCTCCCTGTGGCAAAAGCGTCAATGATATCCCCTGCAAAACAAGTCAGAAAATCTACAACTTAATTAGATATCAGGCTGTTTGATTTTCAAAACTGAATGTCAGAATACCTTGGTGCCCTGCGAGAGAGTCTAAAAAGCAGATACACGTCGCCTCTCGTCCATGAAAACCTGGCTAAAAATAAAAAAAACATCACGTCAGCAGAAAGCTAACGGGAACGCCGAGAAAGTCGGATAAAAGTCATCAATGAGAATGCTAAA
>OMLO01004530.1_pt1 | contig 11627 bp, 12 predicted proteins | sample 1674811 | NCBI WGS metagenome assembly OMLO01 (sample SAMN06265003, study PRJEB25207) | coral metagenome | isolation source: Coral host | place: Mexico:La Bocana,Puerto Morelos, Mexico | collected 2008-11-13 | reverse complement strand
GCATTTCGTAAACATATCGCTGCAGTTTTCAGTTCCTGGTTTATACTTGAGTGCAAGTTCTTCTGCTTCTATCTTACCATGAGAATCCAATGATGTGCTTTGAGCGCCGTTTCTCCTAAAGAGGCTGCTATAGTCTTGTTTGTTGTTTTGCTCTCGTCTGTTGCAGCACAAAGGGAAGAAAAAAGACAGCCACAATCATGTCAGCACATTCATGCCAGGATGCGCATTGACAGAACGTTCATGACTGCCATGCCCATGTCATGGCCAAGTGAAGGCACGAAAAAGGAAACAAATATATATATATATATATATATATAAAACCTCTACAGCAACCGCAAGTTTGTTGCTGTAGAGGTTTAGGGGTCATAGAAAAGAGATAGACATGCATTTGTAGTTTGCATGTTTTCACTAAACACCAAATATAATATACCACCTCTCCCTCTTTCTGGTTTTTTTACGGCAGCCTTGGAAACATCAATGGTTTTTTTCAAGTACACACCCATGAGCGAACAAGCCACATTTTTTGCCAACCAATTTGTTTGTGAGACCTCCATGTCTGCACGTTGTTTGCAACAAACTTTGTTGTCGCTCCGCCGCTCCCTCCATGATAAGTTTGTCCTCTGTGTGAGATTGTTTTTGTGAAGCTGGTATGAAGGTTTTGAGAAAACAAATTAGGTGATGCTTTCAGTCTCAGTGATGAGTTTTCAACAAGACTTAGGTGATGAGTCTCCCACACTAAGCCTTCTTAAGTCATGAGGCCCTTCCTTCAGACTTTCTGTCAAAAAAAAAATATATAAATCCCAAAGGGGCTTGCAGACTTGCCATGCCACGCCGCGGCTCTCATTGAATTGTGACCTCGCTGGTGCTCCATTCGTGCCCATGAGATGGGCGGTGATGGGTGAGTGGGGGTGGAAATGTTGTGGAGGCCTTTCGCAACAATAGCACTCCTCAAAGTTGGAATCATGAAAACGGATCCCATAATTGCGTTGCAGAATGATAAAAGCAAGTACTAAAGTTTTAAGCTTTTAGCGTTGCCCAAAATTTCATGGAAACCCTGCCAAAATTCCAATGGAGTCCAAAAAAAAAACATTACAGTTTCAACTTTATACCACTCCCTATGATCACGGAAACCTTTGCCAGAATTGCGTTGGGGTATGATTTATACCACTCCCTATGATCACGGAAACCTTTGCCATAATTGCGTTGGGGTATGATAAATTTCTATAGTTTCAAGTGTAAACCCCCTCTTGAAAATTAGAATCACGGAAACCATGGCCCCAGCCCATTTTGGCTTTTGAACGAAGTTTGTTTCCAGCCACGAAGTTTGTTTCCAGCCATAGCATGGCGTTGGTTGAGAGCCCCAGCACCATGGTGCAACAAACGCCTGCGGAGCGCTGGCGATCGTGTCGGGCGGGCAGGATTAGTTGGAACGAGGCGGAGGTAGAACTTTGACTTAAAACAAAAAATGTTTTTTCGCTGTTCAGGGTACTCAGTAATCACATATGGATCTTATTTTTTACTTTGGGGACGTAAAAACCACCGTTGCCAAACACTACTGAACTGCTTTCTGAGTACTCTGGACCTCCACAAGTCGTTTTTTCAAAACTCTTCAAATAAACAATGGATTTCCATCAAATGTTTCATATTCCACAATGATTTCCTCCTTTTCTCCTAGGACGAGGTTGCCAACCGCCTTTACAGCAACTTATCCCTACATGATGTGCTCAACATCATTAGGAACCCTGAGTGGAAAGGGTCTGACTTGCTTATCTTGGACAATGTGTTTGGGAGACCTTCTTCACAAGTTTTGGCACGCAACGCGATGTGGTTAATGCCTTTTGTGGCATGCAATCGGGCCAAGGCCAAAACTGAAATCACACTAAACAATATGGAGTTATGAGTTTGTGTTTTTCTGATTTAAGATGTTTTATCCAAGGTTTCAAAAGCAAACTTTTGATTTTAGATAGGAGTAAAGACATTCCATGGTCACAGGATTCCCGCCATACCATGTAGAATCAACAGTTCTTGTGATCACGCAGGTACCTTCTGGTTACTACATTTGTGATGTTTTCCTTCGACTTGATGCCAAGCTTGACAAGAAACTGTTTCGATATGACCCAAAGATTCCTGAGAAGACACGTATGTCCATGGCAGCAAATGAAGCTGTAAGGGTAAAAAAGTGTTTGGGGGCTTTGAGATATCTTTGGCGAAACAGCCCTGAAGCTTCTCACGCTGAAGCCGTCCAAGAGATGAAAGACCTCCTTGTTGCCTCACCTTTGCAAGCCAATCGATCTACATTGTCACCACCGGGCCCACCCATTGCTCCACCTGAAGCATCTGATCATGAGGCCGCTCCAGCAGCTCCAGCACCTGATCATGAGGCTGCTCCAGCTAGTGATGAGGCTAGTGAGAGTGATGCTTCTTCGGAAGAGGTGGGGGATGGTGATGTCAATGAGGGCAAAGATGTAAGTGATGCGGAAAGTGAAGATTCTCGTACTGCTCCAACCCTCGCTCTTGGTGACCCTGAACCATCAGATCAAAATGGGATGTCCCAGTATTATCTTGATTATGTAGCCGAATCCCAAGTTAGGCCAGAGGGGTGGCTTGGAGGGTTCTACCACAAATGGAAGGATTCCTATGATGTTGAGCACATTCGCAAGATGAATGAAGAGAAGCCCATTTGTGATGATGGTGATGATGGCCATGATGTAGCGATTGCAATCGGCAAACAAATGTTGCTCCAAGACATCAAAGATGAACTTGTTCGCCAAGAGCTGGACACGTTCCTTTTTATCGTATAGTATCAACATGTTGGTTTTTCACTTTAGTCTTATTGTATTCAGTGTTCATGTTTATCGTATCTAGTAGCTTCGGTCAAATATGTACTGGTGAACTTCCCCATACTTAATGTGCACCTGCCTGTCTTCGAAACCAAGGCATCCATTGTTTGATGGTTACATTGCCCATTGCAGGGAAGCTTTGGACACTTATGGTGACTGCATTGCTACAACCATAGCCTCGATGACACATTTCAACACGTGGGTCCATGAACGCAAGTCGGAAGTTGAGGACACTCTAGGGAGAATATTTAGTTGACATTGAAAATTCACCCAGTTGGACCATGCTGCCAATGTCAAAAATTCACCCAGTTGATGTTGAACATACCTTGATGATGTTGATGTTGCTATCTATTGTACGTTGGCATTTATTCCAACAAGTCTTTTTCCTTTCCCACCGCAGGAAAACCCTGGCCTTGGACTGCCTTCACATGCAGCTGGTAGCAAGGCCTTTAGATGGGCTACAAGTCATGGGGGCATGTGGCTGCCAAAACAATTGTCCAAAACTGTTGGAAGTAGGAATACAGTGGCCACAAATGGGATTTCAAAGAATTCCGGGTTTGATTTTCTTGCTAGTCTAGGATGTAGAGATCACTTTCTCTTGAATAAACATCTCGAACCAATGCTTCCCATGATGCAGGTGTCTGATGCCTACGTTCAAGCTTTGAGCTTGATGGAGCTGCCTGTGCCCGAGGGTGTGGACGAGTGCTCCACCAAGACGCCTGCAGCGAAGCGTCCAAAACTTGCAAGCCAAGTGGAGTTGTCTTTAGAAATCACGCCCCCTCCGGTGTTGGGGCCCCAATCGGAGACTGGTTTGGATTCAGTAAGTTTACTTTATATTAAGCCCTGAACGTAAAGATTGGTTCCTTTAACGGGGGATATATGTTGGAACCTTTCTTTTTGAGGTCTAAGTTTCCATAAGTCATCAGGCAAAGGTGATGTCCAAGCAGAAGAAGGATGACAAGAAGTCTAAGTCCAAGACCGCACAAGGGTCTTCGGATTTGCCAACCCCTGGTTCCGCTGCCCCTTCTCCGGACCAAAAGGTTGATACGTTCAAATCTTATTCTTTGGAGGGCGTGCCAGAGGAAGCCTGGCCTATCCTAGACCAAGTATACAAAGGGAAGCATTCATACACTGTTGCAATTCAAGGAGCTGTTCCTAGGTTCCACTGACAAACCTTTTCTTTTTTGGTCTATCTACCCAAGGGACAGTAGAGATATGCATTGATTCTGTGTATATTGTTTTGATGTATTTATGAAATTGAATTCAAATCACATATTGCCATATTCATACTTATATACAAATATATATATATATATATGAATTTATGTTTGTAAGAAAAATCATGATAATATCCCATCAAATTGTCCCTGTACTAAGGCGATTGAAGTGCACTGCAGGTGCCAGGCATTTGTGGTGAAGCGGGGCCTCGAAGGTGCTCCAAAGCCATCGGCCAACCAGGTTACCTGGTCACGCCATGGTGGGCCAGTTGAAGCTTGGAAGGAAGCGAAGCGCAGGGCTGGTTTGACCGTAGAAGATTAGGTTTTTGGTGCTGCAGTGAAAAGCCATTTGCAGTTACACTAGCTATTTGGGGAGCATCACAGAACAAAGGGAAGGCCACTGTATCACCAGGTGATGCCAGTGGTCAGCGCTGTTCTGTTTTGCATTATGAACACCACCTTTTGTTTCATAGTTTGTCACGTGACGCCGGAAGCTTTGGAGTGGTGATCTGCTTGTTGGGAAAATGGAGTGCTATGAAAAAGAACACCACCATAAATAAGTTCAACCCTCTGATGCAAAACCACAGTACGAGATCGACAGCAAATTGCAGAAATTCCACCATATTTTATATGAAGTCTTTAGATACACCACCATATTTTATATGAAGTCAACCGTGCAGTTCCCAAGTCTTGAAAATGGGATCTTTAGATATATCACCAACCATATGAGTTCAAGTCTGGGAAATAGAACCTGATATAAAGAAGTTCACTTGTGTTCTTCCAGGTACTTCGGCTGACTCCATTCTGGAAACTGTGCAGAGGACAAGCGTGGTAGTGGAAAACAACTTGGGCGGGTAAATAAGTTTTATACAAACAACTGTTTTTTTTATTTCAATATAAAATATAAATCTGCAACTCACGCGTGTATCTAGATCTGCAGATACATTCAAAGATGATGACGCAGAATTTTGTTGGAGGGTCAAGAGGTTTCAGGGTAGTTTTTTTCCCTGTTCTCCTGGTCTTAGTCTTAGCCATGGTCAAGAAAGTGGAGCCCAAAAAGACTTTGAAAAAAGTGATCAAGTCTTTACCCTATAAAGAAGATGGCCCTTCCACGAACATCCGGCCAAGTGATATGAAGACCCGCCAGCTTCAGTGGTTGATCAGCGGCCTTCACCATCTGAAGGCTCCCATCGCATCTAACCTCAAATCGATCGATGTTGTGGGCGGGAAATGGTGGCTTAAAAAAATAAGGTTCTTCCACTGAGTTGCTAGGGAATGGGAGTATAGGAGTTTCAAATTTCAGGACAAAACATCACCCCTAAAACTTGTAACATACAATATACTCAGGTTCAGGGAATGATTTCGACCACATGATCTCCTTACCCCGTGTTACCTAAAAACAGTGGAATCCGATTCTGTACCATGAAGTTGTTGTTTAGTTCACCTGCAAACAAGGTATTACTGACTTTGGTCAACCTCTTGTTCGCCAACCCACTTCTGAAGTGGGAGTCAGTGAATACTCATGTGGAGCTGTTCGCTGGAGACATGCAAGTCACAAAATCGGAGTGGGAGGCCATGCAGTTGGCAAACTATCATATATGTCTATGTGTTTTTGGATGGATTTTGAATTGTGTTTTGATTTGAACACATTTGTACAAGTACCCATTTCACCACGAACCCATAAACCCCATACTAGGCTGGCAGACCAATGGCAAAGCCTTTTGACCTTGTCTTGGGTGGGGCGGTGATGGACCTCACCAGCAGCGTCGGGTTCTGCAACGCAATGCACATGGTGTGTTGCTTGGAACCGGGATCAGGCTGCATGGCAGCTCCAGTCTGCGGATCATGGGTTTTCATGACAGGGCTGATCAAAAAAAACGGTTGTTGGTCAAACAAAAACATAACTCCCCCAAGTCATATACTAGGTTATAGATGTTTGAGGTTCCATGGAAAAACGATATTCCTTTTTTACATATATAGATATTTGTTAACTAGCCACCCGCAAGACTCACATAGTTCCTAACAAGAACAATTTGTGGTTTTCAAAATGAAGTTAGAAACAGTAAAAGAAGTTTCCCTGAATTCTGCCAATGCAGGAGTCGAGGCAGCACGATGAGAACACGATCAAAACCGATGGGTGACACATCCCGCCCCAGTGTAAGATTGGGGAATGTCCTAACAGCCCGCACTTTGATATTGATGTTTCTATGTGCTGCAAAAGGAATTTGGTTTATCATTGAACAACCACACTCCTCACTGATGGAATACCACAATTTATTCCAGAAGTTCTTGCGTCTTATCCCACTACGAAAAATGAAAATCATGATGGCAGACTACGGCTCCAAGACCTTAAAGCCCACCATACTTTACTCTAGTGCCATGTCTGTACACTTCAGAAAAAGCGTTCCGATTTATGTTTTGTTTTATGGAAATGATATATTTAATACGTCAACAAATATTTTGAAATGCAAATACTTATCATATATTTATGTGCCCACCTAATGTGTTTCAAAATATTTGTTGACGTATTATAAAGATAAAAATATATATATATATATTCATTTCTATTTAAGTATATTTATATATACATAAGATTCCTCCCATGTTTTTGTGTCCACCTCGCATGGCCCAGGTCACCGAGCGATCGACACTTTGCCGAGATTTAAGGTTCCGCGACGCCTTCAAGCTCAGCACATGGTTCGGAAATATATTTCAGGGAAAGGCGAGTCTCGAATAACTGGAGGAAGAGATCTTAAGAGGTCACAAGCATATCCGAGGGGGCTTCTTGGCTAGGATTTCCACCGAAAGTTTTTTTGTATTCCATGACCCCTCAAGAATTTAAAAGAAATGGTTTACCCTTTTTCATCCTGTTTTTATGGTTTGTTCTCAACCTATCAACATTTTAGGTTCGGGGCTGCACTGGCCAAATCACGTACGATTCATCGTGAGCAGCATGCAAAGATGGCTTATAGGTTTCTTAAGGAGGCTAAAAAGTCCCCCCACTCAGCCGATACCAGAACCCGGGTCAACCAATCCTGGGTTTCAGGTGCGGAACTTCAAGATGTTATCAATTTTCTCTCACAATAGGTGAGGGCCCAGGTTTGTAGGCTTGGGAAATTTGAAACAAATTCAAGTGTAATTAGAAGTTGATAGAAGCCATTGATCGGACCATGGTGCAGTGGCAACAAAGAAAACTCGTGCCTTTTTGTTTTTCTAAAATTGTTTACGCAGTCACAAACTTTCAGCGGGGTTTCATTGTAAATAATCCCAGATATCCCAACAATCCTGCAGGACCCACTGCAACATGCTTCGCTCTCTCGTGGCCAAGCGGCCTTTAGCTGATGCTCATCGTACAACCAGCCTGTTTCGGGGCAGAGTTGTCGGAGTTCTGGTTTGCATGGGTCAGGGTGTGGTAAAGGTGAAAGGGTTTCCAATTCAAGTTGTAAAAAGTCAACCCAATCAAAAAAAAATAGACAAAAATAATGATGCGAAATGACTGCGAAAAAGCTGCGAATTGGTGCGAAATGCTGCGACTTGTAGATTTGTACATTTTTCATATTATTTTCCTCAAACAGTTTTTCTTTTTCCCACATGGGAGGGTTTGCTCTATCCCTAAAAATGATGCGACTTGTATCCCATTTGGTGATACTTCCATGGAAATTGAGAAAATGGTGCGACTTGTATCCTATTTAGGGATGCCCCAAGTTCTTACAACATAGGAACTTCAGAGACTTGTACCCTATTTGGTGATGTTTCGTAGTGCCCCCAAGTTGTATCCCATGCTGATGTTTTTTACCATCAGAACTTGAATGTATAGTTCCTTTTGTGTCTCTAAATGCTGAACTTGTACCCAAATTTATTCAGGGAATACGGGGAACTATGTAGTTCTGCGAATGTTGTGGATTGTATGGATAGCATTTTTTGAACTGCAGGCCTTTTAGCTTTTTGACCCCAGCATTGTTACCTGAACAGCAATGCCTGACATCCCACGACGCCTGAATGGCAAATCCTCGCCACCTGAACGACCTTCAGCCCTGAAGAAAAGTGTAAAGAAACCTGAGAAGTCTGAGCAGTCTTCAGGTAAGGAAAAGGTAGTGAAGAGTGGAAAGGATGGAAAGGGAAAGGAATCAGACAAGAAAAGCAAGACGACAAAGGTACCATTGAAGACAGCCAAGGAAACAGAATCGACGACAAAGGTACCAGACGACAAGAAGGAAAAGGTAGAATCCAAGAAGACAGAAGCAGTGAAACCAAAGGCGAAAGTCGTTGGAAGTACTGTGGCAGAGCAGCTTCGCTCGGCTGCAGTGGATGGCAAGAAGAGAAAAGGTGAGGGTGAGACAAAGAAAACAAAGAAGGGTGCTGAAGAACCTCCTATCACGTTTGTCCCATGCAAGAAGCATGTGGTTGAGGCCTTGTTCAAGACGCCACCGACAAAGAAAAGCAGGAATGCTTCACCTGCGGCGTCCGCCCAATCTGCAAAGAGCAGCAAAGCGGCGGTGAAAGCAAAGGTGATGGAACTGATGAAGGAGTTGGAGGCATCTGAGGAGTCTGACGAGGAAGGCTCTGAAGATGATGAGAATGACGAGGCAAAAGAAAGTGATGAAGAGCAAGACGAAGAATGTGAGAAGGAGGAGGAGGACGAAGATGAGAAGGACGCAGAAGAAGAGGAAGATGACCCAGAGGAGCATGAGGATGAGGAGGAGGCAGAGGAAGAAGATCAAGGAAGTGATGATGAAGGTAGCGAGGAGGATGAAGATGAAGGCTCAGGAGAAGAGGAGGATGAAGGAGAAGGCTCAGAAGTGAAGGAGGAGAAGAAGAACAAGAGCAAGGAAGTTGCATTGAAGAACCAGCAGAACCAGGCGCAGCTTGCAAACGCAGTGGAGGAGACGGAAGTGAAGACCGCCACCCTTCGCAATAGTTTCGCATCTGAATTAGTAACATTTCAATTCATAAGGGATGTCCTTTTTAAAGTCCAAAGTACAACACTATCCTTAAACAAATGCTTGTGACCGAATCTATTTGTTTTTCCTGCTCAACTTCAACATAAGGTGTCTCCAACAAGAAGGATTGGGATAGCTTTGTGCGGTCGAAGGAGAGGTTCAAAGTTCATGAATTCTACAACACCAATCGCTTGGAGCTATTCAACATGTGGTTGGATAGTGACAAAAATTGGGATTCCTGTGCTTTGCAAGTCCATCGAAAACATGAGCTCCAACATAAGTCTAGGTCTGGCTATGAATCTGTTCAAGGCAAAGTCTTGAAGGAAAAGTACACCACTCCTAAGGCTGAACGGCTCATAGCAATCCGAAAGGAATCTGGCATGTGGTACCCAGATCCAGATTTTCCAGAGGATGACGATGAACCTCGAAAATTCTTCCAATAACATTTTTCTTTTTTGGGCTGAACCACTTATACCATTAAACACGGGGTAAATATCAATAATGGTTAGTTTCCATGAAATCGCCCCCTATCTGAGGAAGCTTGGTTTTACATGCCGTCCGCCAATAAGTTGGAACAGTGCAACATGGTCAAGGAGGGTACAACACTTACAGCCCAAACAACAGTGGACAATGAACTTATGGCTGCAATCACTGGTGAAGAAGGGTTTATGCGAGCGGGGGCTTTACCAACTGTTCCAGCAGCAACAAAGAATGGGGCTAAGAAATTGCTGGATGCAGTTACCCAGGCTTTGGGGTGATGAAATTCCCAATCCAACTTGTGGGGGGTAATTCTTAATCTAAATTTCCCAAATGATCACAAGTCCAACAATCATAAAACAGATACAAACCTACAAGCTTCCGAACCAGGGTTTAACTCCCCATCGTCAAGCCCACTGGCAGGCACCAGTTGCAAAGAAAAAAGCGACGAAGCCTGCGAAGGAAGGTGATGGTGATGATAAATCCAAGCCTGTGACACCAGAGACTCCCCAGGAGAAAGTGCTTTCCAGGATGGATGACTTCTTGAAGTCAGCAGCTGTTGCCCGAACCAAATCCCTTACCCTCGGGGGGTTGGAGTATGCAGAGGATCTCAGCAAGAAAGTCCTAGCCCATGCCATTTCCATAGAAGGTATCTACAAAAAGATTCAAGGTGCTGTAAAGTCCAAGGCTTCCCCAAAGACTTTTCTGGGCTTCCTAAGTGAAATGGATGAGACGGATGCAACTTCTGCCAAGTTCAAGGCGGGGCTGGTTTAGGGATCAATAGGTTCCAACTGTATGACTACATAACTACATGGTAGCCAACATGTTTCTGATGAAGCTATCAGATTTGGAATTCCCATCTTCCATGTTTTGACTCGATTCAACTATCAAATTTCAACCCCTTTGCTTCACCTCGCAGTCTCCCCAGTCTGACCTGAAACCATGTCCTGCAAATTGCAGGCGGCTGCGGATGCTTTCCTGAATGCAGTGAAGCGTAAGGGCAAAAAGTCAAAGAAGGAGAAGAAGGAGAAAGCTGGGAAGAACTGATCTGTGAGCAGATCAGGGGTGAGTCTTGATGACTTATTTTGATTTGGGTATCTGCAAGTGTAGATCACTTGCAATGTAGCGAAGCAACTTTTGCCTGCATGCTTGCAGGGTGGCCTTTTCGTTTTCTTAAAGTAAAAGAACCATTGCTCAAGTGCGATATCTAGTTTGAAACCTAAGGAATATATCCAACTACTTAATGTATATTGTGTTCTTCATGGCGTAACTCTGCAATGCTGCTAGCTGCTTGGAGCTCTTTGGACCTTAGGGGTTCTGAAATGTGCCCATGGTCAAAATCTCATTACGATTGTGCGATCCCTGGAAAAATGATGAGAAAAAACGGTGTTTTGGAAGGTTGGCTTGAACTCCCCTAGTTGAACCGGCCATTGCCCCCGATGCCAGGTGCCTCATCTTCGAAAAGGACAGGTACTGGTAGCTCAAAATGGCCTTAGCGTTGCTAAGGGAATGTTTTTTTTTTCGCGATGGATAGAATAGGATATGATAGAAGGATACGATGGGATAGGACTAGGATAGAAAGGACAAGACAGAATAGATAGGACAAATTAAGATAGATCAGATAGGTAAGATAGATAGGAAAGGAAAGATAGTAGGCTAGGAGAGGTATATGTGAATATAGATTTATGGTTGTATACCCATATTCTTCAACAGTTTGTGACTGTTTGGTTTTTGACCCTGTGAAGGAAAAGACAACGTTTGGATAATCTTCCAACTTCAAAATCTGTTGAATCCCTTATTGACATGATTGGACGTGGACGTATCAGTGTTGCTGGAGCGGTATCATTGGCCAACAGTATGGTGGATGATGGTATGACCCACAAAGCTATCACAACATTTGCTTCATTAGGAACAAACAACGTACACCCTGGAAACAGCGAACGTGATTTGTTCCGGTGGCTTCGCAATGTTTTTGATTTCTCTTTGGAACCATTTTCGGTGACCATGCATCTCCAGGAAACTTACCCTGTAATCGATACCTTTGGCCCCGGCAGAACCAACGTCTCCGTGCCACACTGCTTCCTCGACACTGCAGAAGTTGATAATGAAGCAAGACCCGAAATTTTTACCAATCTCCCAGACGATCTCCAAAC
>OMLO01004529.1_pt1 | contig 11628 bp, 7 predicted proteins | sample 1674811 | NCBI WGS metagenome assembly OMLO01 (sample SAMN06265003, study PRJEB25207) | coral metagenome | isolation source: Coral host | place: Mexico:La Bocana,Puerto Morelos, Mexico | collected 2008-11-13 | reverse complement strand
ATCAAAAGCATCCACCGAGTTGCCATGCCCCGCCGCGCGGCGGGCATCGGGCGTACAGCTTCCACGAAGTCACACTTTTCATCCAGCTCTGTGGAGAGTTCCACCGAGTAATCTGCCATGATGCTCATCTCCTTGGGGTCATTGCTAGATTCAAATTCTCAGTTGTTGTGCTTATGGAATCTCCAAATGCTTCATTTGTGGAAGATGTTTTTGGGACCTTCATCACCTTTTTATTTCATTTTGGGTTGGGAATACGAAACGAAAGATGATGATGAGTTGCAAGAGCCTACCAGTCCAGCCCATTGCCAGGTTCAGAGCTTTGGGCCACTTCCGAATCTAATCCGAACTTAAAACATCCTGAAATGAAGGCCCTTTTTAGGGTCAGATTCATTGCTTCTTTCATGGACAAAAAACATTTAAAATAAACTACACAACGTTCATTCGTTGACCTCCGCACCAACTCTTTCAGCCACCACCATTTTGTTAGTATCAGCACTTGAGAGCCGAGTTACATTGAAGGAGGCACTGACTTGACCTCAGTGAACAGGGAAATTCAGCTTCCCAAGAGTCGGAGCGGCGCACCACCGTCAACCACCATCACCAGTCAATCAAGACCTATATCCCAAAAACCAAATGAAAAGCGGTAGTGAAAACCGCACGAAGCACCTTTTTGACTGGACACAGCTGCGGGGTATTAGTCACATAGGTAAGATTCACAGGCCCTCCTGAATCGATGTCTCTGACATAGATTCACACTGCACACTTTACACATGCAGGGCCAAATCATGTTCCTTCGCAGCTATGACAAGGCTAAGTAGCGAGATCAACTCAGCTATTCGATAGCCATCAAGATATTTTGTTCCTAAGTCAGCACCATTGACTTTCGTGCCAACCTTTCTCAGAGTTAATTCGTTTTCCTGTACACGTTGTTGAAGCCACAAGTATGATCTGTGAATATGCTTAGCACGACCAAACCCTTTTCTCGTCAACATTGCCTTTGCAGCACTTGAATCAAAAGCCAGTACTGCCATTCGATCCACACCTAAATCTTTGGCCATCGACACACAGCCCAAAAGAGTACTCCCAGCACGAAGGCCAGCATAATACTCAGACTCCCCTGAACTCAGAGCAATGGTATGCTGAGTCCCTGAGTAAAATTTGATCAAGTGAGAGCCATGCATCAACGCTCCGGCACTGGTGGATTTACGGGTTGTTGCGCATCCACCATCATCACTGTCACTATACATCACCAACTCCACGGGTTCCAACTGCGTTTTGTAAACCCAAAGGAGTCTAGGGTTTCCCACCAAATATCTCGTCAACCGTTTCAAGCTTTCCCAGTCGGCGCTACATGGCTTAGACATCGCCCTCGCCAGCTCTTTTGCAGAGTAACTGATATCTGGACGGTCTAACGCCAAATAATTGCACCTCATGCAAAGACTACGATAATGTTTCAATTGTTCACCACTCAATTCAGGCCCTCGATCAGGATTACGACTAACCCCTGGAGTAGAAACTGCCTTGGCTTGCTCAAGATTCAATGCCCGAATCAAGATCTGCACATGTCGAGGGTCTGCTTCATATGTTGTTTCATCATCATCATAGTGAACTAAACGGTTCAAGATCATGGCATTTTTGACATCATGAACGTCCGGACCCATCAATCCACCAAATTTCAATTCGTATCTTTCTTCCAGCTTTGCCTTGAACCAGAGGAGATCCGATTCCACACCCAGCGTAGTTAAATCATCACCATGTATCGACACTCGAAGATCTCTGCCAGGGTGCACAAACAAAACTGGTGATCCAAGTCCAGGAACGAAGCCGCAGGAGGTCAAACAATCTGTAATCTCAGCCTCCCAACAAGAGGCTGCGTCACGGCAACCGTACATCGCCTTGTTGAGGCGGCCACAATACCCCTCAGGCAAAACTCCTGGAGGCAATCGCACATAGACTGATCGATGTATCTTTGCGGTCCAATGGGCCCTCCTGATGTCCACAAACATTATTTTGTACTTCTTCTTACTTGACAAACTGCGTTGTAATGAAAGTAGGAACCTCAAACTCTCAAGAGGCGGTGTAGCTGCAAAAATCGCATCAATACCACTGTGCCGAACTTCTTGTATGACAAGCCTCGACCGATAATTCGGTTTATTCATGTCTCCTTTATCCAGATCAATCCAACGACTGCTGATAGGACCCCTGCCAGTTACATCCCAAGCTTCCTGAATAGGCACTGGAGTCCATAAACCATATCGATCTGCAAAGTCCAACTCTTCTGCGTGCTGCTTCAACTTTGCTTGTTTCAAGCGGTTTGCCAGAAACTTCATCTATGAACTCATTCCAGTCTCCAGCCGCATCGAAATCTGCAGGAATGTCGGGTTCATCATTGCAAGGTCCAAATTCCAAAGATCCTAAAAGTCGCATGTTGTGCCGTTCACGCAGCAATCCACGCAACAATGTAGCCACAAGATCGTCAGGATAAATCTCTGCAGCTTTAGCTTTGCCACCAATCAACTGCACATGTTGATGCTGTGCCACACCATCACTTTCATAGTAAAAGATCGTTTCCACTGTACGGCAATCATCTGGGATTGCAAAATGTATCTCATCTTTCCCAGCTTTACTTGGCTGCACCAACTCCTGCAACACTTTCAAGTTGGTCAAATCCAAAGGCACTCGACGAAGCACACGGGACCACTGCGGTCCATGCTTCAATGGCTTCTGCCCAACTTTGGCATTAATGTCAACCCTCCGATGGATACATAGAGACCCTTCTCGATTGCTGCAACGTTGACTCAGTTCTTCTGCTAAACAAGCACCATTCACCATATATTGCGTTGGCTTCAACACCAATCCTTCACCATTGGCATCAAAACTTGTCATGTTGTGAGCACACATATCACCCCGCACTAGACGGACTCCATCCATATCCAGCAAATCCTGCACACATGCCTTCTTCCAAGATCGTGCAGTAAGTGGGTGTTCATGAGCGAACCACTTGCCCCTTGCATGTTGTTCTCTATACAACTCACAGCAAAACTCCAAATGAACATCACCCTCAATCTCCATGCGATGCCATTGTTCATCGCTCATATGTCTCCGATTGAGATTCTGCAAATTGCTGTAAGGACCACACGGAGGACAACCAATAATCAAATCAGGTTGCAACTCGTCGATCCACTTCCGGGCCTTCTTTCTCATTGCTGACGAACGGAAGTCCCATGGTACACCTTCATCATCACACTGTCTAAGATCAAAAGCGATCCCTTTGATCAACTTACTCACCCTAGGTTGTGAGTACATCTCCGCAACTGAAGGCCCATCTGATGCACCAGTAAGACTATATCCTTTCTTCACACCAATGCTGCCCAACTGCAAACCCAAGCGGACATCATTGACAATTGGATCACTCATCAACTGCCTAGCCTCAACCACACTAGCTTCTTGAAGGGCTCGATGAAAACTCACATCTCCACCTGTCTCACATAGGAACAAACGATGGAGGGATCCAATCTCCATCCCACCGTCTAAACCATTGCCACCCGACCCCACAGCAGAATCATTGCCAGCACTAGACATTGCATCATCTAGAGGGCAATCAGGAACTACGTCTGCTGCCTGTAAATTGAAATCGATCGGTGGCTGTAATCCTGGATCCGGTGCACTCGGAACAGGAATGGCATCCGCAGCAGAAGACCCTGAAACCAAAGCCTTCTTGGGAACTGAAGCTGCGTCAACTCCGCCTTCAAGATTTCTTTTCCGTTGAGACTCTTCTTCCTCATGAACTTTCAGCATGAAGTGTTCTTCACGCTCTCGAACTCGATCCAATCGACTCCTGCCTTCCTCAGTTTTACTCAACTCTGAGGCAATTCTCTCACGGCAAGCTCTGGAATGTTGTCGGTGTGCAAGACCATGTTTTGCAGCTGCACACCCATCGCAATTTGCAGTGTATCCAAATTCAGCTAATTCAACATCTCTTCGGATGTACAATCCTCGTGGAGCATAACCCTTTGACTTGTGCTCTTCTGCAGCTTCATCTTCCAACCCGTCAACCGGCAAGTCCATTGAAATCCCTTGCCTCATCCCACGATCCTTCATACCAGCAACACTAGGCGGCACCAATTCCCACGGCACTCCCACCATGGAATCAAAAATTTCAGCTTCAAAACGCTCAGACTCAGGTCTCCTTTTGACAGTCCAGGCTCGGACAACACCCATCGTAGTACCAATGTACTTCATAGCACTGCCTTCCTGAATCCCCAAGAAGACACCATCTTCGAACCGTGCATCCAACTTGCTAGCCGAACGTTCACCCTTCAAAGGTTGATACAACACTGTCTCACCAAATTCAGGCAAACCCTGTTTCCAAGTTTTCCCGGTCGAACGTTCATAAGGTGTTCGTCCATCTGAGCCCCTGCTATATCTAGACAATAAGACTGAAGCGTAATTGATCAACCAAGCCAAGACTGGTTCCTTCGCACCAATCTGCCGTTTGTATCGATTGTCCAAAGCTGATTTCAATGTACGGGCTTGGGCCCCAACTTTGCCAACCATAGACTCTACAAAACCCATGGATTCACTTTCACCTTTGGTGCCATCCTCATTTGTCATTCCAGGAAAGTGGGATTGAATAGATGATCGAAGGGCAACAATGGAGCGTTCAGTATCCGACTTCAACACCGATTGTTGTCCACATATGCTTTACTGCTGCAGTCACACAGTAGGGATTTCCAACTCCTTTCTCGGGCATGCACAAACTAATCGTCCTTGAAGTAAGTTCATCTGCAATCATCAAGATAGGCAGGCAATCTTCTTCCCGACGACCCATGTAGAAATAATCAATGTAAATCGTGTTCTTGGCCTTTTCCTGTCCACGTTGATCAGACACGGAATGAAACTGTCGTTTGGCCTTTCCACGAACACAATGCCTGCACCATGACCTGAACGGGATGTGAGTGATCTCATGTTCCCGTCTCTCTTCCTTCGTAGGCTCATTTGGCCGTCGAAGGCCTGCTTTCAATGTTGGCTCCTCAAATTCATCATGCAATCCAGGCTGTTCATCACCATCTTCAACATCATCTAGTAAGAAAGCCTTTTCATCCACAACAACATCAGGAGGTCCAACCTCCTCATCCGTAGTGGGATCATACTCATAGCCAATCGGTGGTTCCTGGCCATCCTCACCAGCTTCAACCCCCAGGATGGGTCGGAGCCGAACCATAGGTCTTACAGCCGCCGCTTCGTCGAGCGATTGCTCGACTTGTTTCTCAGTTCGGCCTGCCGTTGAAAAGCTGCCTGAACCTCAACTGCATTCATCTCATTGAAAACTGCCATAGGAACCACATACAACTTCATGTAGTAAACCCCATCGAATCTGTGCAACACTGTCTCCAATCCATCCTCCTCATCAATCACGTAGGATCTCTCACCAGCTCGTTTCAGAACAATTGAGTGACCCTGATCACACATGGCAGCCGCAGAAATCAAAAACTTGTTCACATTTGCCACAGAGAACCGAACTTGACGAATGCGGCCTTCCTCAGTCAAGACAACAAGTTGCACCTTACCTTCTTCGGGAACTACTTCGCCATTGGCAGCAACAAAGAAGACATTGGGATCTCCTGGTTCCATAGTATGCCCACGGGCGTACTCACGAGGACATACCGAGGCCGCTGCACCACTGTCAATGTTGGCCCAAATCATCTCAGAGCGCTCAGCACAACGTAGCAGAAGTTGCGTCAAAGACGGAGAGGCTTCATGGGAACCAGATCCATCCCTCGACGCATCACCACCTGAATCCCTGCTACCACGGGCAATCGACAAAGCACTGAGATTCTTCAACACGATGTTCCTCTGCAAACTTTGAAGAGCATTTAGGGCTGGAGCGGTCGATGTTGGAGGACTGCTAACCAATGTAGCCGGTTGTGAAGGCAAAGCATGACTGGGACCACTTGTAGGACTACCTGAAACTTGACGTTGATATTCCATGGCAGCAGCTTTGGCGAACTCGGACTGGATTTCTCGATAGCGTGGATCAAGAGAATTCAGGGGTTTCGGATTGGACCCAACGCCTTTGCCACCATCATTCAACTTCCAACAATTCTCACGGGTATGCCCAGGTTTGTTGCAATGGGTACAAAACTTACCCTTGCCTTTTCCTTTGCCTCCATCTTTCGACTTTCCTTTTCCTTTTCCTTTCCAAGCATCTTTGCCTTTTGATTTCCCTTTTCCTTTGCCGTCCTTCCCTTTGCCCTTGCCTTTCTTAGGACAATCGCGAGAGTAGTGCGGACCACCACACACCCAGCAACCACCTCCTTTCTGCAACGATCCAATGTCCATCCCAGTGGGATTCGGAGATACAGCATGATCAAGGAAAGAGAAAACTTCTTCACGCATATCCAGATAAACCTTGAAACGCTGTGCATTCAATTGGAGGTGATCTTTCAACCGCTGAGGACACATCGCCACCAACGAAGCCATCTTCAGAGAATCAGAGATCTTTTCACCACCTGGTTGTGACTCATAGTCTGAAATCTTATTTTCCCAAGCAATGATCTCTGAGCCAAGCTTTTCCAATGGGACGTTCTCAATGGGACTGGTGATCTTGGATAGATGGGCTCTCTGCCGTCCCACCGTGACGGGATTGAAGCGAATCTGCAACAACCTCCATGCTTCATAGCCATTGGGTCGTTTGGCTTGACGAACCAGGTTGCGTGCCTCCCCACCAGTATAAGTGGTCAGCACGGCGAACAGGTTATGCTCTGAATATTCAATCAGCAAAGGATCCAAATGAGGAAACTTCACCTTCACATCATCTTTCATCATCGGCGTCTTTGGTTGAGTCTGCACCATCCACTCCAGAACTTCATAAAGCCCCGGCATCTGAGCATCAATTGTAGTGATGATCGAGTCAGACCAATCCTGGAAGTTCGGAGTCTTGTCCGGCTTCGAAGGATCAAACGTCATTGGTTTTCCGAGTCCCTTAGCATCAACAGGAATTGCTCCTTGTTGCATCGCATAAGCTACTGCAGGACTCAGCGTTGGGGAACCGACTGTAGGTGGCACTCCTCCTCCACCTAGATTGAAAATCTGAGGGATAGGTCCTCCACCAACATTAGCCGCACTGGTTGCAGTCACGCCAGCCGGCCCACTCGTCTGTCCCCCTGCGCCACCAGTTTGCTGTGCAGTTTGTTGAGCTTGATTCAACTGCTGATGCAAACCTTGAACTGCTTGGCCGATCTGATCAACATTCTGCTGTTGCTGTGTCTGCAACCCTTGAATCACTTGTCCGATCTGATCTAGATTCTGTTGTTGCGTCTGTTGTGCCGTAATCAACTGCTGAACCTGATCTTGCTGCGCCTGCTGTTGCTGAGCGAACGCACCCTGCACGTGCTGAACAATGTCATTCACCACTGTTTCGGTGATTGTTTGCGTCGCACCAACCGCAGCACCTGCACCTTGCACTGCTTGACCCAACTCTGCAATCTGAATCTGTTGCTGTTGTTGAGCCTGCATCATCTGTTGCATCATGGCCGCAAGTTGTTGCAACCCATCAGCACCTGTACCACCGTCATTCTGTTGGGGTTGCATCGCTGCAAGCTCACCAACAAAGACAAGCCCAAACAATGCAAACACTACGACAAGGGTCCAAAACCCAATCGAAACCTTGCTCAATCGTAAGATTGGCGGTGGATGAAACCAGAGTGATTTGCTAGATCGACCACGTTCAACAGCCTGCTCAACCACTGATTGACCTGCACTCAATCGTCTACGTCTCAAGAAACCGGGATCGTTTGCCTCACGGTGTAGATAGTCTGCCAACACCGCTGAGTCTGATGCAAACACGTCGTCCATACACCGATCACCCAATCCAGATTCTTTCAACTTGAGAACTCACAATCGTGAACCACGAACCTGCTCCGCTACCATGAAAAGCGGTAGTGAAAACCGCACGAAGCTCCTTTTTGACTGGACACAGCTGCGGGGTATTAGTCACATAGGTAAGATTCACACCAAAGAGAACCATCAGAAAAATCACTAACCCTCACTACTTCCAACAATAAAAGGCCAACGCAAATCCCTTAAGGATCTCTAAGAAACCAAAAACAAAATAAGGAAAAAACACTCACAACATCTCACATCTCACAACTTCGCCACGTTTTGACCCCATTGTTTTACCGAGGTGCTGGAGCTCGCATCCTTCTTCTCCGAATTCGGGGAGTCGGGGTTGGAGACCTGGATATTTTTAGCCGAAGGGTCCGGTGTCGCTGCGATGTCTGACAGGGGAGTTATATATTTTGCGTTACGTTTAGGCCTTGGGTATTTTGAGGTGATGTGACCGCCTTGAGTGATTTTATGGAGAGGTTTGTTTTTGTGACATATGTATAGAGTCTATTGATATATTCAGTATATATATATATACATATATTCATATTCTATATTAGATATATACGTACATTTGCATGCACATATGTATAGAAAATTGTGCACATTTCTTTATCTCTAATGTCTACACAATTACACATATGTATTAAGCATGGTTAGTTTGATATGGCATCCCTTCATTGGATTTTCAGGCCCATTTGTTTTCCCTCTTCCCGAGGACTTAGGCAATGTTTTCGCAGTGTGTTGGACAGGTGTGAAGCCGCTGAAAATCTGATAACCATCCCAAAAAAAGCATCTAGTTTGGAATCATTGAGAAAACAAGATGGATCTAAAGAGTTTCTCGGGTTTTCCATGGGTTTTCCTTCTTGTTTTGATGCTGAAGTCGGTCACAGAGCCAGGTGCCTCCTCTGCTATTTCATCAGCAAAGCCTGACCAGGCAGCAGGGGAGCCAAGCTACCCTCCATCCAAGTGATTGGCAAAAAAAGCCAATACCTTTCTTGGAAGGTCGCATATATAAATCTTAAGTTGGCTACAAGTGGGATCCAACGAGAAAAAGGAGTGAAACGAGTGAAAGGTGAGTTTTGAAACATGATGTGATGCCTTGGTCGTTTGCCTTGTAGGTCAACAAAATCATGGGTTTACTTAATTATATAATGATATACCCAAAAGGACTAGAAAAAATGAAATACATTAAAAACTACTGTTGATGGAAGAAATCCTGCACCACCTCAGATGTATAAAACCCTGTAAATAATGGGACAAACTTTCAATCAACTTGTGCAGGATTTCCTGCATCAAGAGTATCACGCAAGTAATCTCCTTCTCAACCACTCTTTTTCCAACCAGCTATGTTCCTTTGAGGCTACAAATTCACACTGCACCCACCCCAATCGACGGATTCCGTGACCTGCTTGTGCCATCTTTCCAGCCTCAATATCATTGCAAAAGAGTTCACTCAAACTGGCAAAAACCAACCAAAATCGTGGGAGGAAAGTCGCCATTTTGGGGTGCTTCCTTTCAAATCCTTGAGGATTGACGGCCATGACTTTTTAGACGTTCTTCCCTTTTTGATGGCAAAGGACTTGTCAGGGGTAACGCAAAAGACAGGGTGGTACTCTGTTCCTCATCCCAAAAGGCAAAACCCAATGATACAAGTATCGGCAATGCTGAAACAACAGAACCAACAAATTAAATTCGTTAAAGTTGTAGAGATCAAAACTAAACATCATATGCATAATAAATAGGTGTATGTAATATATTATATATATACACATTACATACAAACATATCTTCCCTTTACATCACCTTTGTTGGTAGATACGTGACCTTTCCCTTCTGAGCTTCCACACCGCACTGGCTGGAGAATCACTGGCTGAAAGGATGTCAGCATCTGCATCGGAGTCGGCCTACAAAAATCCACTCGGATCTCATCCGCCCATAGGAATCTGATTTGGCTAAAATATACAGAAAGGTTTGTTGCAAAAGAAAAGGTAAAAGTGGATTGGGTATCGTATTTTTTGAAAAAAAATAGGTTGTTTGCTGTTGGACCTATGCTTGGATACGTCATAGGAATGTTGATGGTCTATCCTCTTTCCTTAGCCAGGTAGTCAAGAATTGATGCTGCAAGTTCTTCCATAAGCGGATGTATGTATGGTTCTTTTGATGTATTCATAAGATATTTTTCTTGAATAGAGAGAGAGAGAGATGTATTCGCATTGTCTACATATCTTTCCTTAGTGTTTAGTCCAAAGTGAACCTGTCCAAAGCAATGCTTGATGGCTGGCCAATTCTTGCTGCTGTAACACTCTTGTTCACTTCACATCAACACCAATCAATTCAATCCTGACATCCTGGATTCAATTCTACCAAAATCCTACAACAGAAACAGCTCAACAAAAAATCCGTTCAGGTCAGGCCTCCGCGTTCATGTAAAGGTTTGGTGCTCTTCGCTCCAACGCTGTAGGCAGCTCCTGAGATGTCTTAAGTTGCTCCCACACCTAGTAACCAAGAAAACTATAAGTACTTATCCATGGAAAATCACATTACTTACAAGTAATTGTATGGTAAGTACGATTCCCATAACATGAAGTTTCAACCTTTCATTGAAACAACTCTGAGCTACAGGGTCGCTTTTTGCTTCAAGACATGAGGGGGAACCCAGGGACCAACACTAAATGACCATCATCTTTTCAGCGACAAAGGCAAAATGAGGGGTTTGGAAAAAATGTCCTTTTTGAATTATGGATATCGAATTTATCTGTTAACTAAGCCATGGATCGACAGCGACCTGAGATTTTGTTTGTTATTCACCCAAACCAGAAGCGCCATGTCGCGTCATCTTCTCTAGACAAGAAATATCAAATACATGCTGCGTGCTTTCTTACCCTTCCCTTCTTGCTAGCCGCTCATTTCAACACAAAAGCTCTTACCTGAGAAATTCGTTCCTCAAATGTGTTCGCAACAATCCAACTGACCCTGAATTGATCACTGACCATGGCCTTCGCCGTCTCCGTAAGGGAGAAATTCAAGCTGCCGTCACCGTTACCTCCTCGAGTCAAAGCGAGGGGAGAAATTCCCAACCCACTGTGGTTTTTTACAAAGTCAGCTACGGATATCGATAAATATAGCATGCAAATGTAGATATTATCTGCATATTATCTATGTACAGTATATCAATAAATCTATAATATATATAATACATATAATATAATATGTATATATATATATATGTGCGCATCAACAATACATCTCAGAAAGTATGCGATTAGATTCGATAGAGAAATGACATTGACACTGATGCTACCCTACGAGTATGTATCTATATAGAGCATAATTACACATTCACAGATCTACACTTGAACAGCCCAACTGCGTCTGTACCTAGAAGGTCCAAAGAGCACGCAGTGTCCAAAGAGCCACAACTCCACTAAAGGCATGGCCTGGTCTTTCCGTCTGCTCTGTGAGAGAGAAGTTCAAACCTCGCCCAGGAAGTCGGCAGTGAAGCTGGTAGAAACACGAAGCCCGCAACCGTTGTTTTGGATGTATGGGATGATTTTTTGTTTGTGTCAGCCAAAGAGGTTCTTAGCAGTCAAATTCAATGACTACGTAGACATCTTTTTTAAAAGTCTGGCAGTGCTGCTAAAGGAGGTGTTCATCTACGTGAGAGACTCCTACCTTATGGCTCACAATAATAGCACTCTCGAAAAGGACCAACCAAAAAAAGACCCTGCAATGCCTGCA
>OMLO01004528.1_pt1 | contig 11630 bp, 5 predicted proteins | sample 1674811 | NCBI WGS metagenome assembly OMLO01 (sample SAMN06265003, study PRJEB25207) | coral metagenome | isolation source: Coral host | place: Mexico:La Bocana,Puerto Morelos, Mexico | collected 2008-11-13 | reverse complement strand
TTTTTGCAATCCTTGTGCGCGCGCTGAATCACATCAGCAAAAGCGCGCGCGAAAACTGTGTTCGGCCACCTTAATCGGGCTTTGAACAACCCGGCCCTGTAGTCTTAATTTCGGTAAAAAATGAAAAAAATTATTTATGGACTACTTCACAGACATGGCCTCAGAACACAACTAATAGTTCTCAAATACAGACCACCGTTAGTTTAATGACATAATTTTTGTGGCACTCTATTCATTAAAGCGACAGAAGTGTAATAGTTCATTGTGACTAAAAGTTCTGGTCCTTGAACCGGGCCACCTGAAGAAAAATTCACCAATGAAAATATTAATTGAGAACAAAGGATGGCGCGTGTATTTGTAGATATGCGACAGTTCAACAATAAAATTTGACATGAAGACGTTAACATTATTATTTGGTCCAGGGTCGAGTTTCTTGCAAGTGGCCATCCTCAAACATCATCACAACATCGTTCAAATCGGCCCTTTTCCTGTTTTCCTGGTGGTTGTGATTGCTAGCAACCTAAAACAAGCAAGCAAAGGCGAGGTAAGGATTAACTATCTTTCTCGTCGAAGGTGTCGTGGATTACCTGAATAACTATAGCAATCAGCGAATAACGTTCTGTGAATCCGTTTGCACTTACAGTAACAAACCATAAACTGGTTAAGATCCGAGCGACGGCTTTACGCCATCCCGCGTGCTGTCGAATGCTTTCTGCCCTTTTCCAAGTGATTGGCTTTGGACGCTGTAATACTGAATAAACTGAGTTTGCCGAGTGCATTCGTTTGAGCTGGATTCTAGTTAATTCAACATGGGCAGCTATATAGCGTTTAATTTTTTGTGAATATATTCTCGATTTTGGTGGTCGAAAACACGTCCAAGCGGTTAAGGAACACGATGAGTTTACGATCAGAGCATTTAAATGCAGGTTTACAGTCTATAAATTAAAAACCTAGACCTATTTAAGTCCGGGACATTTTTTTGGTCTGAATAAGTGGAAACGACGAAACATATCTAGATATTTTTATAGGCAAGTAACGTCACTCAGTATATGTTCCCCGAAACAAACCCAACACGAGATTTGCCCTTTTGTTGAGTACAATGATTAAAAATTAAATAAAATAGGGTAGTCACCATGCTCGGTTAAGAGATATGATGGGCCAATCTCACTCGTGCTATTTCATCAGTTCACGTTCATTTTGTGGTAGCTGGTTTATCATGAAACCGATACTTGAAAAATTCTCGAAAGGCATTAACTCTCGGGTACTTGGAACAATGTAAAATATAATTTATGAAAAAAATAACTTAATTTGAAATGACACTGACTCAAAACTTTCCACCAGTCGTCGCTTTGGAGGTCATAATTTGAATCCTCGAGTAACGGATTTGTGCACTCTTTTAGCTATATCAGTTTTCCTACCGAACAATTTTTTTCTTAATTTTATAACTTAGAAAGGATAATATTTACGGCAAATGCATGTAATAAAAATATTGGTCACCATGCTGGTTTGAGAAAAAAAGTACATTTATTTCGCTATCGTGCTTAGCTTGAGGAAACTCTCTTACGTGCAGGCGCCCATGTGCGCGCGCTAATGACGCAATAATTGTGCGCAGTAGGGATGCGCAATGCGTTACTGAGCAATCACCTTGATAGAGCCGGACAAATAAGGGAACCTTTGTGAGCCCAGCTGGGTTGAAAAAAAGTAGGGAGAAAAATTAAGAGAGATCGGGTATCCAGTGCAATGTTAAATATAGATTGATTACCTATTTACGATGAAGGAAATCGTCAAGCATGTGAAATTTGGATTCTGAAGATATTTATCATCAGGACTTTATCTTTAAAATTTAAAAAATACAAGTTTACATTGTCCTCAAGTGTTCTCCGGCGTTTACTTCGGTCGTCCGAGCTTACAGTTTCGAACTGCCAGAGTGCTTAAAGGGCCGTGCCTTGCTCGTTCGTATAATTTTGCAGCTTTGCGATCGCATTTTGCTCACAATATTGTACGGTACTTTCCGACAGGTAGCAGTAGCTATAAATGGTCATAAATTTGCGTTGTTTCGTGTTTAGTAGGTTCTACCAAACTACCAAACTAATTGAAACAAGTTGTAGGACCATATAAGATGTGAAATCGATTGGTGCCGAAAAATGATGTGCTACGATATCTTTATCAGTTTTTGTTATAGGACTAGATAGTCCAAAAGCATTCAATTTGCAATATATAATAATTGACAGAAATAATATATGAAATGTAGAGAACTTCTTGCTGTTTATTTTTTTTTAAAATTATTTATCGCTGCCCCCTTCTCTGCAGCTTTTTTCAATTGGTGTTAGGTTTAGCCCAGGGTACAATCGTCTGAATTTAAAACATGGCTGCAAACGAAGTCAAGAAAATCTGGTAAAGCGCCGATCGTGAGTGGCATTTCCTTTTTTTTATCAATTGTAGCGTTCTCGGCCTAGGTAACTATCAGAACTGTCTGTGATTCGCCAGCGCGGAAACGATTTATTTGTCTGGGGTCTGGTCGATAATTGACGTACTGACAAAATGTAGAGTGTTCGCTCACTCATAATTATGGTCTAGTTTGTTTGAAGTTTAACCGATTCTCGACGTAGGAAGCTCTTGTTCAGTCCATTTAGGACGATGCGGGCCTTTAGAAAGCTACAGATAAGCTCACCACTGCGGAATTTGAGATTATGTACGTTTGTGTTGATTTAGACTCTTACTAATTCATTTTAAAAGCACTCTTGATTGAATTGTGCAGTTTCTGGTCTCAAAAGGCATATATGAGAGTTTTCCTTTTATTTGAGCCACGATAAGCCCTGTGGAAAGCCAACTCTAGGACAAAGTTTTATCACGATTGTCAGTGACAAGTCAAAATATGTAGCTATATTTTTGCGAATATTTAAAAATTTTAGCGCCGAAGGCGAAGTGAACATGAGCGAATATTCACCAATGTTTACTTCGCCTTCGGCGAATAATTGTTTTAGTATACTTTTTTAGAGGTGGATATCAAAGACTACAAAATAACGGACTAAAAGCTAAAAACACAGACTCAATTATTCGTTTGCATAAGCGAATACAGCCGTAGTGTTACTAATAATAAGCTTACATGTATATCAATTGTGAACAATTTACTTATTGACAGTAAAACAAACACGCGAAATACCACGAAAAATAAATTCATCCGGTACCTTTGTTTTATCCTTGTGAACTTCATTCACAGTTGTCATCATCCTCTAAAACGTTCAAACTTTAGTTAGAAGAAAAATAATTTTCGATCACTTGATCTGACCTGGTGGGTGATCAACGTAACCACTGCCTTTACGATCTTAAATTGCTTGAATGCAAGTTCTTGAAAAGATAAATTTTTGCTTAAGGGTGACAGCAGTCATTTTGAAAACTTTTCATCCTTTCAAATATTCGGAACTGGGAGTAACGTCTTGCGAATAAATGAAAATTTCATTCCGCAACTGTCCGCCATTTTTACTTGCCGAGATGGCAAAGGTGGCGAGTTAAGTAACCAAACTCGGAAATGTTAGCGGTGAATACACGGTTATAAGCCGAGCTTTTTGAATTGACAGATCAGAATGCCCAATTCTTGTATTCACCCCTGGAAATTACACTTACGACAATATCTCCTTAATTTTACAATGAATATTCCATCGCCCAGATGGCAGAATTTCAAAAATGATCTAATATAACATTGTGGCCCATTGTAGTCATATGGTTTGCAATGGCTGATGCGCGACAACTCTTGGTGAGTGCTTTAAAATATTCAGGTTTTGGAGGTGAAAAGTAGTGGATAATTGTTTTAGTACGTACCACACTAGTTGAATAACTAGTGCGGAAAAACACTCTTAATAATCAATCGACAAATGGGCTGAAATTTCAAAATCTCTGTTTGGAGGGAAAATAATTTTGCTCATCACCTCCGGGTTAACCAATCAGAACGCGTGAAAATACTATTAACTTGTGTGGTATAGTCTGTCTTTAGTGGACTTCACTTTAGTACTGTATACTCTTATGCAAATATTTAAAGTAGTTTAAGGGGGAAATGACGCGCAATTACCAAAGGTACAATGATGTGGAAAGTCAGAAATGCGCTTCAAGTAATGGACTATAAGCAAGACACTGTAATTGATTTTTGTTTTAAGTAAGCAAGCACGAAAGCAAGAAAGTAAAAGAGTGAGTGAATTAATGAGTGAGTGGGCGAGTGAGTAAGTGCGTACGTCAGTAAGAAATTAAGTAGGTTGGCAAGAGGGTAAGCAAGCAAGCAAGCAAGAGCAAATCAGTTAAATAGGCATAACTCTGAGGGATTCGAAGCTGTGTCGCAGGGTTTCATTTTCAGTGCTGCTAGCCTGATCATTGGGCGTTCCCGGAGAAAACGAGCTGAGACATCCAGAATTCAGTAGAAGTAGGTAAACTAGAGTACAGTCATTCCTTTATGCACGAATCAGTTATCTTGTATGTGGTACTTTCACGGACCGTCTTATGAAGGGGGAATAATTTGTGTGGTTTGCCTATAGCATCCTGTAGATTTAGGGTTTCATGGGTTTCTTTAATGTTACACATTTATCATTGACACTAGCTGTCGTGCAGTAATCACCAAATCCAAGGGGTTGAGTTCTGATCAGCTAGTTGTAGCTGCGCATCGGCCACTATAAACATTCAACAACAACAACAGTAGCAACGAGGCAATCATTAGCGAAAAACAAAATGTACCAATCTTTGATCCAGAAATTTCTTTCAAAAATATGAGCACAGTTGATTTAAAAAATAACATTGAGAAGGAGCAATCCATTGAAATATCGATTGTGAGATATCATATGCGCGTGTTAACGACAAAGTATCAACAAAGGATAAAGGTTATATTAACCTCGAAAGAAACAGATTTGCTGTTACGTGCTCTTCTTTACATCTTTTGTCTTTCAATTAATTGTTTAGTGTTCATTTTCGAATACATTTTTTGCAGCTTGGAGTGAAATAAGATTTTCATCTGGTCTATTATGCCTGCAGATATAAAGATCATATTAAAATGTCGCCAAGAGTGAATAATATTCCATTTGTGTCCTTATTGATTAATTCCATGAATCTTTACCGACGTTTTCCAGAAAAGAAGTAGTTTTTATGGACAAAATTATGATTTAACTTCAATTAACTCAATGATTTTTTTCTTAACCTTTCAAACGCCAGCAAAGGACATTGCGAAAGTACATCCTTTAAAGACAAACTCCAGGATGATATGAGTCCCTTTAAATTCAATATTGATGTTTATTTAAATTTAAAGGTCGACGGAACAAACTTGAGCTTGCACTGTTTGTTTTGCCATCGATAAACGTGAGATCGTTTTTAGAAGAACAGCAGCTGCCTGAAGCGGCATTGACATAATTAAAAACTTCCGACTTCGCAAATTAAGTTCCATTTCAGTGTTGACGTCTCCATTTCAGTGTGTAGCCGAAACAGAATTCACGATTCTTCAAATATAAGGCGTCACACAATAATTGCCGGTGTTAAAATTTTGTTTTGTAATAAACAAGATGTCATCGTCGTCTTTTACGAGCACCTTTGGGGTTAGGGTTAGAGTTAGCCCACCAGCGTGGAAGCCTTTATTTATTTGAATATCTTAAAATAATTGAGATGGAATCTACTCAGCAAGCTCCATTTTGATATAATAAGATTGAAGTAAGTTATTTCAAGATAAAATGTAAATGAATTATCAGTTTTATTTGATATGTGGTAGGTAACAAATCTTCAGATAAAAAAAGACGCAGGACTGACGACCACACGAAACCGAGATGTGTTCGCAATCAAAATTTGATCTGAATGTTTACCTCGAGCTATCAATTCTTTCCTTAATGTATTACTTTACAAGCTGACCATTTAAAAGCATTTTATTTTATTTTATCAATTCCTCAGAAGCTGTGGCATTGGTTCAAGGAACGTGATCTATGGTTTCGCTCCTTCTTATGCGCGAAAGAAGTCACGTTTGGAAAATCCACTTGCTTACAAAAAACATAAGAACTCAAGTTTATAAAGCAGCCAAATCAAGCAGATTTTTCGTGGTTTCCGTATCGACATGTCTGAAGTTATGGCATCGCTCAGTACACGTAACTCCAGCGCTTTGGGTAATAATGATTCTAATAATGAAGCTGAAGACAAATACACTCTTCTTCCTTCGCCATTGATTGTACTCTTGTCTATCATGTGCTTGCTGATTGTTGCAGTTAATGGGCTTGTAATCTTCTTGATTAACATGAAGAAATCCCTGAGAACGCTCACCAATCTCTTCCTTGCTTCACTGGCACTTTCGGATCTCATGTCGGGTCTGTTGGGAATTCCTCTTCTTGTCATCTGTTTGGTGAAAGATGCCATCAAAGTTTGCGTATCTTCCTCAATTATTATTCGATTCACCGCCATTTCTTCAGTCTGTCATGTTCTGCTAATTGCTTGCGATCGTTACATTTTCATAGTTCATTCTATAAATTACCATTTTCTTGTAACGAAACGTCGGGCTATCGTCGCCATTATGGCCATTTGGCTTTTGTCATTTCTATCCTCTGTTATTCAGTTGTCTTGGCAGAATCTCCAAGAAGGAGCCTTGACCGAATTTGATGAGACAGCCGAGGAAATAGATATTAAGTACAGTGTAGCTTGTATCGCGCTGTTCTTTGCAATTCCTTTGTTGTTAATGTGCTATTTGTATGGATACATATTTCACATTTCGTTTAAACGCAACAAACGTGATCGTCAGTTGAGCAAGAATCTTCAGCAACCTCATCGATCATTACTCCAAGAGTGGCGAGGACGCAGCGTTTTACTGATCACAATGGTGATTTTTGCCGGCTGTTGGTTGCCATTTTTCTTGATGGTACTTGATGCACACATGGAATCATCCCCGTTTTCTCCTCTACCAGTTTTTCTTGAGCGCCTGCTGATTTTTATCGGCTTTATTCCTCAGCTGTTAAACCCGGTCCTGTGCACATTAGCCAAGAAGGATTTTCGACATGCATTAAAAGAAGTGTTCTTGCAAAGGCAAGCTCCCCTTGAGCGTAGACAAAATGTGCGTTTTCATGTCAACCGCAATCGGTTTGGTGTCAACCACAACGTAGAGTGTGAATGAGAGGAAACCAACTGGAACAAAATGGCTTCACTGAGTGGATAGTGAAATACCGAACCACCTGGGAAAGTTTGAGTACGATACACCAAACAGATTGCACTCAGGATTAGTTAGGTAGCGGTGGGAAGAGAGTTATTCTTGGTAAAGATTTGACGGTAGTGTAATCTCTCCACCTCTTCGAAATCTTCGAAATTTTCCGGTTCAATCATCTCGAACCTTAATTGATTTCAGAAACAAAAAATGTCGAAATAATCCTCACAGCCGTGGAAATGCTGTTGCACCGGTGAGGTAAATAGAACTGAAAAGAAAGAGTCCATCCAATTTGGATAGGAGACCACTTCAAGTGTACATTAGGGAAATTAATTACATATAGGGAAAGAAGGAAGGAAAAAAAGACGATAAATAATTCGTAAATGAAGCAGTAAGTGTATTTGTTGATAAAAAAGCTGATTGTCTCAGTTAAGTTTCAAAGTTAAAATTCAGACCAGTAGAAAAAAACTCATCGACTTAAATTTCACTTTCGCTGAATCCTCCCTCCCGTGCAAAGTCAAGCCTTTTAAAAATAATGAGCAGAAGACCATTTCTTTAAGTTGTCGTGACCTCAGCACTTGCTAGATTTTACAGCTTTCAACTGATTGATGTATACTTCGGTCGTTGATAAAATGTTCTTTTTAAGACACGGTAAGATAGCACAAGAACGCTCGTGACAATTGTCATAGTGAACTGTCACGAGAAGAGAAAATAACACTTGCTTTCGTACATTGAGTGCAAATCAGATGAAGTTTCATTTCTTGGTTTACATTTAACAGTGTTAATGTGATGCTACAATATATTTATTAGAATAAACCTGCCGTCGAAGGTAAAATGCCAAATCTCCAACAGCAGTGTATTGAGTATATTGTTGACTAAAACACTGATATGCAAGCATATTTATCGAGCTACTACGCCCTCAAGGAACGTCTTCGGTTAAACCATCCCAAAAAACACTCTTGTTGTTGATTATTTAGAATTAGTGGATTAGTGAATAAAAGAGGATCACGGATGTTTTTCTTTTGTAACTGTTGTTTCTTTGTGGAGACTCCCACGAAAAGCTTTTGTATGAGATTGTTTCGCGACCGTGATGATTTGTTTTTGTCTCCGCAATTGGCCCGGTAGCGATAAAAGTTATAATAGACGTTTTCCAAGCAGAGAAGGAAAAATAAATGCTTAAAAGTGAAACAAAATTATTTCAAACCAAACTTTAAATTGAAGAATTTTTTTAAAAAAATGTAAGTTTTTTGACTGTGACAACCCTTCCATGCAGCCACGAAATTTGAGGCTTTTAATGGCAATGCTACTTCCAAGTGCAGTGACAAAAAAAGCATGATGTCCCATTGTTTATATTATTTTGCAGAAATGAAAAAAAAAACATCTAAAAACCTTGTGATGATCTCTTTAAAACGGATCTGCCAGCTCGGATTGGTGAAGATGATGTGTTGAACCGTAAAGTTCGTGCTTGTAGTTAAAAGCCCCTAAAGGTATACAACCTCGTTATGTAAATTCTGAAAACAAAAACGATGAGATAGAAGCTGGGCTGTCCAATTCTTTTCCGCCCAGACACTCGTTGAATCAGACGTTTTTAAGCGGAAATACTCTCTAATCGCGATTACAAAATGTCCCTGAAACACTATCTATAATTCCTGTGTTTGTGAATGTCAACGTTTGAAGGGCGCTAGATCTGACTAGTTTTTGTGGTAATGGCAAAGGAAGCTGTGAAGTGCGTTATCTGTTTCTATTCGCACATGCAGATCGAGTACATAAGTTGTAGAGACGATAACACTTGGATAACTTGTTAAGAGAAGAAAAGAATAGAGAAAAGAAAAGAGAGGATGAAATAATTATTTAAAACTGAAAAGGACACTAGATCTATGGCGAAGGAAATCGTGAAGTGCATTATGTCTTTCTTTTCGCTCATGCAGATCGATGGCGAGTACATAACCTGTAGAGACGATAAAAATTGTTTAGATAAAAAAGGAATAGTGAAAAGAAAAGAGAGGATGGAAGAATTATTTAGAACTGAAAGTGTTTTCCCGTTGGTTGAAAATTCCTGACAGACAGTCATGCACACCAAGAGAAAGGGATACTATATGGTCTCTTGGGCACATTGGAAAGAATGTCGTATTCTCACTACAATGACAAAATGTTATTAACACAATGTACATTTCCAATGTTTATATTTCATAATAGTAAAAGGTTTCGATCTCTTGGACCGGATATGCATGGAGTGATGTGTAAATATCGCTTATAATGCTGTGTATGTCTGATGGAAATGGTCAAGAAAATCAAATATGATTGTGAATGGGTGCAACTGATAAAGGCTTTCGTCCTCAGTGAAAGGTCTTAACGATTCGCTTCATAATTTAAATAACTGTAGAGATGATCACCTCCATTTACACGTTACTTTTTGTTTTTTAACAGAAAATTCTTTTTCCTTCGACTTGTCTACTCAGCCGTTCACACTTGCCGAGTTAGGCTATCGAAGTAGCGAACTATGCCTAAAGGCCATTCGATTTTATCTTTATATTTTACCTCGAGATTAACTGGGATATTATTCTTGCAATTCATTTTTAAGCATGCTCCACAACATGGTTACTGCGTATGTAAAATGATACTAACCATATCTTTTCCAGTATAGAGGTACTATCGGTGTGGATCACGATGATCAACAATTATTTCGCTCGCGCTTGTCGGATGTGAGATGTTAGATGAAAAATTAAACACTAACAGCGAATCTCGTTGTACGTAGCAAACAGTCCAAATCGGTTGTGACCCGCGCTACGTCTTATCGTCAGTTTTTCGTCCTTGTCGACCTAGTACACTGCAAAAAATAAAACAAGAAACTTATAAGAAAGCTTATTGAAACCACTTGGCTTCATCAACTTCATTCCAAAGGTTTAAAAAATGATGAACTGTTCTTAAAAAGATATGTGAAAGGAGTACATTTTTCAATAAATGTAAACAAAAAGGATAAACAAGATCTCACCTCAAGTCGGAACCTCCTAGTATAATACTTGCTAAAGTACACTCATTCTATAAAGATCCCCACTAGAAAATCTTGTGGTATTCCTAATACTTGGTAGGAAAATTTGCGTAAAAGTGTAAGTTTAAGTGAAAAAACCTGCAAAACCAAACTAGTCCTTGGAATCTCTAGACATTTCTGAACAAAAAAACTAAAGGATTTAGACAGGTGATATCAATGCATAACAATTTCACAATGTCGGGCAGGTATACATTTGAGACCATTGCCTTCACCTTGCATGTTATAGTAGATTATGTCGGGTGTACTATTAGTATACCCCAAACCAAGGGGTCCGTCCACAGCAAAGCCCAAACAGTATTCGGTATCATATTTCTTAACAGACATCGACAATTCTTAGAAAATCTGGGAGTCTTAACGTCCGAATTCTGTTATACTTTCCGAGTTTCAAAGTCGCCATGAAATTTCAAAAGTCGGCGAGCTCGGTTGCTCCGATAATACGTCAACTTATCTAGAAACATAGAATACTCTCAATAGGTTAAAATAACGCTCTCAGTCGAAGATTCATTCATTGTTCCTAGCTGCGGTGATCATAGTCACTGCGTATAAAAAGAAACAACACACGATACAGTCGTTTGATATTTTCGATATTTACTTTATCGAAAAATAATCGCTGCAGATAGAAAGAACAGCTAAACATTAGAGATGTGACCAGGTTCCAGCACAAAATCTGGCGCAGAAGGGAAGGGAGCGTTGATTTAAAAGTCATTAAGGAACACTGACATTTATAATTCTCTTGTTGTCCTCGCTATTGTAAACTACGATGCCGTATCGCGACAGCGCCGTGTAATGTAAATATCAGGTATATGTATAAGCTAGATAGTTGTATCAGACCGTAAATGCCTAATTGTATTTTTATATTTTACTACGAGTTTCAATGTTTCAACTTTATATATCTTTAGTTGTATATTTTTTAGCTTTTAGAGGTTTTTAACCAACGCTGTAATAATTTTAGTTTAATTTAATTTTTTGAGAGCTCGTGACATCACGAGAACATCGTTGAATTTCAACTAAGCCTTTCAGGCTGGCTCAAGAAAATCACTTGAAAACCCGCCCCCCTCCCAAAAAAAAAAAAATCGTGTAAAGCCTAAATTACCACAACAGCTTACGTTTTTATTCCTCTACAAATTTCAACGCCACCTTATGATCATTTACAAATCAAAACTACAACAATCATAAGAAGCTCAAAAACCAGCTCTCTGCTTCCGCCGGAAATAGGCGAAAAAAAGCGTTAAACGCTTATAATTACTGTAAATGCCTACAAAATGTGTCTTTGTTTTCCCTTCTTCAACTAAAAATCGGTTCGGCAAATATTGAATTAGACCATCAGTAACCGATGGAATAAGAAAATTGTGCATTGCTGTAATTAGGGTCCCCTGTGCATTCGTTTTTAATGTAGTCCATAACAAATTTACACTCTTTTCTATAACCAATGTCTTA
>OMLO01004527.1_pt1 | contig 11633 bp, 5 predicted proteins | sample 1674811 | NCBI WGS metagenome assembly OMLO01 (sample SAMN06265003, study PRJEB25207) | coral metagenome | isolation source: Coral host | place: Mexico:La Bocana,Puerto Morelos, Mexico | collected 2008-11-13 | reverse complement strand
CCTCCTTTATGCTGCAAGGCTTCATCAGCCCAAAGGGCTGTTTTCAGAACTATGGGCCAGATTGCTCTGGCCATCCATGGGGCAGCCATCTTCATCAGCTCGCCGGGTAGAAGGTCACATCCAAGAGCTTTACCCATAGCTGCATGTTGAAGGTGTCGTTCGACCTCCAATAGCGAAGGTACCTCGCAGACATCCCCAGGTGGAGGAGGTAGATCACTTAATCGCTGCATAGCCTCATCCCATAGTGCTTGTGTAGTGATCAGTTTGCCGCCTTCAAGATCTGCGAAATGCTGTCGCCATCGAGCACAGGCTTCTGCTGGGGAGGATGCAAGTCGTCCTTCTGGCAGTTTGACCTGTTGGAGTGGTCTCTTGCCCTGATCTTTCACCCTCTTACCCATGCGAAGTGGTCTGAGGATGCGAAGCGCCGATTTGCAGTCAGAGTGACAAAGGGGTTCAATCTGCTTTTCAAGCCAGTCAGCGCGTTGTTGTAAGATCATCGTGCGGATCTGTGTGGTGAGATACCTGTATCTCGTCCATCTCCATGTAGTTCGAAGGACGCAGAGGGCTTCAGAGAGGCCAATGCGATATGGGGCATCACGACGCCAGCTGTTCAGGGCCAGCTGCAACTGATGGTGGTCGCATATCTTTTTGGAGGCTGTAAGTACCCGTTTGAGATACCTCTTCTGCTGCATGGCCTGTAGGGTGGCCTCCGTCAAGCATGAATTGCGGTTGACACCAGTAGCACGTGGAAAGAACTTCGTCAAGCGCTCATGTAGGTGTCCTTCGACTTGATGTACATGGGAGGTCAGGTCCGTAGTCCATGGGATATCAGGCCAGTCAGCAAAGAAGGCCTGCCATGTAGCTTCATCTGCTTGTCGGATTTTATCCCGATCCCATGTGGCCCTGGGCTTGGGTGGCCTCCGCATCGTGGCATTCCAATTGATGGTGAGGACCACGGCAAAGTGATCAAGAGCTGCATTACCAGCATCAATGGCAGGGACAACTTCGCAAGACAGGCAGTCTGGTAGTAGAGCACGAGTGACCAGTACGTAGTCATTCCGGTTGCCGCTGGTAGTAGTTCTGGCACTGTACCACGTTTCCGATGGGCCTTTCTGAATGTGTGCAAACGTAGAAGGTGCACATAAATCATACGTCTGTAGTAGGGAATAGAGTTGGCATCCTGCGGCATCAACATCCTGTGCAAAGTGGTCCCCACTGTGCGGTGCGAGCTCACCGATGCTGGCATTGGCATCCATGCAAACCAATAGCCTCCGTTGCTTACAAAGTGGTTGTAGTAGACGATGTAGACGAGTCCACCAAGCTTCAATGTCAGTTTTGGCATGTCCACGATGTGGAGCGTGAGCAACGACACAAAGCGTGGGGACTCCTCCAAAGATCGCATCGACAATAAGGATCTCTGCCTCTGCATGTAGGACCGTGGCATCGGTTCTTTTGAAGAAGTCAGCTTCCCGTTGTCGTCCTGTGAATGACAATGTGGTGGATATCCATAATTCCACTCCACCATGGCCATTCTGTGCTGCTCCGATGTACCGTACATAGCCTGTGTCGAACGTTGTCGCATCTGGAGTGCGTGTTTCCTGCAAGCCGATGACATGAAGTCCGTGCTGTTGGCATTGTTGTCGAAGGGTCGCCACAGCTCCTACATGTCGCAAAGTGTTGGTGTTGCATGATGCGATCTTCATACAGAACATATGCTCATGTGGGACTGGCTCACCAGTCTGTAGCCAACACGGTGAGGTACTCGGTACAATCGGGGCTTCATATATCCATGCGTCACCATGAATGGGAGGTAAGTCTCGCCTGAAGTAATGGTCCAGTAGAGAATGTGCACGGAGAATCTGTGGAGGGTCACCATGCATCCATGTGGCATAATGGCGGGGCGGTGGTCTTGGCTGTAGATCTCCATTGCGAATGGCATTGGCCACAGCGTCGACCAACTCGTTTCCAAGAATGCCGCTGTGCGATTTCACGTGCCGACAGCGAAGTTCACTGTCGTCCTTCAGCCTTTCCAAGAGTTGGAAAGCAGCACGGAGGCGTAGACCAATGCGCTCTTCAGGATTGATGGACCATCTGCCTTTGGCAGCGTTCAATACCGCCAATGCATCACTGTAGATGGAGACATGTAGTCCACGATGGTGTGCAAGAAGATATAGCGAAGTCCATAACAAGGCTGAACTTTCAGCTTCACGAATGTGCTGCTGAACAGCTCCAATCCATTGTACTTCAAGTGGATCATCAATGGTGAAGTCGCCGTACCAATCGATCAAATGTATCTTGTCATCATCGGGTGGACGTCCACATACAACAAAAGCCCATGTAGCCGAAGGGATTCCATTCTCCTTGCCATCACCATAGGAGCCGTCCGTGTAGATCTCGATGGAGTCGTATGGTCCTTCGCCTTGTCCACGTAGTAGCCGTAGAGGGAGTTCAGGATGTAGATCGGGCAGGTCGTCAAGGTCAGGCGGCGAAGTGCTAGTCCAAGGAATTACCAAGTCATCTAAATCATCAAGGTGGCTACCTAGTGAAGGTGACATGCTGCTGTGGGGCCGACAATTAGTTTCAGATCCCGGTGTGACATCCCTAGCACATGCAGGTTCTGTACAGGTGTTCGGCTCCAGCACTTTGGCTAGTTCAAGTCGCAGCGGTGGACCTACCGATTCTACCGGCAGAAAGGGAAACTCAGGAGGTTCCGTCACTTCATCTTGCGGCAGCGTCGTGAAGAGTTGCCGTAGATTTCTTCAGATCTTTTCCTTATCCGTTGTAGTTTGGATGTGGGTCACCATCCATTGCGTAAGGGCTTCACCAGTGGGCGTGCGATGTAAGCATCCCTGCATCCTCCCTGGGTTGTCTGGGTTGCCAGGAGGTGGTAGCCTGTGGCGATTCCCTGAAACATAGTGCATAGGTGCATCACGTCCAGTGCTGAGGAGCATCAATGTTGCCACAGGTCGAACATGTTGCGTCACGATGAGGCCGATCATGATCCACGTTGTCATAGCCATACTTCCATGGACAATCTTCTTGCGTCTTTTCTGCGGTGGCTGCTGGATGTACAACATGACGCCACCAAAAATATGGCCAAAAACCGCCATGAAGATCCAGTAGAGGTCAGCACTTGGTAGTGCTCCAGAAGGGCTGCCAGGCGAAGGGGCAGCATCTCGGGAGCCAGCATCAGACTCATCTGAGGCATCAGAGTCCATTGTGCGGTATGGCGAACCGTCATGATATGTCGCCCTTGTAGGGTCATACTCATCAACTGCAATGGCATTGATCGCAGCAGCTGGTGTATCCGACATCCAAAGTGCGATTTTCACATAGTCAGCATGAGCCAAACGTGCTGACTCAGCCCCTCTCAGTCTTTGGCCATTAATCCAAACTCCACAATGGACCGTGGTTTGTTGGCGGCATGCATGTAGGATTCCCGCCCAATGTAGTAGACCATATTCAGAAGTTCGAGTGGCCAACGGTGCTGAATAAAGTTCTTGGGCTTTGTCCAGCCGAAGATACACCAGCGTTCCACGTAGTTCAGGTCGTTGAGCAAAATCATCGTCAGCGATCAAGACTTCGCGTTGAATACCAGGCGCGTCCCGCATATCAACTTGTAGGGATTGATGCACCCTGACAGTATGGTAGTCACGTCCAGTGAGGTCGGGCCAGTGTCGTTCGAGATGGGTGGAGATAGAGGACATACGTGTGTCCGTAGCAATCCAGCATGCCCGTGAATCCGAGTCCCGGAATCTTGGGCGGTGGATCACATATGTGACCGGACCATCATGGTCCCGGTCAGATTCAATCGGCGAAGTTGGAGCTTGAGATGCTATACCATCCGATGCGGCATCATCTGCACCCACAGTCGTAGTTGTAGATCCAAGCTGTGCAGGCTGTCGAGCAAGCATCTCGATCATAATGAAGTCAGCTTCTTGTAGTCGGACTCCCACTGTGGTCGGCATATGTCTCCCATTGCGGGTGACCGTGCAGACGTGGGTCAGTGTACAAGAGGCAGATAACCCCACTTGTGCCAACAAAGTAGGATAAGTGAGACTCGAAAGAACTCGCCAAGCTGCTACATCTACTTCAACTCTTGTGTTGCGGTGATTCTGCACTTCAACCAGCACATCACGAAAAGGACCAACATCGATCTCATCGTTGGTGACAATGATGTAGGCCGGCACTCCGTCTTCAATCGAAACTCCACGGTGAACAGATTCGTGTACTACTTTGGCCTTCCAAGGTATGGCTCTCCTTTGATAGGCCAAGTCAGGCCACAACGTGACCAAGTGGTCAAGAGCTTCCCAGGCATCCACACCAACCGGGAAGTTGACCAGTGCATCTGGAATAGGTCGCATCATCCCCAAGCGAACTCGAAAAAGCCAGATGTCGGCATGATCTTCAGGACGTGGTAGGTGAGTACTGAAGGCTACCCACTCCCATCGAGCATCATAGTCTTGAAGTTGGTCTCCATCTCCAGCATTGGGAGGCATCGCACCCGTAGCTGTCAAGAAACCATCAGTCCAAGAAGCACCACTACCCCGCAGGGTGCTCATGGCCAAAAGGCAAGTCCCAGTTTGCATCAGGGACATTGATTCCATCACATCCATCTCATCAAAAGTACCATCATCACGATGTACTGTATGAGGACGTGGTAACGCATTGCTTGAGGACATACTGCATGATGTAGTCGTCGCCACCACAGCACGCCCCAGCATAGTTGCCAAAATGGCACTTGGTGAAACTATTCCATGTGTACCACTTGTAGAGGTCATGGAGGTTGAAACATAGGCTCTTTTCTCACAAGCTGCCCCACAGCCTGGAGGTGTATACATCATGGTGTAGGTAGTCACACTCGGAGTACCAGACACCTTGCCATCAGATGAAGCTGGCATATCATAGTGCTTCAATCCGAAATCTCCTCGATGTCCATGCTCCTCTGCAAAGCTACATCTACGTTCTTGGGCTCTTCCACTTCCGGCTTGGAGTAAGGGCCATTCGGGGGCACTGCTCTTGTCTTCATAGGAGTGAAGGGTGCCTGCGAAACATTTTGCCCGGGCCTGCGCACTCGGTGATTGTACCGTCGGTGCAAGCATAGCATTGGTCACATAGAGGACTTGTTGCTGGAGTTCTTGTAGTTGCTTGGCCATCTGTTGTTGGTGTGCCTTGGCAACTCGGAGCTCCTCTGCATTCACGGTCTCCTGCGTCTTTGCCGTTGTCGAAGTAGGCGGCTTGTCCATGTCGAGCATCTCCTCCAGGACTGTCTCTTCGGCTTCCATCTCGGCATTTTGTTCTGGGTCCTTGCCATCCATGAGCTGTTGGAGTTGGGCTTGGGCCGTGTCTATGGCCGCTTGTATGTCCTGGATCTCGGAGTCGTAGCGCGAGTGCTCTTGTGCCAGATGCTCTCTCATCTGCAAGCGGAACTGCTGCCACTGCTCCTTTTTGCGCGTCATCGCCTTGGTAAGGCGGTCGACTTTGTTGAGCAATTTCCTCTTCGAGTTCACAAGCTTCTGATCGGATTGGATCACTTCTCCCAACTGCGGCTGAAAGAAGGTCTCTAGCTCTTTGGGAACCGTCATCTTGTTTTCCGCGATCATCGCAGAAAGTGCTGCCCTGAGGTCCATGTCCTTGTCCTTGGATGAAGCAGCTGTAGAATACTCCGATGGTGCACCAGAGTCGTAGGCAGGGAAGGCTGAACCTGCACTTTCCACGCCTTTCCCTTGACCCTTTTGCTTGGGGCCCTTCGGCTTCTTGCCGGTCTCCCATCCATGGGCATTGCTTTGCCAAGTCCATGGTGTCTTGTCCCTCGGCATCAACTCCTTGTAGATTGGTGCTGAATGATGTTTCCCCAACTCCAAAGCCAGGCGCCGAATAAGACCAAGACGCGGTCTTGATTTGGTTCTTTCTCTGTGGATTTTCTGTCTCCACAAAGACCTCTGCCGTCTCAAACGGCGATGCCACCCCGGTGAAGCAGGCAGCGCAATTGCGTCACAAGGACGTGGGGCAAACGGTGTTCCAACTAGCCAAGCTATTGGCAATCCTTGAGCCCTTCCTGTAGTGTATATACATTACTGCATAACACCACGCATTAATCAAATTACACAGAACTACATCCTGCAAACACATCTTCAATCATTTTCATAGGGCATAGAATAGTAGTCAGTAGTATAAAGGAAAGCGAGGCTTGGAGTTGTTGCGTGTTTATATTTTGCATGTGTTTTGAAATCCTTTGTGGCTGTCACTTGGTGCAAGGAGTTTTCAAGGAATTTATTTATTCTATTTTATCATTTTCAAAACTTTTAGTGCATGGAATATGATCGCTGTCAACATCAGAAGTTCCTCAGTTCGCGCTCAAGAACAGTGAAAGCTGCGCTCGGGTTGCTGTCCAGAACGCCATAGTCGATGATACATCAAAAGCTTGGGTCGGCAATTTTAGTGTCATTTAGTTGTTTCGAAGACTGCAGCATTTGAACGAAGCAAAGGCATGCAGAAGGGTGCAGCGGGCATGCAAACCGATCATATCAGGTCTTTTGGACTTCTTCCGGGAACTTGTTTACTTCTAGAATCTGAGTAGTCTTCACACATGACATGTTTATCACTCTTGCTCGCTGCAAGGAGCGTCTCTTTGATGTGTCAGATGCTCACCGCGTTCACGTTTGCGACACGTCCCAGCCGCAGAGCTGTTGGTTGTCAGTAACAATACCAATACGAATCCGAACAGGCACTCTTCTCATGTCTCGGGGGCACCAGCCTGCAACCCTCCTCTTCGAAAGTGAGCTTTTGCCATTCAAGGGAGCAATGTCATTGCACATAGGATGGACCTGTACAACATTTTGTAACTACCTGTAACTATAGTGATGTTCTTTGCTTAATCCCATAATTGTACTGCATGTTCTGTTGGTGTTTTACAATGGTCCATTTTAATGTATTTTGCAAATCTTGTATTTGAATGTATTTGAAGTCATACTCGCTGTCATTTTCCTCAGCCTTCAAACTCGAGCACCCCTGATCTATTTTCATCTTCCATCTGAGGTGTGGCTTGTTTGCTATTGCAAAGCTCAACAGTGACACATACGAGTGCAAGCTCTGCAAGGACCAGAAATGATGTCTTGAGATCTGCAGCCTGCGGGCGCCCATTTAGTGACAGTGTCTTGTGAGTGGGATTGCAGTCGCAGTGGGAGAAAGGCTACAGGTGACGATGTTCGCACGGGATCAACAGATTTGCGTCGTCCCTGATTTTACCATATTTTTTTGCATTGGTGATTATTGCTAATGAGCGCAGCGACAACAGAAATCCTCTGTTTGGGAGAATGTGAGAATGTATGAGAGGATGTGCCGGTGCCAAACGTGAAAACCGACTGCTGCTTCGTAACAGGACAAAGCAAAAGTGTCACAGATTTGCCTGCCGTGCCTTGGTGGGTGTGGGTGCGTTGGAGTGTACTCGGCTGTACCATGCTGTACCAATTTAATCCAATTTATTCCATCTTATATCATATTATATCATTTATTGTCAGTGTACGTCCACTCAGTCACCGGTGAAATTCCATTTGCAAGGCATCCTGCAATTCCACCTTTCTTGTGCAAGGTACGCCTGCAAGCTGATGATCCAAGAGTTGATGACGATGAATATCCTTCCACGGTTGGTTCTACACGTGCCTCTTCAGACAAACCATTGAAATCATTGACATGTCGGTTTGTACGCCTGCTCCAGAAAGCTTTGGCTAGAAGTTTGAAACTTTACAAGGAGCATGCAGGAAGTTCATGCAGAGGAAAGAGTTTGCTAAGGTTGGTCAAAGTTGCTTATGTTCGTTTTGATGTTTCGACATGGCGAGCTCCGTCTCAAGCATCATACAGTTGTTGTATGTTGTGATGCTCTGTGTTCCAAATGTTCCAATGAGGTTCAGTGAAGCGCTGCAGACGAGCGATGATGCACTCTGCCAGTCCCCTTACTTCAAAGGCAAGAACCAAAATGAGTCAAACATAGTCAAACCAATGTCAAAGCAAACAAAAAGGCATGGGAACTGCAGTTTCTAGATGAAGTATGTTATGTTTCGCTGCGTTGCGAAAACAAAAATCGTCGTCCTGAAAAGTGCTGCTGCCCAGACTTGTCAAGTACTCGTGCATTGTCTTCGAGGAGATAGTATTTACACTACCAAAATGCCATGAATGGTTGTCTGGGTTGGAAATTATGTTGCGATGAATTTCATGACTGCAGCCTGCAATCGGGATGGTTTTTATGTGTTCAAACTTCCCTGCGCGTCAATGCGGGTTTGTATGAGTTTGCATACAAAACGATGAATGTGACAGAGGTTGAAGATGGTTGACTATGCTACAGTGGCATGATATGGATTTATATGAGCATTGATACTATCCGAGTTGATATTGGCAACATGCATTATTATACTGTACATGGAAAGTTTCACCCATTTGTGTTTATTTGAATTCATGGCAACATGAAGTCCTGCTAAACGATCTGGATTGGAAACATATAGGTGACAGGCCCAGAAGGATGAGGGGCGCATTTTCAGTTCGCATTTGCAAAGGTATGTTGCTATGATCACTCAAAAGCTGGCAGCACAAGTGTTACAGTACAAGCTGACTCTACAAAACACATAAGCAAGAGGTGATGCACAAGCTTGGTAGCAAGCACAACATACAGAGCTGAGTGGCCTTCTCATTGGGTCATGACTCTTATAGTAGATCACAATGCACTCAGAAGAAGTTTACATTTTTTACATTTTTTTACATTGCTTACATTGGCAAACGCTTTTTGGCTTGGTATGGTATCGTCCCACTATCTTGTACCATGCTTCAAATCACATCCTAGAGCCTGACGCCAAGTGCTTTTGTGCTGACTGCAGGGTCCCCAGTCACTTTCGCAAGCTGTCAGTGGTCCATGAGAGTGAGATCTTCGTGGCCTTGAAAAGAGAAGCTGCTTACAAGGATTTGCTGTCCCTGAGGCGTTCTAAGGCTTTGTTCTTTCCAGTCTTTTCCCTTCAAACTTCGGCATTGGAAGCTTGGATTTGAATGTTCAGATTTCGAGCGAATGCTGAAAAATACAAAACGCTAAAAAGCATTATATAAAATCCAGACACCACCTTTTTGGTCGTCGTGCGGTGTCATTTTGATCATTTTGTTGTGATTTGCACAAGCTGCAGTGCATGCAGCAAAGAGCCTGCATGTGAGCAAATTGAAACACCACTCTGCGACCTTAGGAGCCATGGTAAATATGTTATGGGGCCTGGCGCTTACTGACTCCATAGTCGAGAATCGTTTGGAAAAAGCGTGAGAAACGTTTAAAAACCATGAGAGAATAGGAATGGTCGGGGATGGTACTAGATGGGAATAGTAGTTGATGGGCAGCCCAGCCTTTCAAAATTCTATGGATTGCAGGTAAAGGCAGAATCTATGAGAATCAAGTCCAATATATAGACAACCATCAAGAGCGTACCATGGTTTCGAGTCCAGATTCTTTGCTGAATAGCTGGATGCGAGCTTCTGCACAGACTGCATGCGGTGGAATGAAAACTCACTCACTAGCCCAAATGGACCAAGAGAGGAAATTGGGATTAAAGGTCAACACTTCACTAGTATCATTCTGATGACTAAAGTCTGGCAGAAACTGCAAAGGGTTGTTCATGTTCCCAAATTGTTTGGGAATGTTTGAGAGAAAGTTGAATTAGCTTTACTACCTATGAATACATGAGATGCTTGAAACCTCTATAAGTCCAAACCGCAAATGATCTGAATTTAAAGCACAATGTTTTGCTGTCGTTTCACGATCAAGAACAACAAGTGAACCAAGCGGTACTTCAAATGTACTTGCCCTATGAGAAGAGCAATTTGTACATTCGTAAGTTTACCTCGGGACTTATTAACTTATATTGCTTTGTTGATCTTGTTAACTTGCGCCTGGGAGTTGTTGTGCCATGGCTGAGGTGTGGCTGCAGTAACGCTAGATGGGCAATGCACAGCTGCAGACGTGGGGTCATCAGATGCATGTGAGAGGGGACAGCTCACTGGAGAGTCCGGAACATGCCATATATGATATGCTTATGAAAACCGATAGCTTCATTCTATACCAAATTATTTGAAAAAAGCAAAAGAAAGGATCGGAAAAAGCAAATTCAAAACTAGGTCACCCAACGCATGCAACAAAATGCAATTGGAAAAAGCAAAAAACAAAAAGAACATTCAAAAAGAAACCACAAGAAAAGAGCAAAAACACATTAAAAAGCAACTTTTTTTGCTGTTTTTGTTCGCTTCTTTTTTCTGAAAAAATGCAAAAACACGCCAGAAAAAAGATAAGAACAAAGCAACAACACAGGCAAAAAAAACAAAAGCAACGGTAGTACAGCGCACATATATGAAGGTTGTTCAAGAGTCTTGTTCCCCGTTGTGTTGATAAATCAAAATTCCATGCACGGCGTCTTACGTTTTTAATGTCAAAAGGTTGATCTTTATGATATCAGAAAATTCAAGAAATCCAGAAATTGCTCCATTGCTGCAAAATTAACTAGCGGCAAACCTTTTTGTATACGCTCTCATGTTCAGAGGTGCTGCTAGATGAATATGAAGATGAATTTGTTTTGGGCCAAGGTTGCCAATCAATCAAACTCAGCGCACTGGACAAGAGCTGGCAGCTGGTGGTCATTTAATGAAGAGTATAAAGCTTTTCAACTAAGACCAAGAAAACTACAAACTCAAGGCTCTGGGGAATGATGCGTGATCTCACCAGAAAGCAGTTTGTACACACATCAAGATACTGGTCATGCAAATATGAGTTTTACTAACGCTTTCCAGACGGAAAGTTCGTTCCGCGAGCCGCATGCCCAAAACAGACAGGGAGGCAAAGCAAGGCAAGGCAAGGAAGGGAATGAAGAAAAAAAGAAAGTAAGTGACGTTGGCAAGTGACCGGCAAAGCTCCCAGTACAGTGTTCTCATGTGAGGGATGTGCACGCCCTTTGGCGCGGACATGTTTCGGAAGAGCTGTAATATAAACCTTGCTCTAGCACAAAAACACAAACACATACAAACGCCAAACCTGACGTTGTTCCAAGCCCTGCCATTGGGATTTGGAGAACTGAGACATCCCGAAATCCCTGTCTTGACGCCCCTAAAACAACTAGGAAACAAACATCCACCCAATCTTAGTGAACAGCGGAGACTGCTACTTTTGAAAGCCTGCCACATTTGCTCATGTTTGCTCAGCACTGGCAACCTTCACAACTGTTGAGACTGGTCTTTGTACTGAAATTCAACTCTAATGCTTTGCTGTTGCCTCCTTCTGGTTCTGGTTGGAAAAAGCAGACGTGTGGATGTCAAGACATCATGAAGAGTTAGAGGCTGGAAAGAGACTTCCTCAGCTCCAAAATGCCATCAAGTATCTAACTATTCTGACTTGATCTCTTTAAATCCGCCGACCCGGGGAGGCGTGCACAGTCTTCTTACTCTTATGTAGAATCCAAAATTTGCTTGTGATTTTGCACCCAAACTTTTTCATCCCCCAAACCTCAAAATCCAAAATCCCCAAAATCCAAAATTCCAAATTCAAAATCCAAAATCCCCAAAATCCAAAATCCCCAAAATCCAAAATTCAAAATCCCCAAATTTGGGGCGTTGGGGGC